>ERZ1034363.136-NODE-136-length-50573-cov-3.854919_pt1 | contig 50573 bp, 50 predicted proteins | sample MGYA00520616_ERZ1034363 | MGnify/ENA primary metagenome ERZ1034363 (study PRJEB33736, sample SAMEA104284506) | Azolla filiculoides | biome: Urban; feature: Water surface; material: Ditch water | place: Netherlands | collected 2015-10-28 | depth 0-0.1 m ...
GGCGTGGGCATTCGTGCGCATGCTCAAACCACTGTCACCTGGGTGCGCGGTGTGTTGGCCAACGACTACGGCGTGGAGTTGCCCAAAGTGCAATGGGTCACGTTTGAGCATGGCCACTTGGCCGAGTTTCCAGACCCACCGGGTTTTGAGCGTGCGCCCGAAGGCAGCAAGATGGTCGACATGTTGTTGTCGGGTGAACTGGACGCGGCCATCATTGGCAGTGACTTGCCAGACGATCCGCGCTTGCAACCGGTGCTCCCGGATCCGCACGATGCGGCGCAAGCTTGGAGTCGTCGTTTGCAGATGTTGCCCATCAATCACATGATGGCCATCGACATGGATTTGTGCAAAGACCGCCCCGATGTGATCAAAGAGGTGTATCAAGTGCTGGCCAAAAGCAAAGCCATGGCCAAAGATGAAAGCCCTCGCCGTAGCGTGCACGCGGTCAAAGGCGCAATGGACCTCACCCCTTTTGGCATTGAGCCCAATCGCAAAGCACTCGAGGTGTTGATTCGCTACACCTACCAGCAAGGTTTGATTCCTCGCCCTTATTCCGTCGATGAGTTGTTCGACGAAACCCGTGACTTGTTAGGAAAATGATGCAAACAGATTCAAGCTTTTTGGACCGTCGCCAGCTGGTGGTGGCCGCTTTGTTGTCAGCTGGATTGGGCAAGGCCTTTGCGCAATCTGGCAATGTATCGCGCATCATCGTGCCGTTTGCGGCGGGTGGTGCACGCGAAATGCCAGCCCGCGCTATTCAACAGGAATTGTCTCAAGAAACGGGTCAAAACTGGATCATTGAAAGCAAGCCTGGTGCAGGTGGTGCCATTGGGACGGCATTCGTTTCCAAAGCCGCACCCGATGGCAAAACTTTGTTGATGGCGGCGTCCAGTCATTTTGTGACGTCGGCCATGGGCGCGCGTCCGTTTTACGAACCCGTGAAAGAGTTTGCGCCAGTGGCCAACATCGGCAACCAGAGTTATGTGCTGATTGTGAATGCCGGCGTGCCTGCCAAAACTGCCGCTGAGTTCATTCAATATGCCAAAAGCAAACCGGGTGTGCTCAACTACAACTCTGCGGGTGTTGGCAGCTCTACCCATTTGGCCATGGCCTACTTTGCCAAGTCCGCCGACATCGACATGGTGCATGTGCCCTACAAGGGTACTGGCGAAGCAGTGACCGATGTGTCGGGCGGCAGAGGTCACGCCGTCATTGTGCCGACAGCGGGTGTTGGCGTTTATTTGCAAGATGCACGATTACGGGTGATTGGCATCACGGCCAAAAAACGCGCCAGCTTGCTGCCCCAAATTCCCACCCTTGCAGAGTCTGGTTTGTCTGGGTTTCACTTTGAATCGTGGTTTGGTTTGCTGGCGCCAGCGGGCACACCTGTTGCCGTTTTGGAAAAGCTCAATGCCGCAGTGAACAAAATCATTGTGAACAAAGAGGTGAAAGAGCGCTTGCTGGCCTTGGGCATGGATTCGCCCCAGTGGAGCCTAGACGCCTTCAACAAAGTGTTCCTTGCCGACCGTGATCTGATGACCAAGATCGTCAAGGAAACGGGCATTACCCGAGACTCTTAAGCCAGTGTCTTGAAAATATCGCGTGCTGCGCTGACCGTGTCGGCAATGTCCTGTGCGGTGTGGGCGCCACTGACAAAACCCGCTTCGTAAAGCGCAGGCGCAATGTACACGCCGCGGTCTAACAAGCCGTGAAACAAGGCGTTGAATTTGGTGCCGTCGGTTTTCATTACTTGCGGATAGTTGCTGGGCAAAGTCGGCAACAAGAAGAAGCCAAACATGCCGCCCTCGCAGTCGCCTGCAAACGGCACACCTTCTGCGGCCGCAGCGGCTGTGAGGCCATCGACCAAGGAGCGTGTGGTGGCGCTCAGTGCCTCAAAGAAACCAGGCTTGCTGATTTCGGCCAAGGTGGCCAAACCGCAAGCAGTGGCCACGGGGTTGCCACTCAAGGTGCCGGCTTGGTACACCGGGCCCAGAGGGGCCAGCTGTGCCATGACAGCACGTTTGCCACCGAAGGCCGCCAATGGCATGCCGCCACCAATCACTTTGCCCATGACAGTGATGTCGGGCTCGAAGCCTGGAATGCTTTTGGCATAAACACTTTGTGCGCTGCCCAAAGCCACGCGGCAACCGGTCATGACTTCGTCAAACACCAACAAGGCGCCGTACTGGCTGCAGAGTTCACGGCAGCGTTTCATGAAAGGCACGCTGGCGCGCACAAAGTTCATATTGCCCGCAATGGGTTCAATCATGAGGCAGGCCAATTCGTTGCCGTGAATTTTGAAGGCATCTTCGAGCTGCTCGATGTTGTTGTACTCGAGCACCAAGGTGTGTTGCACCACCTCGGGCGGTACACCCGCACTGGTGGGGTTGCCAAAGGTGGCCAGGCCCGAACCGGCCTTGACCAACAAGGCATCGGCGTGGCCGTGGTAGCAGCCTTCGAACTTGATGATTTTGCTGCGGCCTGTGGCGCCGCGGGCCAAGCGCAATGCACTCATGCCGGCTTCTGTGCCAGAGCTGACCAAGCGCACCATCTCCATGGAGGGCACCAATTTGAGCAGGGCTTCGACCAATTCCACTTCGCGCTCTGTGGGCGCGCCAAAAGAAAAACCATCGAGCGCGGCTTTTTGCACCGCTGCCAAAACCGCAGGATGGCCATGGCCCAAAATCATGGGACCCCAAGAGCCGATGTAGTCGATGTATTTTTTGCCGTTGGCATCCCAGAAGTAAGCACCTTCAGCGCGCTTCACAAAACGGGGCGTGCCGCCGACTGCGCGGAAAGCGCGAACGGGCGAGTTGACGCCGCCAGGAATGACTTGGCAGGCGCGTTCGAACAGGGTGTCGTTGAGGTCAGTGTTTGGTTTCATTGATGGGCATTTCAAAAAAATCGGCGTTCATGTCGGGTCCCGCATCTGGGTCGTCTTCGCCTTCTTCGGCCTCTGGCAGGGCCCAGAACAAACGGTCGGGAATGACGTGGCCCATGCCGGGGCGAAAACCCTCGTCGAGGCAGCGATCGAGGTAGTGGAGAGCTTCGCTGGAAGCGACCGTTAAATCGAGACCAGTGGCCAACAACGCGGCCAGGGCGGCCGACAGGGTTTCACCTGCGCCGCTGAAAACAGCTTCGATGCGTTCAAATTTTTCATGGCCCACCACGGTTTCGGGGGTGGCCAAGACGTTGTCGATGTGCTGGTCGGAGGCGGTGATGCCTGTGACCAAGGTGTAGGGTACGCCCAGTTCGGCGGCGGCCTTGGCAATGTCGCGAGGACCAGGATTTTTTTCACTGGCCCAGTCGGGCAACAACCAGCGGCGCAAGGTGCTGTGATGGCCTACCAAAACGCTGGTTTGCGGCAAGAGCAGCTCGCGAAAGGCGTCTAAATATTGGTCTATTTTGTCGTCTTCCCACCAAGACAAATTGGGCATGTAAGCCACCACGGGCACACCGTCGTAATCGGCCGTGAGTTCGGCAATGAGGCTGATGTTTTCGGCGCTGCCGGCAAAGCCAACTTTGATAACCTGCGGCGGGGCGTCTTCCAAGATGGCGCGCGCTTGATCACCCACAGCCTCCTCGGACAGTGGAAAAAAATCAAACACTTGGGCAGTGTCTTTGGCATAAGCGCCCGTGAGGACGGGCAGGGCATGCGCGCCAACCGAGGCAATGGCCAAAACGTCGGCGCTGATGCCGCTGGCGCCGCTGGGGTCACTGGCATTGAAAACCAAGACGCAAGCAATGGCAGCGTCGTCTTCGCTGTCTGCCGCAGCGTCGGGTGCGCCAGTCGGGGGTAAAGAGGTGGTCATGGGTTACAGTGAAGCCCGATACAATCGTTTCATTCTATTCGACCCGGTGCCACACTGTGACTGATACAAAAACTTGGATGTGCTTAATTTGCGGCTGGATTTACGACGAGGCCACTGGTTGCCCAGAAGACGGCATTGCCCCTGGCACCGCCTGGGCTGATGTGCCCATGAACTGGACCTGTCCAGAATGCGGTGCGCGCAAAGAAGACTTTGAAATGGTGGCCATTTAAGCTGGCCACCCAGGCAGCCTGACGCACGTCAGCTTGCTTTTTTGACCACCGCATAACGCGCCAAGGTGGTCTCTCTGGCCTCTGCATGGTTCACCACGGGCAGGGGGTAGTCTTTTCCCAAATTCACGCCCGCCGCTTGCAAAGCCAGCGGCTTGGCCTCCCACGGCGCATGAATGTCGACCGCCGACAGGCCTGCCAGCTGGGGTAAGTAGCGCTTGATGAACTTGCCTTGCGGGTCAAACTTTTGGCTTTGGGTGACAGGGTTGAAGATGCGAAAGTAGGGCTGTGCATCGCAACCGCTGGAGCTGGCCCATTGCCATCCGCCATTGTTGGCCGAGAGGTCAAAGTCGATGAGGTGCTGGGCAAAGTAGGTTTCACCCCAGCGCCAATCGACGCCTAAATCTTTGGTGAGGAACGAGGCCACCACCATGCGCAGGCGGTTGTGCATGTAACCCGTTTGGTTGATTTGGGCCATGGCCGCGTCGACCAATGGATACCCGGTTCGGCCTTCGCACCAGGCTGCAAACAAGGCCTTGCCATGGGGGCCATGGTCCCAATGGATGGCATCGTATTCGGCTTTGAAACTGCGCTCGGCCACGTGGGGAAAGTTGGCCAAAATTTGCGCATAAAAATCGCGCCAAATGAGCTCGGACAACCACACGCTGGCGCCTTCGCTGGTTTTGTAACGGCTCCAGGCTTGGGCAGCCAATTGCCGCACAGACACTGTGCCGAAGCGCAAGTGCACGCTAAGGTAGCTGGGGCCTTTGACGGCGGGAAAGTTGCGCGTTTCTTCATAACGGTCAATGCGCTGCAAGAAATCGGCGAGCAGGGCCTGCGCACCCGAAACGCCTGTTTTGTAGTGCAGGGCACTGAGGTCGATGTTTTCAAAGTCGATGTTGGACAGGGTGGGCACGGGCACTTGGTGTTCGGCTGGCCGTGGGGCGAGAGCCGCTGCATGCTCTGCCACGGGGTGTGGCGCCAAATCTTGGGGCTGCACTTTTTTGAGCCAGGCATTTTTGTAGGGTGTGAACACGGTGTAGGGGTTGCCGGCCAAAGTGAGCACCTCTTGGCGTTCAAACACCACGTGGTCTTTGTAGGTGTGCAGGGCAATGCCTGCATTGGCCAAGGCGCCGCGCACTTGGGCATCGCGGGCCAAGGCGGCGGGTTCGTCGTCGTGGTTGGCAAAGACTGCTTGCGCCTCGATGTGTTGGGCCAAGTGTGCAATTTCTTTGAGGGGGCTGCCGTGCAACACAATGAGGCCCACTTGGGCCGCCAGCTTGGCGTCAACACCTGCCTGGACGGCCGCTTGGCGCAGCAGGCTGTCCAATTCGACCAAGGACTCGCGGATGAAGGCCACCCGCCGGTCTTGACGGGGCAGGGCATTGAGAATGTCGGTGTCGAAGACAAACACACACTGCACTTTTTGGCAATTTTTGAGGGCGTGAAACAGGGCGGCGTTGTCGGCAACGCGTAAATCTCGCCGAAACCAGACCAAGCCGGTAGAAAAGGGTTTGTGCATGGGTTTGAGGCCGTTAAAATTGGGACATGTCTGCCGATTTTGCCTCCACTCAGCTTTCGCATCATTTTTTGATTGCCATGCCCGGTTTGGAGGACCCTACTTTTGCCAAGAGTGTGGTGTACGTGTGCGAACACTCGGAGCGGGGCGCCATGGGCCTGATCATCAACAAGCCCAGCGAACTCAGTCTGAAGCATTTGTTCGAGAAAGTCGAGCTGCCCCTGCACCGAGAAGACCTTTTGCAAGCCAAGGTATTGATGGGCGGCCCCGTGCAGGGCGAGCGAGGTTTTGTATTGCACGAACCCGAAGTCACCGACGCCACCCCTCAAGATCCTCTTTACGCCGCCACCCTCAGTGTGCCGGGCGGGCTGGCCATGACCACGTCCAAAGATGTGCTGGAAGCCATGGCCAATGGCTCTGGTCCCCACCGTGTGGTGGTCACACTGGGTTATGCCTCATGGGGCGAGGGGCAATTGGAATCTGAAATTGGCGAAAACAGCTGGCTCACTGTCGAGGCCGATCCCGCCGTGATTTTTGACACGCCCATTGAGCAACGCTACGACAAGGCGCTCGGCCTGTTGGGCTTGCAATCTTGGATGTTGTCTTCCGAGGCGGGCCACGCATGAGCCTAGACCAGGCGCCCTCTGTGCCTGCATCGCAGCAGAGTTTTTTGGCATTTGACTTTGGCCTCAAGCGCACCGGTGTTGCAGTGGGCAATCGCATGTTGGGCCAAGCCACGCCGCAAGCCACAGTGGTGGCCGAAGGCGATGCGCGCTTTGCGCAAATAGAAAAACGCATCAAAGAATGGATGCCCGATGCCTTGGTGGTGGGCGTGCCTTTTCACCCCGATGGTGCCTCGCATGAAAACACCTTGCGCGCACAAAAATTTGCACGCCAATTGCGCGGCCGTTTTGGTTTGAATGTCTACGAAGTGGACGAACGTTACAGCACCACCGAAGCCATTTCGGCGGGTGCCAAAGATGCCGACGCTGCGTCGGCCTGCATCATTTTGGAACAATTTTTAAGGAGTCTGCCTTGAGTGCATTGGCTTTGAATGCAGAGGCGCTGTACAGCGAACTCTTGCGCGGTGTGCGTGCCATGTGCACCGCCGACACACGTTTGGTGGGCATCACCTCGGGCGGCGCCTGGCTGGCCGAACGTCTGCAAAAAGATTTGGGCTTGACGGGCAAACACGGCAGCATTTCCTCGGCCATGCACCGCGATGACTTTGCGCAGCGCGGCTTGTCTGCGGGTGGTCAAACCAGCTTGCCCTTCGAAATTCAAGGCGCCGATGTGCTGATCTTGGACGATGTGCTGTACACCGGCCGCACCATTCGCGCTGTGATCAACGAATTGTTTGATTACGGTCGCCCGGCCAATGTGCGCTTGGCGGTGCTGGTGGACCGCGGCGCTCGCCAGTTGCCCATCCAGGCCGACTACGCCGCCGCGCGCGTGGCCTTGCCCGAAACACAATCGCTGGCGCTGGCCCGTTTGGACAACGGTGCGTTCAGTTTCGAAGTCAAAGAAGACCACAGTTCAGTCGGAAAAAAATAACAATGCTCTACAAACGCAATCCCCAACTCAACAAGAACGGCGAGCTGATTCACTTGCTGTCCACCGAAGGTTTGTCGCGCGACATCCTCACCCACATCTTGGACACCGCTGCCAACTTCGTCAGCGTCAGCGACCGCGAAGTGAAGAAGGTGCCCTTGCTGCGCGGCAAAAGCGTGTTCAACTTGTTTTTTGAAAACAGCACGCGCACGCGCACCACTTTTGAAATTGCAGCCACGCGTTTGTCGGCCGATGTGATCAACCTCGACATTGCGCGTTCGTCAGCTTCCAAAGGCGAATCGCTGCTCGACACCATCGCCAACCTGTCGGCCATGGCGGCCGATATTTTTGTGGTGCGCCATTCCGAGTCGGGCGCGCCTTACCTCATTGCACAGCACGTGGCACCGCATGTGCACGTGGTCAATGCCGGTGACGGCCGGCACGCACACCCCACACAGGGTTTGCTCGACATGTACACCATTCGCCACTACAAAAAAGATTTCACCAACCTCACGGTAGCCATTGTGGGCGACGTCTTGCACTCTCGCGTGGCGCGCTCAGACATTCACGCACTCACCACCTTGGGCTGTGCCGAAGTGCGCGTGGTGGGTCCGCAAACGCTGGTGCCATCGGACATGGCGCAAATGGGTGTGAAGGTGTTTCACAACCTAGAAGAGGGCATCAAAGATTGCGACGTGGTGATTACGCTGCGCCTCCAAAACGAACGCATGAGCGGTGCCTTGCTGCCTTCCAGCCAAGAGTATTTCAAACGCTTCGGTCTCACCCCCGAAAAACTGCAATTGGCCAAACCCGATGCCATCGTGATGCACCCTGGCCCTATCAACCGCGGTGTAGAAATTGACTCTGCCGTGGTGGACGGTCCGCAAAGTGTCATCTTGCCGCAAGTGACCTTTGGCATTGCAGTGCGCATGGCCGTGATGAGCATCGTGGCAGGCAACGAAGCCTAATCAGCAGAAGTAGAAGAAGAAAGAAAAAGACCATGAAAATTTTGATTCAAGGCGGCCGTGTCATCGACCCCACCAGCAACACCGACACCATGGCCGATGTGGCCATCTCGGCTGGCAAAATTGTGGCCATTGGCAAAGCGCCCGCAGATTTTCAAGCGCAAAAAACCATCGATGCCAAAGGCCTCATCGTGATGCCAGGCTTGGTCGATTTGTCTGTGCGGCTCAAAGAGCCAGGCCACGAACACGAGGGCATGCTCGATTCAGAATTGGCAGCTGCTGTAGCGGGTGGTGTGACCAGCTTGGTGTGTCCGCCCGATACAGACCCTGTGCTGGACGAGCCAGGCTTGGTGGAAATGCTTCGCTTCAAAGCAGAAAAACTCAATCGCTCTAAGGTCATGCCTCTGGGCGCGTTAACGCGCGGCCTCAAAGGCGAAGTGCTGACAGAAATGGTTCAACTCACAGAAGCCGGTTGCGTGGGTTTTAGCCAAGCTGAAGTGGCTTTGGAAAACACCCAAGTGCTGCAACGCGCTTTGCAATACGCCAACTCATTTGGCTACACAGTTTGGTTGCGCCCCCAAGAATTGCACTTGGGCAAAGGCGTTGCGGCCAGCGGCCCCTTGGCCACGCGCATGGGTTTGTCGGGCGTGCCCGTTGCCGCCGAGACCATTGCCTTGCACACCATTTTTGAACTGCTCAAAAGCATCAAAGCCCATGTGCATTTGTGCCGCATCAGCAGCGCGGCCGGCGTGGCCTTGGTGCGCCAGGCCAAAGCAGAAGGCTTGTCTGTGACGTGTGATGTCAGCATCAATTCACTGCACCTGACCGACGCCGATGTAGGCTACTTTGACAGCCGTGCGCGCGTGTCGCCACCGCTTCGTCAACAGCGCGATCGCGATGCCCTGCGCGAAGCCTTGGCCGATGGCACCATCGATGCTTTGGTCTCCGACCATAGTCCTGTGAGCGAAGATGAAAAAGCCTTGCCTTTTGCAGAAGCAGAGCCTGGCGCAACGGGTCTCGAGTTGTTGCTCAGCTTGGCACTCAAGTGGTCGCAAGACAGCAAAGTGCCACTGTCTCGCGCCATTGCTACCATCACCAGCGAAGCCGCTCGCGTGCTGGGCAAAGACATGGGACAGTTAAAGGTGGGCGCACAAGCCGACGTGTGCATCTTGGACCCCGAAGCCCACTGGCAAGTGACGGCCGAGAACTTGCGCAGCCAAGGCAAGTACACGCCTTTCTCAGGCTATGACTTGCCTGGCCGTGTGCAATGCACCTTGGTCAGCGGACAAGTGGCCTATCAAGCCTAAGCATGCGCGCAGCCCTCAAATTGCTGCGTGGCATTTGGCATGTGTTGGTGGGGTGGGTGACCATTTATTTTCGGTTTCCACAACTGAGCCAGCAGCAACGGGACGCCCGCGTGCAGGTGTGGGCCATGCAGCTCCTGCGGATTTGGGGCATTGATTTGGAAATTCGCGGGCAGCCCGTTGTGTCTGGCCCTGCGCTCTTGGTTTGCAATCACATTTCTTGGCTAGACATCGTGGTCATTCATGCCACGCGGCACTGCCGCTTCGTGTCTAAATCGGAATTGCGAGACTGGCCTGTGCTCGGTACCTTGGCCACTGGCGGCGGTACTTTGTACATCCAACGCGCACAACGCAAGGATGCCATGCGCATGGTCAAAGACATGGCGCAGTCTTTGCGCAATGGCGATGTGCTGGGCGTGTTTCCAGAAGGCACCACAGGTGACGGCATTGGCTTGCTGCCGTTTCATGCCAACCTGATTCAATCGGCGCTTGAAGCGCAAGCACCCATTCAGCCTTTGGCTTTGCAGTTTGTAGACGCGGCCACTGGGCGCATCAGCATGGCAGCGCGTTATATCGATGATGACACCTTGCTGGCGTCTGTATGGTCGACCTTGAATGCACAGGGTTTGAGGGCCGTTGTGAATTTTGGTCCTGCCCAACTGGCCAACGACAGAGACCGCAGAGCATGGTCTGCCGACCTGCAACAAGAGGTTTTGTCACTCAAAGGGAAATGCCTTAAACCAAATTGACAAGCTTGCGTCTAAGATGTCTTTGGAGGCATTCATGATTTCAAACAACAGACGGCAATTCATTTTGGCAACGGCCGCATCGGCCATTGCACCCTGGTCAATCGCTCAAAGCAATTACCCGCTCAAAACGATTCGTTACGTCGTGCCCGTTGCGGCTGGCGGCGGTGCCGACATGATTGCGCGCGCCACCTGCGAGCGTCTGGCCAAAGTGTTGGGGCAAAGCTTGGTGGTCGACAACGTATCGGGCGGCGGCGGCGCCATTGCCTCGCAGAACGTGGCCAGAAGCAACCCCGACGGTTACACCTTGCTGCAGTCTTATGTGGCCACACATGGCACCTCACCAGCCACTCGAAAACTGCCATATGACGCCCTCAAAGATTTCACGGCCATTGGCATGATTGGCACGGCGCCCAATGTGCTGTGTGTCAATCCGGGTGTGCCAGCAAACGATGTCAAAACGTTTGTTGAGTACGTCAAAAGCCGCCCCGGCAAAATTGCCTACGGCTCTGCTGGTGCGGGTTCCCTGACGCATTTGGTGGGCGAGTTGTTCAAGCAGCAAACCGGCGTCTTCATGATCCACATTCCCTACCGCGGTGTGGCGCCTGCCAATGTGGACCTGATTTCTGGCCAAACCCAGGCCTTGTTCCCCAGCTTGGCTGGCGCTTTGCCGCACATTCGCAGCGGCAGAATGCGACCCTTGGCGGTGACGGGTGCGCATCGCCATGAACTGTTGAAAGATGTGCCCACCTTTGAAGAGCTGGGTTACAAAGGCTTTGACGGCCAGCAGTGGTATGGCATTGTGGGGCCTGCAGGCATGCCGCCCAATGTGGTTAAAACCTTAAGCGATGCTTTGGCGCAAGTCTTGGCGCAACAAGACTTCAAAGACAAACTTTCTTCCGAGGCTGTGGCCTTGATGCCTTTGTCGCCCGATGCCTTTACCGCTTATGTCAAAGCAGACATTGAGCGTTGGACCAAATTGGCGCGGGACAGGAAGATTGAGTTGGAGAGTTGTGTGTGCTGGTGCCTCCGACAGGAATCGAACCTGTATCTAGCGCTTAGGAGGCACTCGTTCTATCCATTGAACTACGGCGGCGGTTGGCCAATTTTAGCCTTCAAACCCATCCACAAGGGCAATGTGACCCTCTGAATTGGCTTTGCGGTGCGGCAAGATGGCTTGGTATTCAGGGCTGTTGTACCAAGCCTCAGCGGCTGCACGGCTGGCAAACTCAATGACCACACGGCGATTGCCTTGCGCAGTGCCCTCAAGTTGCGTGCAATCGCCACCTCGCACCAAATATTTTCCACCGTATTGGGCCAGTGTGCCGGGCACGTGTTGTGAGTACTGGGTGTAGCCCTCAGGGTTGTGAACGGTCACTTGTCCAATGATGTACGCCTTGGCCATGAAAGTCTCCTGATCTGAAAAATTATTTGCTCATCATGCGCATGGCGTCTTCCAAACCCTTGAGGGTGAGCGGGAACATGCGGTTGCTCATGAGCTGCTGAATGACGGCAATGCTTTGGCGGTACTGCCAAACGCCTTGCGGCTCGGGGTTGATCCACGCAAATTTTGGAAAGGTGTGCGTGAGGCGTTGCAGCCACTCGGCACCGGTTTCTTCGTTGTTGTATTCGACACTGCCGCCACGTTGCAAAATTTCGTAGGGGCTCATGGTGGCATCGCCCACAAAGATCAGTTTGTAGTCTTTGTTGTACTTGCGCAGAATGTCCCAGGTGGAAAACTTTTCGGCATAGCGACGCTTGTTGTTCTTCCACATGAAGTCGTACACGCAGTTGTGGAAGTAATAGAACTCCAGGTGCTTGAACTCTGCTTTGGCAGCCGAAAACAACTCTTCGACACGCGCAATGTGATCGTCCATGGTGCCACCCACGTCCATCAACAACAAAACCTTCACGTTGTTGTGGCGCTCTGGAATCATTTTGATGTCCAAGTAGCCGGCGTTGGCCGCGGTGGCGCGAATGGTGTCGGGCAAATCCAGTTCTTCGACAGAGCCTTCACGGGCAAATTTACGCAGGCGGCGCAAGGCCACTTTGATGTTGCGGGTGCCCAGTTCTTGGGTGTCGTCGTAGTCGCGGTAGGCGCGTTGTTCCCACACCTTCACAGCACTGCGTTGACCGCCTTTACCGCCAATCCGAATGCCCTGAGGGTTTTGACCGCCATTGCCAAAGGGCGAGGTGCCGCCTGTGCCAATCCATTTGTTGCCACCTTCGTGGCGCTCTTTTTGTTCTTCGAGACGCTTCTTCAAGGTCTCCATCAGCTCGTCCCAGCCCATTTTTTCGATGGCGGCTTTTTGTTCGGGCGTGAGTTCTTTTTCTAATATTTTTTGCAGCCAATCCAGGGGAACGTCTTTGGTGAAATCGGTCAGCATTTCAACGCCCTTGAAATAAGCACCAAAGGCTTTGTCAAACTTGTCGTAGTGCTTCTCGTCCTTCACCATGATGGTGCGGCTTAAGTGGTAGAAATCATCAATGCTGCAGGCGTCTGAAGCAGGGCCAACCACATTGGCTTGCAGGGCTTCTAAGACGTTCAGATATTCACGCACAGACACCGGCAACTTGGCGGCGCGCAGGGTGTAGAAGAAATCGATCAGCATGCTTCAGGCCTCGCGCGAACGACTGAGTTGATAGTCCAAGTGGGCTTTGACCGATGGCCACTCGGTGTTGAGAATGCTGTACACACAGGTGTCGCGCAGTGCGCCCGGGGCATCAGGGTGATGGTTGATTTGATGGTTGCGCAACACGCCATCCAACTTGGCACCCAGACGCTCAATGGCGCGGCGGCTTTGTTGGTTGAAGAAGTGCGTTCTAAACTCCACCGCATTGCAGTGAAGCTGCTCAAATGCATGGGCCAACAGCAGGCGTTTGCATTCGGTGTTGACGGGTGAGCGTTGCACACTGCTGCGGTACCACGTGGAGCCAATCTCAACACGAAGGTTGGGTGCGTCGATGTGCATGTAAGTGGTCATGCCCACCGCCTTGCCGTTGACCATCACTGTGAAAGGCAGCAAGCTGCCTGCCTTGTGCAAGTTCAGGCGGCGCGCAATTTCATCGGCCATTTTTTCTGGCGTGGGAATGAAGGTATACCAATGGCGCCAAAGCTCGCCATCTTTCACGGCTTCGACCAAATCGTCGTGGTGAGACGCCGTCAAGGGCACCAGCTCGGCGTACTGGCCTTTGAGGTGAATGGTTTGGGTAAAAAGATGGGGCGAGCTCATCGTTTGTCTTTCGAGGCGCCGTTGTTGGGGGCGTCGGAATTTGACGCGTCTTGCGTTACAGGCTCGGGCTTGGCCGCCGCTTGTTGCGCTTGCCACCGCCTGGCCAATTGCAAACCCAAGCCGCCGCCCAAACCCACCAACACAATGCCGCCGATGCTGTCGCTGCCGTAGCCCGCCGCAAACACATTCCAGCCCAGAAGGCGGCCCGCCCAAAAACCAAGCAGGGCGCCGCCCACAAAGCCGACGGCGTCCGACAAACCTTCAGTGAGCAAGTTGCGTGACATGTTTTTACCGGTTGCGTTGGTTCATGAACACCAGCTTTTCAAACAAGCTGACGTCTTGCTCGTTTTTCAGCAAGGCACCCACCAAGGGCGGCACGCTCACTTTTTGATCGGCGCTTTGCAAGGCTTCCAAAGGAATGTCTTCGGCCACCAACAACTTGAGCCAGTCGAGCAATTCGCTGGTGGAAGGTTTCTTTTTGAGGCCGGGCAAACCGCGCACGTCGTAGAAATTTTTCAACGCAACGGTGAGCAATTCTTTTTTCAAGTTGGGGAAGTGCACATCCACAATTTGCTTCATGGTGTCGGCTTCAGGGAACTTGATGTAGTGGAAGAAGCAGCGGCGCAGAAAAGCGTCGGGCAATTCTTTTTCATTGTTGGAAGTGATGAACACCAAGGGACGTGTCTTGGCTTTGATCAGCTGACGTGTTTCGTAGCAGTAAAACTCCATGCGATCGATTTCGCGCAGCAAGTCATTGGGAAACTCAATGTCTGCCTTGTCAATTTCATCAATCAAAATGGCCACAGGCTCTTCCGAGGTGAAGGCTTGCCAGAGCACACCCTTGATGATGTAGTTGTCGATGTTCTTGACTTTTTCGTCGCCCAACTGGCTGTCGCGCAGACGGCTGACGGCGTCGTATTCGTACAAGCCTTGTTGCGCTTTGGTGGTGGACTTGATGTGCCACTGAATGAGCTTCAAGCCCAGCGCTTCAGACACTTCTTCGGCCAGCATGGTTTTGCCTGTGCCCGGTTCACCTTTGACCAGCAATGGGCGCTTCAAGGTGATGGCGGCATTCACGGCCAATTTCAAATCTTGCGTGGCGACGTAGTTGTCGGTGCCTTGGAATTTCATAGTGAGCAAGCGAGAGTGGTTGATGTTGTTTTGATTGTGCGCGAGAAACACCTGCTTGGGACTTGGGGTTGCCCGTCTTGAATGTCGCTTCTGTGACCTGCGCCGCGGCCTAAGTGCTCAATTCGCCCCTTCAGTCCTTGGTCGCATGCTTTTGGACGCAATCGATGTACGCATTGCCATCGGGCATACGGCCAGAGCGTTGGCTTTCGTAAATCATGCGGCCTAGGCACTCCATGGTGGCGTGATGCGCCTCGTGCAAAGAATTGCGCTTGTGAGTGAGCAACTCCACGGCCTGGCGAATACCGCGTGGTTGGTCAATGCTGCACTGCTCACTGATGGACAGGTGCATGGACAAATGCAAAAACGGGTTTTCTTTGGCAGGGTCGACGTTCAACATGCTGGCCAAGGCGGCATCGACGTCCGCGAAATCGGCGTGGTACTCGGGATGTTCGTCAATCCATTGGCTGGCCAGAATCTCAATGGGCTCTAGCGTGGCGCCTGAACGGGCTTTGGCATAAGTGCCACAGAAGAATCTGCGCACATCGGCTTGGGAGGGTTGTATCAGCATGGCAACATTGTCACCCAAGGGCATTTCGGGTTAAGGTGAGGGGGAAGCTTTAGGGACAATTCCAACTTGAATTTAGAACAATCATGCACTATATTGCATGATTCTTGAAAAACCTCACATCCATAGCAAAGAGCCACCATGAGTTCCAACATCACCCAAGCCTTTATTTGTGACGCCATCCGCACGCCTTTCGGCCGTTATGGTGGCGCTCTGTCCAGCGTTCGTACCGATGACCTGGGGGCTATTCCCATTCGTGCCCTGATGGCGCGCAACCCGCAAGTGGATTGGGCCGCGGTCACCGACGTGCTGTATGGCAACGCCAACCAAGCCGGTGAAGACAATCGCAATGTGGCGCACATGAGCAGCTTGTTGGCAGGCTTGCCCATTGAAGTGCCTGGCGCCACCCTCAACCGTTTGTGCGGTTCAGGTTTGGATGCCGTGGGCTCTGCTTCACGTGCCATCAAATCGGGCGAAGCCGGCTTGATGATTGCCGGCGGCGTGGAAAGCATGAGCCGCGCACCGTTTGTGATGCCCAAAGCAGAGTCTGCTTTCAGCCGCGCCAATGCTGTGTACGACACCACCATCGGCTGGCGCTTTGTCAATAAATTGATGAAAGAAAAATACGGCGTGGACTCCATGCCCGAGACCGCCGAGAACGTGGCCACCGATTACAAAATTGAGCGCGAAGCACAAGACCGCATGGCCTTGGCCAGCCAAATGAAAGCGGTGGCTGCTCAAAAGGCGGGCCACTTTGCGCGTGAAATTATTCCCGTCAGCATTCCTCAGAAAAAAGGCGATGCCATCATCGTGGACACCGACGAGCATCCCCGCGAAACCAGCATCGAATCTTTGGCCAAGCTCAAAGGTGTGGTGCGCCCTGATGGCACTGTGACTGCTGGCAATGCCAGTGGCGTGAACGACGGCGCTTGTGCCTTGTTGCTGGCCAACGAAACCATGGCGGGCAAGTACAGCCTCACACCCAGAGCCCGTGTGGTGGGCATGGCCACGGCGGGTGTCGCACCTCGTGTGATGGGCATTGGCCCCGCACCCGCCACCTTGAAAGTATTGGCGCAAACAGGTTTGACGCTCGATCAAATCGATGTCATTGAATTGAACGAAGCCTTTGCGGCGCAAGGCTTGGCCGTGCTGCGCATGTTGGGTTTGAAAGACGACGACGAGCGCGTGAATGCATGGGGTGGCGCCATTGCCTTGGGTCACCCTTTGGGTGCTTCGGGTGCGCGTTTGGCCACAACGGCCGTGAACCGTTTGCATGCCACCGGCGGCCGCTATGCGCTTTGCACCATGTGCATTGGTGTCGGCCAGGGGATTGCGCTCATTTTGGAACGCGTCTAGAGTTCGGCCCATGAAAACATTTCAAACCCTCAAAGAACTCGCAGCTTGTGTTGGTCAAACGGTGGCAGTGTCGCCATGGACCGAGATCACTCAAGAACAAGTCAATATGTTCGCCGAAGCCACAGGCGACCATCAGTGGATTCACATCGATGTGGAAAAAGCCAAGGCAGGCCCCTTTGGTGCGCCCATTGCCCACGGCTTCTTGACTTTGTCTTTGATTCCAAAGTTGTCGCAAAGCGCCATCAAAATTGAAGATGTGCGCATGGGTGTGAACTACGGTCTGAACAAAGTGCGCTTTACGTCGCCTGTGCCAGTGGGCAGCAAGGTGCGCGGTCACATGAAATTGCTTGAAGCTGTGGCCATTGATGGCAACGGCATGCAGTTCACATGGGAAATGAAAATTGAGCGTGAAGGCTCTGACAAGCCCAGCTGCATTGCGGAGTCGTTGGCGCGCTATTACGTTTGATGCACGAAGTTAAACGCCAAGGCGTTTAACTTTGAAAGCCATTCTGGCGCCAAGCTTCGTAGGCCACCACGGCCACACTGTTGGACAAATTGAGACTGCGCTGGCCCTCGAGCATGGGCAGTTTCAATCGGTTGGCCGGCGCAAAACTTTCGCGCAACTCGGGCGCTAAGCCTCGCGTTTCGGCGCCAAAGACAAACCAATCTCCGGCTTGAAATTGCGTGTCTTGCACAAAGCGCGTGCCCTTGGTGGTGAGGGCAAACATGCGCGCAGCATCGGGCTTTTCGGTGGCTAAAAACGTGGCCCAGTCGGCATGGCGCTTGACCTGTGTGTACTCGTGGTAATCCAGACCCGCTCGGCGCATGTGCTTGTCTTCCATCGAAAATCCCAAAGGCTCAATGAGGTGCAAGGCGCAGCCCGTGTTGGCGGCCAAGCGAATGACGTTGCCCGTGTTGGGGGGGATTTCGGGTTCGACTAAAACAATGTGAAACATAAGCCGCTATTGTGCTTCGAAATTGGGAGTTGCTAGCACGGCTTGAATGGCACGTCAGACTTCCGTGCGGGCAAACACCAAAGCCTTCACCGATTGAACACCTGCTTGTTTCAAGACTTGCGCCGCCGTGTTGAGGCTGGCACCGCTGGTCATGACATCGTCAACCAGCAGCACGTTTTGTCCTCTGAGAGACGCCGCCTTGAAAGGCGCTACCGCCAAAGCGCCCGACAAGTTGTGCAGCCGATCAGAGCGCTTCAGGGAACTTTGCTGAGCCGTGTGCCTCAGCTTTAGCAAGGTGAAGGCCTGCGTTTTGGCACCATCCAAAACTTGGGCCAATAGCAAGGCCTGATTGAACCCGCGTTCGGCCAATCGCTGCGCGGACAAAGGCATGGGCAGGATGATGTCGGCCGCGTTCAATGCGTCTTCTACGCCAGGTGCGCTGCGCATTAACAAGGCCAGCGCTTTGGCCCAAGCGGCATCGTTTTGAAATTTGAATTGGGCTAGCAGTTGTGTCCATGGCCATGCATAGGACACCGCGGCCCAACAAGCGTCCAAAGGCGTTGGATTGTCTTGGCAGTTTGAACAGATGGCGGACGTCTGCGGCGCGGGCAGGGCGACGTCGGTCCAAAACGAGGCAGGGAGGGCCAATGCGCACCTCTGGCATCTGCGTTTGGGCTGACCAAACGCGCTGACGCAGGCATGGCAAACCGAGATGGCTGGCCAGGCTTTGCAAATTGCACATTGGCTGGGAAGGTTAATCACGAACCAATATACTTCTGCACATTGCCAATGCCAATTGCATCGGCTTGCTGTGTGGCATTCAGTGCCCTGCATGGCTTGTATTGTCAAACGCTGTTGCCTGCCTTTCAAAATTTCAAATGGCCCAAGAACGCCCCCCCAGCCTAGACCCCGTCGCCGCAAGTCGATGGGCGATGCTGTCGTTGTTGGGCAAAGGCAAACAGGCGCCTGCGCTAAGTTCGCCCTGGCTTCACGAAGAAGTGGCAAGGCGCATGGAAGAGCGTTTGGCGTTCATCACATTGCAACCGAAGTCATGGGTGTGCTGGGATCCGGTGCGTGCAGGCCTGAATGCCTTGGTTTTGCTCAAGCAGCGCTACCCCAAAGCCAAGGGCTTTTTGAAAGCACAAAGGCCCAGCGAAGCGACGCAAGTGCAGGCATTGGCACGCAAGCCCTGGTGGCATCCGGCCGCTTGGTTTGAATCTCGCTTGCAAACGGGCGACTTTGCAGACCACAGCATGGACTTGGTCTGGGCCAACATGTTGTTGCACCAGGCGTCGCACCCCGAAGCCTTGCTGGCACAGTGGCACCGCGCCTTGTCGGTCAATGGCTTTGTGATGTTTTCTTGCTTAGGTCCTGACACCTTGCTCGAATTGCGGGCTGCGTATGCGCAAGCAGGCTGGACCATGCCTGCGCATGAATTCACCGACATGCACGATTGGGGTGACATGTTGGTTCATGCGGGCTTTGCCGAGCCTGTGATGGACATGGAAAAGATCACCTTGACCTATGCCAGCCCAGAAAAACTGCTGGAAGATTTGCGCAGCTTGGGCCGCAATTTTCATGTGGACCGATTTGGTGGCCTGCGCGGCAAAGTTTGGTTGCAACAACTTCAAGCAGTTTTGTTAAGCCTGGCCAAACCTGATCAAGGCGGCCGCTTGGCACTGACCTTTGAAGTGGTCTATGGCCATGCCCTTAAACCGCAGCCCCGATTGAAAGTGGCTTCCGAAAGTCAAATTGGTTTGGACGACATGCGCCAAATGCTCAAACAACCACGCGCAACGCATTAAACAGAATCCTCACGCACCATGACCGAAGTCGATCTGTACAACCTCAGCCCCACAGCGCGTTTGCTGTGCGTTGGGTTTTTCATTGCTGCTGTTCCGCTGCTGTTAACCCTTTATAAAAACCGTGGCCGCAACGTGAATTTGAAAATGCGCGCTTTGGTGGTGCTGACACTGTTCCTTACCTTTGACTTGGTGATGTTTGGTTCGTTCACGCGCTTAACCGATTCAGGTTTGGGCTGTCCCGATTGGCCGGGTTGTTATGGACATGCCAGTCCATTAGGGGCCGATGCGCACATTGACGCGGCGGTGGCCGTGATGCCTACAGGGCCTGTGACACACAACAAAGCGTGGATTGAAATGATCCATCGCTATTTGGCCATGTCGGTGGGCTTTTTGATATTGGTCATGGCCATTGTGAGTACTTGGCAAAAATTCAAAGGCCATGTTGTAGAAAAAGATTCATGGCAAGTACGACCCTTTTGGGCATGGCTCACTTTGGTGTGGGTGTGCATGCAAGGCGCCTTTGGTGCGTTGACGGTCACCATGAAATTGTTTCCCGCCATTGTCACGCTGCACTTGCTGGGCGGCATTGGCTTACTGGTGTTGCTCAGCGCCCAAGTGGCTTGGGTGCCTTCCATGCAACGTGAAGTTCTGTCGGCGCGTTTACGTGCCATGGTCTGGATCGCCGCCGTGTTGCTGGTCGTTCAAATTGCTTTGGGCGCTTGGGTCAGTACCAATTACGCTGTGTTGGCTTGCACAGGTTTTCCTGATTGCAATGGCCAATGGTGGCCGGCGTGGAACGGGGCTGCATTTCAAATTTGGCGTCATTTAGGGGTGGATGCTGCTGGCCAGACTTTGCCATTTGAGGCTTTGATTTCTGTGCACATGGTGCACCGCTTGATGGCTTTGATCGTGTTTTCTTACGGTGCTTTCATGGTGTGGACCTTCAAGCGTGCGAGCGTTCAAAAAGATTTATCACGCTGGCTGGGGGCCTTGCTGGCGCTGCAATTTATAACGGGCTTGTCCAATGTCGTGTTGGATTGGCCTTTGTTGGCAGCCGTGGCGCACACGGGTGGTGCGGGTGCTTTGATGATGACGCTGACTTGGATGCTGAGTCGCAGCCGGACGTTCGGTCGTTGATGTATGGTTGGGGTATGAACATGTTCACTAAATTTCTCACAAGCTTGGCGTTGGTGCTGTCCTTGGGCGCATGCAACGAACAAAAAATGTCGTTTCATGGCGTTGACATCACGGGTGCAGACTACGCCAAAGAGTTGAACCTGACCGATCAGAACGGCCAAGTCCGCACGCTGAAAGATTTTGCTGGCAAGATTGTGGTGGTCTTCTTTGGCTACACCCAATGCCCCGATGTGTGTCCCACCACCATGCAAGAGCTGAGTGATGTGAAACGTTTGCTGGGCCCCGATGGCGACAAGCTGCAAGCTGTGTTTGTGACGGTTGATCCAGAACGCGACACCACCGAATTGCTCAAGGCCTATGTTGAAAACTTTGACCCCAGCTTTGTAGCGCTCAGACCCACGCCAGAGCAGTTGCCGGCCATTGCCAAAGAATTCAAGATTTACTTCAAGCGGGTAGAAGGCAAAACACCGACCAGCTACACCATGGACCACTCTGCGGGCAGCTATGCGTTTGACACGCAAGGCCGCGTTCGATTGTTCAACAGATATGGGTCAGGCGCCAAAGTGTTGGCCGAAGATTTCAAGTGGTTGCTGAAATGAAAAAGAGGGCCTAAGCCCTCTTTTTTGATTTGCGAAGCGTTGCTGTTTAGGCCTCAGCGTATTCCGTCAAAGCCGCTTTCATTTTCTTCATGGCCGCCACTTCAATTTGGCGAATGCGCTCGGCGCTCACGCCAAACTCATCGGCCAAGTCGTGCAGCGTCATGCCACCCGAGCCATCGTCGTTCACTTTGAGCCAACGCTCTTCCACAATTCTGCGGCTGCGTTCGTCCAGGGACGCCAACGCAGTGGCAATGCCATCGCTGGCCATCATGTCGCGCTGATGCGCTTCAATCATGGCGGTGGGTTCATGGTGCGCATCGGCCAAGTAAGCGATAGGACCGTAGGCCACTTCGCCATCTTCGGACGGTGCAGGGTCTAGCAGCACATCGCCGCCTGACATGCGCGTTTCCATTTCCATCACTTCTTCGCGTTTGACATTGAGCGTTTTGGCCATGCTGTCAATTTGCGCAGACGTGAGGGTGTCGCGGTGCGTGCCCGTGGCTTCGTCGGCTTCGGCTTTGAGGCCTTGCTTCATGGAGCGCAAGTTGAAAAACAATTTGCGCTGGGCCTTGGTGGTGGCCACCTTGACCATGCGCCAGTTCTTCAAGATGTACTCGTGAATTTCGGCCTTGATCCAATGCATGGCGTAGCTCACCAAGCGCACGCCTTGATCGGGGTCGAAACGTTTCACGGCTTTCATCAAGCCGATGTTGCCTTCTTGAATCAGGTCGCCGTGAGGCAGGCCATAACCCAAGTACTGACGAGACACAGAGACCACCAAGCGCAGGTGCGAGAGCACCAACTTACTGGCAGCTTCCAAGTCGTTGTCGGTTTTCAATTTGCGTGCAAACTCTTGCTCTTCCTCGGGGGTGAGCATGGGCATGCGGTTGACCGCAGAGATGTACGCATCGAGGTGCCCCAATGATGGCACTACGGCCCATGGATTCTTCAGGGTGAGTGCAGTGTCGGGGGATCCAGTCAGGTTTGTCATTCCAGAACTCCTTTCCATAATGGATCGGATTTTAGCACTCTCTCGTGAAGAGTGCTAAATATATAAGTTGTTGATTTTATTGATATTTATCAATTGACCGGATGAAAAATGAGGTCTTGCATCGCCTCTGGCGGGATCAGTGCGCCGCGGTGCTGAATGACTCGGGCTGCCAACTTGTTGCCAAACTCGGCGGACACTTGCGCATTTTCACCAAGCAGTCGGCGGCTTAAATACCCGGCTGCAAACGAGTCACCGGCTGCCGTGGTGTCGATCACCTGATCGACGCGTGTGGTGGGGATGTGCTGCCAAGGCGCGCCGGGAGATTCACGGACCAAAGTACTGTCAGCACCTCGCTTGATGACCACTTCAGGCATGCCCAATGCTTGAGCGTGCTGCAGTGCTTCATTCAAGTTGGCCAAGCCAAAGACCGCCTGGTGATCGTCCAGAGTGATCATGGCGGTATGACACACCGCAAAGGCCTGGCGGTAAACCTGCTGTGCGACTTCCAGGCTGGGCCAGAGCTTGGGCCTGAAGTTGTTGTCGAACACCACGCGGCAGCCTGTTGCACGAACTTTTTTCAACAACTTGAACAGACGTTGGCGTGAGGTGTCGTCCAAAATGGCCAAAGAAATGCCACTGAAGTAAATGCAGTCGTAGGTGTGCGCGTTTTGTTCCAAGACTGTGTGGGGCGCCTCAAAATAGGCGCGTGCTGCACTGCTCTCGCGCCAAAAGTGAAAGCTGCGTTCGCCCTTGTCGTCCGTTTCAATCAGGTACAGGCCCGGCAATTTGCCGTCGATCATTTGGACCGCATCAAGGTTCAGACCTCCGTTTTTCCAAGCGGTCTTGAGTTGCTGGCTAAGAGGGTCTATTCCCAAGCCTGTGGCATAACCCACCTCAATGGCCTGTGCCGATGCGCAGCGGCGCAAGTACACCGATGTGTTGAAGGTGTCGCCACCAAACGACAAGACGCTAGGACCAAAGCCATTGGCTTGAACCTCTAACATGCATTCGCCAATGGCGATGAATTGAACGGGTTTGTTCACTGCAAACTTTCGGCGTTTTCAGCGATCAATCGCCATGGGGTGACACTTTGACAAAGGCACCGCCTTGGTACAAGGCGGCCTTGTCATGTCGGTCAATGTTCGGCTGTCTTGCTTCTACTTCATGCCTGAACACATCGGATGAGTCGAGCGCTCGGTAGCCAATGTGTTTGGCATGCGTGTTGTCCCACCAGGAGGTTTGGTTGTCGGACATCCCAAAGATGATGGTGTGGCCCACGATGGGGGCCGTGAGCGCCGACACGACCAAGCGCTCTAAGTCGTCAAAGCTGATCCATGTGGACAACATGCGTCGGTCTTTGGGGGCGGGGAGTGCAGAGCCAATGCGAATGCTGACGGTTTCGATGCCCCAGCGGGCCCAATACATTTCTGCCAAGTCTTCACCAAAGGCTTTGGACAAACCATAAAAGCCATCGGGCTTGGGCGGCTTCTGGGTGTCGATCACTTCGTCTTGCCTGTAGAAGCCCGTGACGTGATTGGAGCTGGCAAACACGATGCGCCGAGTGCCTTGCAGCCTTGCGGCTTCGTACAAGTTCACCATGCCCACAATGTTGCTGGCCAAAATGGGTTCCCAGGCTTGCTCGGTTGAAATGCCGCCCAAGTGAACAACGGCATCGACGCCAGTGAGCAAGCTTTGCATCTCAGCCGCATTGGCTAAATCGGCCATGCACACTTCTTCGCCGGTGTTCGCATGGCCCAGATTTTTTTGATCACTGACACGCAGCACATCGCAATACGCTTTGAGGCGAGGCCGCATTTCTTGACCCAATTGTCCGGCGGCACCCGTCAGCAACAGTCTGGGGAAGGAGAGAGGAGAAGCTTTGGGCTTAAGCATGTGGGCAGTCCTAGCGAAGTGGGCCGTGATCAGTCTTTGAAGCCTTGCACCAAGGCAGTGGCACTGTCGCGCAGCACGTTTTGATCGGCGCCTACCGCGACAAACAAGCAGCCTTGGGCCACATAGTGTTTGGCCAAGGCAACATCACCCGTGAGGATACCAGCCGCTTTGCCGCAGGCTTTGATGCGTGCAATGGCTTGGTCGATCACTTTCAACACGTCGGGGTGTTTGGGGTTGCCCAAATGACCCAATGCGGCAGACAAATCACCGGGGCCAATGAAGACGCCGTCCACGCCTTCCACGTTGGCAATGGCTTCTAAATTGTCCAAACCTTGAAGCGTTTCGACTTGCAGCAGCAAGCACAACTCATTGGCGTTGAGGTGTGCGTAGTCTTTCACGCGGCCGTAATTGCTGGCGCGTGGGGCACCGGCATAGCCGCGCACGCCGTGCGGTGGGTAGCGGGTGTAAGAGACAGCAGCGCGCGCCTCTTCCGCCGTTTGAATATAGGGAACCAGCAAGTTTTGCACACCAATGTCGAGCAGGCGTTTGAAAGTCACCATGTCGTTCCATGGGGGCCGTACGATGGGCGTGGCGGTGCCGCCCTTCATGGCTTGCAGTTGCGCCAAAATTTCGCTGATGTCGTTGGGGGAGTGCTCCATGTCAAGCAGCAACCAGTCGTAACCGCAATGGGCCAAGATTTCAATGCTGATGGGGCTGCACAAATGGGACCACAGGCCAATTTGTTTTTGGCCGTTTTGAATGGCGTGCTTGAAGTTGTTGTGAATGCTTTGCATGGTGTTATTGGGTCAGAGTTTGTAGATTGAAATTCATCGAACCATGGCTGGCATTTTGGGATTGAAAGTCCAGCCGGGGATGAGATATTGCATGGCCATGGCATCGTTGCGTGCGCCCAAGCCGTGCTGCAAATAAAGTTGATGCGCTGCTTCCACGGCATCCATGTTGAGCTTGACGCCTAAGCCCGGCGCTGTGGGCACATCGATCATGCCGCCTTTAATTTGCAAAGGTTCTTGTGTGAGGTACTGGCCGTCTTGCCAAATCCAGTGCGTGTCAATGGCGGTCACTTTGCCAGGCGCAGCCGCTGCGCAGTGCGTGAACATGGCCAAGGACACATCGAAGTGGTTGTTGGAATGAGAGCCCCATGTGAGGTCGTACATTTGACACAACTGCGCTACGCGCACCGAGCCTTGAAGGGTCCAGAAGTGAGGGTCGGCCAAGGGAATGTCGACCGACTGAAGTTGAATGCTGTGCGCCATTTCCCGCCAGTCGGTGGCCACCATGTTGGTGGCGGTGGGCAAGCCCGTGGCGCGCTTGAATTCGGCCATGACCTCACGGCCAGAAAAGACACCTTCTGCACCGCACGGGTCTTCGGCGTAGGCCATGGTGTTGCGATGATCGCGCAGCAAACGAATGGCGTCTTTGAGCAACCAACCGCCATTGGGGTCGAGTGTGATTCGCGCCTCTGGAAAGCTTTCGTGCAAAGCCACAATGGCTTCAACTTCTTCTTCAGCACGAATGGCGCCGCCTTTGAGTTTGAAGTCTTGGAAACCGTAACGGTCTTGCGCAGCTTGGGCCAAACGCACAATGGCCTCTGGTGTGAGTGCAGCTTCGTGGCGCAGACGTTGCCAGTCGTTGTTGGCATTGGGCTCGCTGTTGTAGGGCAAGTCAGTTTTGAGACGGTCGGCAATGTAGAACAAATAGCCCAAGACTTGAACTTGCGAGCGTTGTTGGCCTTCACCCAACAGGGCGGCCACAGGCACGCCCAAATGCTGACCTAGCAAGTCGAGCAGTGCACTCTCGATGGCCGTCACTGCGTGAATGGCCACGCGTAAATCAAAGGTTTGATTGCCACGACCTTCGGCATCGCGGTCGGCAAATTTTTGTTGCAAGCTGCTCAGTAAATTTTTGGCATTGCCAATGCTTTGGCCTTCGACCCAAGGGCGCGCGTCTTCCAATGTTTTGCGAATCTTTTCACCGCCGGGCACCTCGCCAATGCCAGTGTTGCCGCTGGCGTCGGTGAGGATCAAGATGTTGCGCGTGAAGAAGGGGCCGTGTGCGCCGCTCAAGTTCAGCAGCATGCTGTCGCGCCCGGCAACGGGAATGACGCGCAGTTGGGTGATGGTGGGGGTTGAATGTGTGTGTGTCATGGTGCTGGAAAGTCAAATTTAAGTCATCGTACAACTCGGCTGAGGGACGCAAAATAGGCAAAAACACAGAGGGCAGGGCAATCAATTGGCAAGTGGCGCACTTTTCCTTAAACGATCGCGACTGTTGGACAAATGGGTGCGCATGGCGGCGCGCGCTGCTTCAGGGTCTTGCGCCAAAATGGCGTTGAAAATGCTTTCGTGCTCTTGGTGCACGCGGCGCAAATAGATGAGTCGCTGGGCATCTGCGGGCAGCGTGCTTTGCAATCTGCCGCGTGGAATGGCGCCTGTTCCCAAAGAGTGCATCAGGTCTTGAAAGTGTTTGTTGTGTGTGGCGCGTGCAATCTCTTGGTGAAACCTGAAATCGGCTTGCACCGCATCTCGGCCTGCTTCAATTGCATTGGCAAAGGCATCCATGGCCTCTTGCATTTCTTCTAAATTTTCGGCATTTCTCCTCTGAGAAGCCAAGGCAGAGGCTTCCGTTTCAATGCCAATGCGAAACTCTAGCAAGGCAATCACTTCGTGCAAAGTGCCTAACTGATGCGGACTGATTTGGAACGAAGGCGCGCTGTTTTGTGGCAGCACAAAGGTGCCAATGCCGTGACGTGTTTCAACCAATTGCGCCGCTTGAAGTTTTGACAGTGCTTCGCGCACCACCGTTCGACTGACGCCAAAATGCTTCATGATTTCAGCTTCACTGGGCAATTTTTCGCCCGCCAGCAGACGGCCCAGTCGCACATCTGCGGTGAGTTTTTCAACCAGGTTCAAGCCCAAATTGCGTGACTTGCGATGTTCTTCTGAAGTGGTTGTGTTGAGGTTCATCGGGTAATTACTGAGTCCCATTGACGCGAAGGATTACATAATTCTACTTGTACGACAAGTTAATATTTACCCTGTGACCACGCCACTGCACCCCACCATCGCCATGCACCCTGCCGACAACGTTGCCATTGTGGTGACGGCAGGTGGCTTGAAGGCGGGCGATCGGGTGCAAAAGGGCATGAGCACCGATGCGTTGGTATTGTTGAATGCCATTCCGCAAGGTCATAAAGTTGCCTTGGTCGATATTGCGGCGGGCCAAGCTGTGCTGCGGTACAACGTCAATGTGGGTATCGCAAAGACCGATATCCCTGCCGGCAGCTGGGTGCATGAGCGCCTACTGGACATGCCGGCAGCAAGAGACTTTCAAAATTTACCGATGGCCACTGCGCCACAAATTGCCATAGAGCCATTAACAGGTTTCACCTTCGAGGGTTATCGAAATACCGATGGCTCTGTGGGCACGCGCAATATATTGGCCGTGACCACCACCGTTCAGTGTGTGGCAGGTGTGGTCTCGTTGGCGGTGCAAAAAATCAAAGAAGAGTTGCTGCCCTTGTACCCCAACGTGGATGACGTCGTAGGCATCGAGCACACCTACGGCTGTGGTGTTGCCATCGATGCACCCGACGCGGTCATACCCATTCGCACTTTGCGCAACATCAGCCTCAATCCCAATTTTGGCAATGAAGTGTTTGTGATCAGCTTGGGTTGTGAAAAATTGCCACCTCAGCGCTTGTTGCCGCCCGGCAGTTTTGCGTTGGTGGATGAACGTGCGGCGGCCGATGGCCCCGATACCATTTGCCTGCAAGACGATCAGCACGTTGGCTTCATGTCCATGCTTCAGCACATCACGGAAGGCGCCAAGCCGCACTTGGCCCGCCTCAACGCCAGACGCCGCGAAACTGTACCTGCCAGTGAATTGGTGGTGGGTGTGCAATGCGGCGGCAGTGATGCTTTCTCTGGTGTCACGGCCAATCCCATTGTGGGCTTTGCAGCCGACTTGCTGGTGCGTGCGGGCGCTACCATCATGTTCAGCGAAAACACCGAAGTGCGCGATGCCGTTGAGCAACTCACGCATCGGGCCAGCACCCCTGAGGTGGCGCAAAGCATTGTGCGAGAACTCGATTGGTACGACCGCTATTTGGCGCGAGGCCAAGCCGATCGCAGTGCCAACACCACGCCCGGTAACAAAGCGGGTGGCTTGTCCAACATTGTGGAAAAAGCCATGGGCTCCATTGTGAAGAGCGGCACTTTGCCAATTCAACATGTGCTGTCACCTGGTGAAAAACTCCAAGCGCATCAAAAAGGCTTGGTCTTCGCGGCCACGCCCGCCAGCGATTTCATTTGTGGCACCTTGCAGTTGGCCGCAGGCATGAACGTGCATGTGTTCACCACCGGCCGCGGCACACCTTATGGTTTGCAGGCTTGCCCCGTGGTCAAAGTGGCCACACGCACAGACTTGGCCAAACGCTGGCACGACCTGATGGATTTGAACGCTGGCCGAGTGGCCGATGGCGACATCAGCATTGAGGAGGGCGGCTGGGAGTTGTTCCAACTGCTGCTGGATGTGGCCAGTGGCCGTCAAACGTGGGCAGAACACTGGAAACTGCACAACGCATTGGTGCTATTCAACCCAGCGCCAATTACTTAACTTTTCAAGGAGACGACAATGAAAAAATTATTCACGGGTCTAATGACTGCTTTGTGCGTGACGGGCGCCATGGCTTGGCCCGATAAACCTGTATCTTTGGTGGTGCCCTTTCCGCCGGGTGGCTCGACTGACTTGATTGCGCGTACGCTGGCCCCCAAGCTGCAAGAAAAATTGGGGGGCAGTTTCATCATTGAAAACAAAGCGGGCGCTACGGGCACCATTGGTGCGGGTTTTGTAACCCGTGCGGCGCCCGATGGCCATACCTTGTTTGTTTCATCGCTGGGACCCTTTGTCATAGCTCCTCACCTGTTAGCCAAGGTGCCCTATGACGCACTCAAAGATTTTGACTACATCACCATTGCCGTTCAAGCGCCCAATGTGTTGGTGGTGCCAGCCAGCTCTCCGCATAAATCCATGGCCGATGTGATTGCTTTTCACAAAGCCAATCCCAACAAGTTCACATTGGCCTCTTCGGGCAATGGCAGCAGTGACCACCTGACGGCCGAACTGTTTTGGCAGCAAACAGGTACCACCGGCATTCATGTGCCCTACAAGGGCGGCGGCCCTGTCATGACCGATTTGTTGGGCGCTCAAGTGGACGGCTCGTTCATGAACATCAACACGGCCATGCCACAACTATTGGCTGGCAAGTTGCGTGCACTGTCTATCACCAGTGCCAAGCGATCACCTTTGTTGCCGGCTGTGCCTTCCTTGGAAGAGTTGGGCATTAAAGAGGCCAACGTCTATTCTTGGCAAGCCATTGCAGCCCCCAAAGGTTTGCCTGCAGATGTCAAAGCCAAATTGCATGCAGCCATTTTGGCGGGCTTGAATGATCCTGTTGTCAAACCCAAATTGCTTGACCTGGGGTTTGAGATTGTGGCCAACACCCCAGAGCAATTCACCGCTTACCAAGCTGCTGAGTTTGCACGCTGGGCCAAATTGATTCAATCGCGCAACATCAAGGCCGATTGACTTCAACACGCTGTCATCAAGCGCCAACTGGGCTTCATTGATCAAAGCCCAGCCCCTCAAATGTTCAAACGCAAGTGAAGACCTCTGTCATGATTAAAAATACTGTTATTTCTTTGGCAGCGATGGCTGCAATGGTGCTCGGCGCCACTGCACAGGCGCAGACTGCAGCCAATTTCCCCGCCAAGCCTATCAAAATAGTGGTGCCATTTCCCGCAGGTGGCACATCCGATGTGCTGGCACGCATTTTTGGACAAAAAATGTCAGAAAACTGGGGGCAACCGGTCGTGGTGGAGAACCGGCCTGGGGCAAGTGGCAACCTCGGTGCCGATCAGGTGGCCAAAGCGGCACCTGATGGATACACCTTGGTGCTGATGGATGTTGGCAACTTGGTCATCAGTCCTGCGTTGTTCAAATTACCATTCAACGTGATCAACGATTTTTCCCCAGTGGCCATGGTGGCTTATTCGCCTCATTTGTTGGCCGTTAGCACCAAAGTACCTGCCAACACACCGGCCGAATTGGTGGCCTATGCCAAAGCACAAAAAGGCAAACTCAATTACGCAGTGGCGGCCGGAATGGGAAGTGCCTCGCATTTGGCGGGCGTGACCTACGCGCAACGCAACGGCATTGAATGGGGTTATGTGCCTTACAAAGGGGGCTCCCAAGCCATCACTGATTTGGTCGGGGGCCAGGTTGACGTCATGTTCAACGGCATGGTCGCGACTTATCCGCATGTCAAAGCTGGCAAGATCAAACTGATTGCCGTGTCTGGTTTGACGCGCAACGCGCAAATGCCCGACACCCCAACAGTTGCTGAATCATTGCCTGGTTTCCTCACAGGAAGTTTCCAAGGTTTGTTAGCGCCCGCAGGCACACCGAAGGCCGTCGTTGACAAGTTGAACGCAGAGATTCAGCGAATTGCCGCCATCCCAGAAATCAAAGAACGCCTGGTCACTTTAGGGGCTGAGCCATCAGGCATGAAGCCTGAGCAATTTGCCCAGTGGGTGCGTGCGGAAATTCCAGCCATGGCCAAAATTGTGAAAGACGAAAAAATATCAGTCGAGTGACTGATCCATTGAACTTAGGTTTTGGCGTCGTAGCCCATCAAATTGATGAGGTTTTTTGGCTACGATGCAAGTCTGCTAAACCTTGCTGTGAGGCCAATACATGCTCAAGAAAATTGCCATCCTTTTGGGCTTGATCATTGCCGCCTTGGTGCTGACGGTGGGCGGCCTGTACGTCAAAGGCGGCTCAGCCGAGGTGCTTTTGTTGGGCGTCAAACTTTTTTTAAGGCAAGAACACGCACCCAATAGGACGGTGACATGGACGGTGCCAAATGCACCTGCCCGCTACCCTCAAACCAGTGCCGGCATCCCAGCCCCCAACGTCATCTTGATTGTGGCAGACGACTTGGGCTACAACGACATCACCTTGAATGGCGGTGGTCTGGCCAATGGCACTGTGCCCACCCCCAACATCAACAGCTTGGCGCAACAAGGCGCCAATTTTGAAACCAGCTACTCTGGCAACGCCACGTGTGCGCCTTCACGTGCCGCCATCATGACCGGCCGGTACCCGACTCGTTTTGGGTATGAATTTACCCCCACCCCCAAGGCCTTCATGAAAGCGATTGGCCATTACAAAGGACCCACACAAATCCACGACGCCATCTACCACGCTGAGCGCGAAAAGGATTTGATTCCCTATGAAACCATGGGCTTGCCGCGTTCGGAAATTACGCTTGCCAAGTTGCTCAAAGCGGATGGCTATCGAACGCTGCATGTCGGCAAATGGCACTTGGGCGATGCACCGGAGTTCAGGTCGCACGTGCATGGCTTTGACGAAGCTTTGTCGTTTCAACATGCCAGCTCACTTTACTTGCCGGAGAGCGATCCCAATGTGGTGAACGCCAAGCAATCGTTTGACATCATTGACCAATTCCAGTGGGCAGCCGGCAGCTTTGGCATGCACTTCAATGGCGGTGACGCGTTCAAGCCAAAGCGCTATGTGACCGATTACCTCACAGATGAAGCAGAGAGAGCCATTGAGGCCAATCGCAAGCAGCCTTTCTTTCTTTACTTGGCTTACACCGCACCGCATACGCCTTTGCAGGCCACCAAAGAAGATTACGAGGCCTTGTCACACATTGAAGACCACACGTTGCGTGTCTACGCAGCCATGGTCCGCAACTTGGATCGCAACATTGGACGTGTGCTTCAATCGCTCAAGGACAAAGGCCTAGACGACAACACCCTGGTGATATTTACCAGTGACAACGGCGGCGCACATTACGTGGGTTTGAAGGATTTGAACAAACCCTACAGGGGTTGGAAGGCCACGTTTTTTGAAGGCGGCATACGCGTGCCTTTGTTCATGCGCTGGCCTGCAGCCATTCCCAAAGGTGTGAAGCCACAAGTACCTTCGAATCACATGGACATTTTTGCCACCATCGCAGCGGCCACTGGCGCCAAGCTCCCTGCGGACCGGTCCATGGATGGCATCAATTTGTTGCCGCAAATCAACAAGCCTGCCGACAAAGGACCCGCACGCGCCTTGTTTTGGCGAACCGATACGTACCGCGTGATTCGTCAGGGCGATTGGAAACTGCAGGTGGCGCAAAATCCTCCAAAAGAGTGGCTGTTCAACTTGGCGTTAGATCCAACCGAGCAAAAAAACCTGGCAGCCAAAGAGCCTGAACGAGTGACCCGCATGCGAAAAGAGCTTGAAGCCTTCAATGCCACCCAAGTGAAACCCAGTTGGCCGTCCATGGCCGAAGCCGCCATTGCCGTCGACAAAACTTTGCGCGACAAAATGCAGCCAACCGACGAGTTCGTTTATTACGGTAACTGATATCGCTGCCGCCTAGTTGCAACGAATAAATTCCACCAAAGCCTGCGCCACTTCTTCGCCTTTGTCTTCTTGGACAAAGTGTGCCGCACCTCTAATTTGGGTGTGATGTTGGCCGGCTGCGCCAGGCACTTTTTTCTGCCAAATAACTTGTCCGCCTTTGGTCACTGGGTCGCGTGTGCTGAACAAGGTGATGAAGGGTTTGCGCCAGTTTTTGAACAAGTCCCAAGCACGCTCGTTGGCTTCGCGCGCTGGATCGCTGGGGTCAATGGGCACCAGCGTTGGAAACACCCTGGCACCTGCTTTGTAGCGACTGCTGGGGTAGGGCGCATCGTAGGCCGCTACTTCCGCATCAGTCAAACCTTGTGCACAACCGGTGCGCACAATTTTGCCAATGGGAAACCAAGGGCTGTACATGGCAAATGCACGCCAGATGTGGAAGGCTGCTGGAATTTTTTCCATGCCAGTGGGTAAGCCGCCGTTGCTCAAGGCAATGCGGTCAAAGCGCTCGGGCATTTCCGCCACCATGCGCAAACCAATGAGTGAGCCCCAGTCTTGGCAGAAAAGCGTGATACCCGTCACGTTTTGCGCTTCAAGCCATGCACTCATCCATTGCACGTGGTGGTTGTAGGTGTAGTCGGCGCGGTGCGCGGGTTTGTCGCTGCGTCCAAAACCGATTTGATCGGGCACCAAGACGCGATAGCCTGCACTGACCAGAATAGGAATCATCTTGCGATACAGAAAAGACCATGCCGGTTCACCATGCATCAGTAACACCACGGGCCCATCGCGTGGACCTTCGTCAAGGTGCGCCACGCGCAAGCCCCCCACCAAGGTGTAGTGGGGCTCGAAGGGGAAGTCGGGCAGATTTTGGAAGCGTTCTTCGGGTGTGCGAAGAAAGTCTTGAACGTGAGGGAGTTTGCGCATCAACATCTTTCAGTAGCGGGAGCTGGTTTGAATGATTTTTTGGCCGGCTGGCAAACTTAAAAAATCACCGTCTTTGGCCACTTGAATTTTGCCTTTGAAGATGTCGGAAGTGCCTTTTAAAAACACATCCACCAAGCCTGGCAAGGGCAGCGGTGGTGCCACATGGTTCAACAGCAAAAAGTTCACTTGCGCTTTGCTGGCAATGTCGGCGGCTTCTTGCGGCGTGGTGTGATAGTTGAGAATGTCTTTCATCAGTTGTGCCAGCTTGTCGCGCTGGGCATCGTGTGCGCCCTCTTGAATCAATGCCATGAGGTCGGTGGACATGGCCTCATGGACCAAGAGGTCGACACCTTGGGCCTCACGCTGCACGTGGGCGGAGGGGGTGGTGTCGCCGCTGATCACCATGCTGCGATCTTTGTATCGAATTTGGTAACCTACCGCGGGATGAATGGGGGCATGCGAGACACTGAAGGCCGTGATGCGTGTGTCGGCGTTTTCAAAAACCACGGTGGCTTTGTCGTCTTGCAATGCAAACGATTTGGCAATCGCCCCAAAGCCTTTGTTGGGCAACACGGCATCGCCATGGTGTGCAACACGATAACCGCGGTCGAGGCTATAGGCTTGCAAGAACCCGTTCACCACTGTTTCCACACCTATCGGGCCATGCACTTTGACAGGCTCTGCATTGGAATTGGAGACCCAGCGCTGAAGCATCAACTCGCCCAGGCCATCGATGTGGTCCGAATGGTAGTGGGTTAAAAAGATGCTGTGGATGTTGCCCGCATTGAAACCCATTTTGTTGATGTTGCGCGCGCTGGTATTGCCCGCGTCAAACACAAAAATTTGCTGACCGGCGATGACCATGGTGCAAGGCCCGCCGCGCTGTTCGTCCGGCATGGGAGAGCCCGCACCACAAATGGCCACATGCAGGCCATCGGGCAAACCGCGCAAGGGGTCGCTGATGAGGCGTTGCGTGGCCACACGCTTGGCAATGGCCATGCTGATTGGCGCACGTGCCATGTACAGACCTGCCGCTACCAAGCCCAGCACCATCCATGTGAGAGTCGTTTTTTTTAATCGCATGTTCAAACTCCGAAAATTCTGGCCAAGCGCACGCCAAAGCCTTGAATCCAAGGTGCGACATAACGCAGACGCGGTCTGCGTGATTCGGCCGCTTTCACAATGGCTTTCACAATGCTTGCTGTGGTTTTGGCCTCAAGCCAATGGAAGGTGAGGTGTTCTTGTTTTTTCATGGCCTCCGCTTGGTCTGCAAAATAAGACGTCGGCCCCATCCATGCGTACTTGCTGTCGGTCATGGCTTGGTTAAAGCCGGTGTGAATGGCGCCAGGTTCAATGACCGCAATGTGAACGTTCTTCTTCAGTTGGTCCATCTCTGCGCGCAAGCCGGCAGCAGCAGCCGATAGCGCAAATTTGCTCATGCTGTAGGGCATGAGAAAGGGCATGGGCACACGGCCTGCAATGGAGCTGATGAACAGGACGGTGCCACTTTCGCGTTCGATCATTTGGCGCAATGCCACTTGTGTGAGTTCTAAGGTGGCAAACAAATTGACTTCAAACAATTGGCGCACGCGCTGCATGTCCACTTCGGCCAAAGAGCCAGATTCACCCATGGCGGCGTTGTTGATCAACACATCGATGGCATGCTGCGAGAGCAACGCACGATCTTCTGCCAAGGTGATGTCCAGTTTGAAGGCTTCCAAGCGCAGACCTTTTTCGCTCGCAGCTTGCTTCAAAGTCAAAGCTTGCGCCTCTGTTTGCGTGGTGGCCAATACCTGGTGACCACGCTGGGCCAAGGCAAAGGCCGTGTCTTTGCCAATGCCTGTGCCGGCGCCGGTGATGAGAATTGTTTTAGACATGCGGTGCAATGTAGATTCGAGAGAGACGGTCCATGGAAGACCAATAAATGTCGCGCTGCCAGCCTGCACTGGGAAACACCACGCCTTGCATCAAGCCACCTGTGCTTGTGCGCGATTTTTCTAGGCCGGTTTCAATGTCCAAAATAACCACTTGCTCGTTAAAGCGCCGGTAATCGTTGACACACAGTTCGCCAGTGTCCGCAAACAGCAGCATGTGACTGGCAGCGCCAAATTGTGTGAGGTGCCACAAGTCTTGCAAGGCCACGCAGCCGTCTTGGCTTGTGTTTCGGATGATGCGCCAAGCGCGCAAATGACGATTGGCCGAGTCAAACGCCACCACAATTTGCCGCGCTTCATCGACCAAGGGTGGATTGGTAATGGCGCCGCCTTGGACGCTGCTCACTTCCCAGTGCTGGTGAGAATTTGAATCACTGAGCGAGACACGGTGCAACCGGTTGGGTGCCTTATTTTTGCCAGCCCCCAACATGCTGATGAGGTAATTGTGCTTGCCGTTGTCCATGAACCAGGCATCATGTGCCGTGATCACCATGTCCCAGCCATAACTTTGCTTTGAATCCTTCAAGTAGTGATAAGACCACGTGGGATCTTTCACCAAGCTTGAATTCGCTTCATCCCAGTGGTAACGCACCACACACGTGATGCCCACCATGTACACCGTATTGCCTTGTGCACTCAGGCGGGCGATGGCGGGCTCTTCACAGTCAATGCAGGGTGCTGCCTGTTCAAGTGTGTCGGGATGCAACACGCTTAAACGCGCAGGTGTGGTGGGTGAGATGTTTTTGGTGACCACCAGGCCATTGGCCAACACCACAAAGCTGTTGTAGGGCTCGTTGATGGGAAGTTGCTTGGAACGCAGCAATTCACATTGCCTGTTCAGTAGATGCGCATAGCGACCATACAGCACCAACACATGGCCGTTGCCAAGAACCGCCATGCCGCCCGGCCACATGGGCCCACCTGCCAAGCGTGGCGATTGGCAGCGGGTGGCCAGCGTGATGGGGTCAATCAACTGAACTTGTGCGGTGGTGGCCAAGCCTAAGTGCGCGCCAAGGACAGAATGCGTCAGCAAGAAAACCTCGCCGGGTGCGCCCAACACGGTCATGGTGGAAAGGTGGGTGCGACGAGATGTGCTGTGCAGCCTTTCGTTTGCCTTGATGTCCAAACCCTTTGCAGCGTGCGGTGATTGCAACCGTGCAGGACCCGCATCTTCACAAGGCCACGGGCTGTCAAAGTAGCCGCTTAGCGCCTGCGTCGCCATAGCCACACCCCGCTCAGCAAGAGCAATACACCCAAACCTGCCAGATGCCATTGGTAACGAGGCCAATACACAAACACCAAGGAGTTGATGATCACCTGTTGGATCGGGTCGTAACCCTCGGGCATGGGCAGCACACCATTGGCCTTGGACCATTTGGCGTAATCGTTTTGCATGCCTTGGAACAACTCGGGCATGTCGTGTTGCAAATCGCGCGTCTCACCAGGATCTGTGGCGATGTTGTAGAGATGCCATTGACCATCACCGACAGGCGCTAAATTGCTGAGCAATTTGTAGTCGCCCTTGAAGACGGCCCGGTTGCCAGACAGCTCATACCCTAAAACTTCCTCTGGGCCGCGCACACGTGTGGCTTTGCCTTGAATGATGGGCAGCAAACTGTGGCCTGTGAGTGGATAAATGGTTTGCCCTTTGTAGGACGTGCCAGGGTGTTGTACGCTGGCCAACTCGAGCAGGGTGGGCACGATGTCGCTGACGTGTGTGAGGCTGCCCTGCACAGATTGTTTGGCTGAAGATGGAATGCCCGAGATGATCAAGGGCACCCTGATGCCACCTTCACCGGCAAAGAATTTGTAGGTATTCAAAGGCGCGGTGGCAGCACGTGCCCAGTGGGGGCCAATGATGCTGTAGGCGCCCGGGCTGCCCAGGCGATCGATGTCACGGTTGTAATGCTGATCAAGCCACCAACGGCCGACTGCCAATGCGTAAGGGTCTGAGGCTTCTGCACCATTGTCAGACATGAACACAAACACGGTGTTGTTGTATTCACCCGTTTGCTTCAAATGGGCCAAGAGGCGGCCAATGTGAAAGTCCATGGCTTCTGCCATGGCGGCATAAACTTCCATGCGCCGCGCTTGATAAGCTTGGTCGTCCGAACTCAGTGAATCCCACGCCACATGCGATGCAGGCAAGGCTGCCATGGGCGTGTTGGGTGGCACCAAGCCCAGTTCGATGGCCTTGTTGCGACGTTCTTGACGCAGTACATCCCAGCCAGCGTTGTAGCGGCCTTTGTACTTGTCGATGAATTCTTGCGGCGCTTGAACAGGTATGTGATTGGCTTGAAATGCCAGGTACGCAAAAAACGGCTTGTCCGATTTGGCATCGGTCTTCAAATACTCAAGCGTCTTGCTGACGTAAAACTCAGACGAGTAAAAAGTTTGGGGCATTGGGGCTTCACGCCCGTTGTCGTACCAATACACCTTGTCGGTCAAATCCAAATACAGTTTGCCTGTTTCCCAATTGTCCGAGCCGCTGTCACCCATGACCAAAGAACGGTCAAAGCCGCGAGCGGGCGGCAGGTTGTGCGCTTCCTTGCCCACATGCCATTTACCAGCAGCGTAAGTTCGATAGCCACTGTCTTGCAACAAACTGGCCACGGTCACCACGCGTTGGTTCAAAACACTCAAATAACCGGCGCGTCCAACGTGCGATTGAGGAATGGTCTCGCGCATGTTGCCCACCCCATTCAGATGGTTGTCCACGCCGGTCAGCAGCATCGAGCGCGTGGGCGAGCAAGAGGCACTCACGTGAAAGTTGGAGAAACGCGTTCCAGACTTCGCCAGTTGGTTCAAATGGGGTGTGTTGATTTCGCTGCCAAAGGCACCCACGTCGCTATAGCCCCAATCATCGGCCAACAAGACCACGATGTTGGGGCGCTTGGCCCATGCATGACCCCACAGGCTCAAGATTGCGGCAACGAACAAGGTCAGCCAAGTTTGGCGGGTACTGCGAAAGAGGGGCATGGTTTAAAGCGGGGAAGGTGAGTCGAACTTGGCGTGCAGGGCTTTTTCGATGACCCAAAAACGGTCTTGCCCCCAAACAGCCGTGTCTTCAAAGCGAAAAGAAGGGACACCCCACAAGCCTAAGGCCAACATGGCTTGTCGGTTTTGCTCTGCCACTGCGCGCCAATGCGTGTCATTGGCCTCGTTGTTCAAAATGTCTTTGGCGGCATTCCAATTGAGTCCTGCGCGCTCGACGATGCGCTTCAAATGTGCATCGGTGCCGGCATCCAAGCCTTCTGACCACACACCTTGCATGAAAGACTGAATGTAGGCCTCTGCTTGTTCGTGCATTTGCGCAAAAGGAATGAGTGCCAGGCCGCGTTCTGTGGGTTTGCCAACAGGGTCGTTCAGTCGTCCAAAAGGCACGTTTTGAACAAATGCCTCGCGGGCGGCATCCAAGCTGATGTACCTTCTTTTCTCTGCAGGCACGGGCAAACCGCGCATCACCATTGGCAGGACATATTTCAAGTTCAACTGCACACCATTTGCCTTTGCCCACGCAAATACTTTGGCCACGCTAATGGCCGAATAGGGGCTTCTGAGAGAGAAGTAAAAATCGACGTTCGTGCCTTCTGGCACGTTGCCGATGGGTTGGTATTGGGGTGTTTCAAACAGTGGCGTGATGCGCTGCTGGCTGGCAGATTTCAGATGGGTCGACAGGCCCAATTCCGTCAAGCGCGCCTCAAGGTGATGCAAACGGTCTATGCCCCAATACCATTCACCTTCGTAATAAATCATGCCGCTGAGGTAGTGCCCCCATTTTTTTCGCAGACGGTGAGCAGTTTGCAGGGCTTCAGGCGAGGGCTTGAGCCTGTTGCGATCTTTGCCCACTTCAGGCCAGCGCAAACCGTAATGCGATGCCAAGCGTTTGGCATCTAGCTGGCTGTAGGCTTTGAGCTTGTCGCGTTCTGGCACGGCTGAGTCATCGGGTTCGCCTACCAGGTGTTGCAACACTGACACCGCATAGCGTGACTGTAATTGCGGCAGCGCCTGCGCCAATAATTGCGAATAGGGATCATCTGTTTGCTGAAAAAAATGAAGCACATGCGGCCGAGTTTGCACTTGCCGTTTGTGTTCCGCTTTTTGCCGCAACTTTAAGAGTCTTTCGCGCGATAAAAAGCGTTGGCTGATGACAGGCATCAGCCAACTTTGAAGGCGCCGGAACGACATGGGGTGGCCTCAATGAAGGGATTACCAGGCCTTCACAAATCGCAATTGCAGTGACTTGGCCACGATGGCATTGCGACCACCAAAGTTGTCGCTGTACTGCAAATTAAAGCCGGCGTCTTTGCCAGGCAATTTGAAAGACACAAAAGGCCCCACGCCATTGGTTTTGTAGCGATTGCCACCCAACGTGGCCCCGGTGCCGGTGTCATCTGAAATTTGTTGAATTGAAAACACATTCAAGCCGTAGGCCCAGTCGCCATTGACCTTCACAATGCCGCCTTCGCTGTAAATGAAATTGCCGCTTTTGTAATCGGTGTCTTTGTTGCGGGTGTTGATGCCATACGACACCCGGCCTGCAATGGTGACGCCAGCATCCCAGGCGGAATCGGTGTGCTTGGGGTTCAAGTTGTAAGTCACGGCCACACCGGGTCGAAGTGTGTAGAAGTTGCCAAAGCCAGGGTTGGGGCCACGGTTTTTGTCGTAGGAACCGGTGGGTACAAACAAGGAAACACCAGCGGCCACTTTGAGACGATCGACGTGCCTGATCCACACCGTCGACAACTCGGTATCGCCAACGCCGGATGTTTCAAGATTTTGGTTGACGCCAGCGGCCAAAACCTTGGCTTGAACCAATGCATTGGCTTGGGCGGCGCCTGCATTGAGTTGCCCCACAATGGCTGGGCTCAAGGGCGGTGTGGTGGGCGCGGGGGTCAGTGTGCCTGCCGGCTGCGTCACCACAAAGCTGCGTTTTTGTTGAATGAAAGGCACGTTGATGGCAAAGGCCACATGGCCATCGCCGTATTTGCCTTCTGTGAGGTAGCCGCCCACCACATTGAGCTGTGTTTGATCTTGGTTGAAGGCCAAGCTACCTGTCGGAAACGCCACCTTGTAGGGCAGCGCTGGGTTCAGTTGAATGGGTGCAATGCCTGCGGGTGACACGTTGCTGCCAGAGGCGTCTGCAATTTTGTAAATCTGCAATTGCGTCAGGCTGGCGGTGCCAAAAAAGCCAGGATTGTCGGCCGAAGAGGCAATCTCGCCGCCAAATGCACCGACGGGCGCTTGACGCAGTTTGTAACTTTCAGCGGCTTGCACATTGACGCCGCTGGCCAGCAGGCAAACCCAAGGCAATGTGGCAAGAATTGACTGACGAGGCGTTGCGTTTTGCATTGAACGAATCATGGGTGTCTCCGTGGGTGAGTGGGGTGAGGTCAGTACACATGTGTATTGACAAATCACTCTAGCACAGCAAAGATGATTCCTCTTTAGGGTTTCCGCTAGCGATGACAAATATAGAGGCGTCTGCTGAGTGTTGCAAAATGCTGAATGACTTTCATGGCCACTGATTCAAACAACAAGCGTCAAAAAACTGTTTCGCCTGAAGCGGCTCGACTCACGCGCGACGATTGGCTCGATGAAGCCTTCAGGGCAGTGGTGGTGGGCGGTTTTGACAATGTCAAGGTGCTTGCCTTGGCCGAAAAGCTCAAGGTCACACGCGGTAGTTTTTATTGGCACTTCACGGACCATGCCGACCTCATTGGCAGTTTGCTCATGCGCTGGAAACTGGCGCAATTGGCCTTGGATGCCAAACTGAAATCGCAGCAAAGCGGGGATGCGCTGAAGGACTTGGAGTTTGTGGTGGATGCCGCTTTTCTTCAAGCGGGTTCTGAACTCGAAAACCTTCGGTTTGAGCAAGCCATGCGTGCGCTTAGCCAACACCATGCTGATGCAGCCCAATTGTTGGTCGAAGTCGATGCCGGTCGAATGGACTTGTTTGAATCTAAATTTTTGGTGCTGGTGAAGGACGCCAAAAAAGCCAGAGATTTGGCGGCTTTGCTGTACCTGGCCATTGTGGGAGGGTACCAAGCATTGAGTCGACCCGCCAACCCACCCAACATTCGCGCCTATTTGCGGACCTTGATTTCGCACTACTTGGTGGCAAAGCAAGTGGCTTAAGCCACGTCAGTCGAGGCGCTCAACGGCTGGCATTTTCCATCGACCTTGAAGGGCGCTGTCCTTGGGCCAGTAAAGGCGAGCATTGAGTAAAAACGCAGCATGGTGTTTCACAGGAAGCCAATTGGTACGATGCAATGCGTTGGCAGGCGCATCGGCTTGGATCCAAAGGTCCAAAGAGCCATCGGCGTTGTAGTGCAAGGCATCTCGATCGCCCAATGCATAACGATGGAGCGGGTTGTCGATTAAAAATTCATTGTCGCCATAAGCCGTGACAGACCAAAAGGCTTTGACGGGGGGCAGTTGATCCGCCATGAAATGCAGGCGGTAACGATGCTGTCCTGTGAGGGGTTTGCCTCGGTGGTCAACACTGGTGTTGGGGTACAGCGCGTCTTCCGGCAAGTTGGCACCCAATCCCACCATGGCCACAGCCGCACGCGTGTTGTAGTCTGTGCCGTAAGTGCCCAGGTTCAGCGGCGGTGTGCTCCAGGTGCCATCCGGTGATTTGGTGTGCAAGACAGCCCGAACTTTGTACTCGGCAAGCCACCGGCCCAGTGCAAAACACGCCTGTTGATGCCATTTCAATTGAACGGTTTTGCCAGGTATCAACTGCACAGCGGCCATGCGCTTGAGCAGAGGGGCGTCGGCAGCATAAGGCGGGTTGTGCACCATCAATTGCATCAAGTGTGTCAAAAAATCTGCGGTGGACATGTTGCGCATTTGGGTCACTGGCGGCACAGAAACAGAGTGGTGCTTGTGCCATGTGTCACTTGCATTCGCAGCGTCAGGGGTGGCCGTCAGCTTGTGGATGTGCGTGCGGGTTTGTATTCGGGTGTGCGCTGTATTTTCTGTGCCCAATTTGTGCACCTGCAGCCGATCTTGCAAGCGGTGTACGGTTTCAAAATCTGCCATGCCATTGGTTTGTGTCCTACCAATCAGCCACACCATGTCGGTGGGTGACCGAAGCAAGGTCATGCCCCGCGGCACCTCGCCTTGCCACTCAGGCCCAGCCAGCAGGTAGGTGGCTGAAGTATGGCCATTGGTGCGTGTACCGGGCGAGGCAAATACATGAGTCCAAGCATCCATGAAGGGCATCAATTCGTAGCGCTGCGTGTTGGCGGGCACCTCAAACACCCATGGTCCTTCTTTCATGCTGAAAAATGCAGTGGTGTACAGCGTGTCAACGTTCGGTCTCACCACATCTTTGAACGCAGCATCGGGAAATTGTCGAACTCGACGCAGTTGGTTTTCAGGGCCAATGAAATGGCCGCTGTGCACGCGCGTGGTTTCCATCATCACCAGTGGGTACCCGTACAGATAAACCTCTGCGCCCAAACTGATTGTGTCTTTGAGCAAGGCCAACAGTGCTGCGAGGGCAATCGCCATGCTGAAAGTGATCAGTAAAGCGCGTTTGATCAGTGACAAAAAAGTGGGCACGGCAGGGGTCCTGTCAAGGCTGCAAAATGGTTCGGAAGCCTAAATGGCTCACCGCCAAGTCTTCTTCCTGCGGTTGGCGCGAGCCTGCTCGGTATCGCATGCAATAGTTAGGCGCGCATAAGAACGAACCGCCCTTGATCACACGCGCCTGCGGCTGACCTGTTTTGAAAGCGGGCGGCGTTTGTGCGGCATCGGGGTCTAAACCCTGGCCACTGTTGGCTGCGCTTCGGTCTGCGACAACCATAGCAACCCACGGGTGCGATGCCCGCGAAGCCATCTTCTGCAGAATTGGCTGTTGGGAAAATGCCTTGCCAGGTGTTGGCACGACTGGGCTGATCGTGTTGTCCAGGCATTTCTTTGGCGCCGGCACGTGCAGCCCACTCCCATTGCGCTTCGGTCGGCAGTGTGTGACCTTTCCAGTGGGCGTAGGCCAAGGCATCTTCGTAAGTGACATGAACCACAGGAAAGTGGCCGTGCTGTTCGATGTGGGTGGCTGGACCCGCAGGGTGCTGCCAATTGGCGCCAGGTATGTACTGCCACCATTGACGGGGGTCGTCGCCTTGTGTGAGCTTGGCCGGCATTTTGAAAACCACAGCCCCCGCCTGACGCATGGTCTCAGGCAGGCTGGCATGAAGCTTGGGGTCTACGGGTCGTTCAGCCACCGTGACATAGCCCGTTGCCTTGACAAAGGCTGCAAATTCGAGGTTGGTGACTTCGGTGCGGTCCATCCAAAAACCCTTGATGCGCACATTGCGCACGGCTTTTTCTTCGGCGTAGACGGTGTCGCCCATGTCAAAACTGCCAGGCGGTACCCAGACCATGCCTGGGTGCCGTTCAGCCGGGTTGGGCGCTGGTAGATCGCATTGCAAAGGTGCGCTTGAACTGGCGCTTGTTGGGGCTGGTTGTGAGACAGTCCAACCCGCCCAAACCGCGACGGCCACACACACAGAGCCTGCTGTCCAGGCAAGACGCATGTTCAACGGCATTCAGTTGTACCAGTAGGTGTATTCATCATCCCGGTTGTGGACTTGGTTGAGCGTCTTGTCGATGAAGATGGGCATTTCAATGAAAGTGGGCCACAACGGCTCGGCCATGCCGCGATGGTGCGCGTTCAACAAGGCTTTGAGTTCGGCCAATTTGGCGGGGTGTGAGGCGGCCAAGTTGGTTTGTTCAGTGGGGTCGGTCTTCAAGTCGTACAAAAAATCTTTGTCAGGTTTTGCAGAGTGAATGAGCTTCCATTGATTGGCTTGAACAGCTCGCAGCCCACCATCGCGCCAAAACAGCGGTCGTGGTGACATAGAAGGCGAGGGTGATTTTGGCGCCTGCACGCCCGTTCGCTTCAAAGCTGTGAGTAAATTCACGCCATCAATGCTGCGATCTGTGGGCATGCGTGCACCCGCCGCTGCCACCACAGTAGGGGTGAAGTCGATGTGTGAGGTGGGTTGGTTAAATTGTTGGCCTGCGGCAATTTGGGCCGGCCATTGCATGGCGGTTGGCACGCGCAAGCCGCCTTCAAAGAAAGTGAGCTTCCAGCCTCGATAAGGTTGGTTGACATCGGGAATGCCAATGTAGCCGGGTGCACCGTTGTCGCTGGAAAAAATGACGATGGTGTTTTGGTCCAGCCCATTGTCTTTGAGCGCCTGCATCACGCGACCCACACTGCGATCGACAGAGCGAATCATGGCGCCATAGACACGTCGACGGTGGTCTTTGATGTGGGGCAACGCGTCGTAGTCTTCCTTGCTGGCCTGAAGTGGGGTGTGCACCCCCCAATGCGCCAAGTACATGAAGAATGGGCGGTGTTTGTTTTGACCAATGGCACTGACAGCCTCGTCGGTGAAGTAATCGGTGAGGTAGCGTTTGGGTTCAAACCAAGCGCCCCCGTTGTAGCTCACGCCAAAGCGCATGTTGGGCCACAAAAAGCGATCGATGGGGTCGAAGTCTTGTTTGGAGTTGACGGTGCGGGGGTCGTTCTCGGGCAAGTACAAGCCGCTTTCCATGAACAGGCTTTCGTCGAAACCTTGGTTGTTTGGGCGCATTTCGGCGGTGCTGCCCAAGTGCCATTTGCCAATGTGGATGTTGTGATAGCCCCGCGTTTTGAGAAGCTCGGCCACGGTTTTCTCAGAGGCGGGCATTCCCAAGTGATCAAATTCTGGTGTGGCCTTGGCTTTGTCGTGGTCCACGTTGATTGGATAAAGGTTGTTGGGGTTGGCGTAAAGCGAACCAGCAACACGGGCCATTTGTCCTGGGGTTGGCGTGAACTCCACCCCAAAGCGCCAAGGGTATCGACCTGTCAGGAGCGCGGCCCTGGAAACCGTACACACGGCACTGCCCGCATAGGCTTGGTTGAACCGAACCCCGGCTTTGGCAATGCCGTCGATGTGCGGCGTGGGCACGCCTTCTGCACTGCGACCACCGCCGTGCAGGGTGACGTCGTTGATGCCCAAATCGTCGGCCAATATCACGATGATGTTGGGCGGACGCTGCGCCGGTGTTTGCTGAGCCTCTTTGGGGCCTTGAGTCCAAGGCACGTCTTGTGCCGCTGCACGCGGATGGGCCCAATCGGTGTACCAGCCCAAACTGTACTGAAGCACCAGCAGTCGATTGGCATAACCCAACCAGCCCACAGCAACTGACAACAACAGCAGGGCGATCAGCAGTTTTCGGGAACGTTTCATGGAGGGCGTGGGCGGTGGATACCAAATTGCATACAAGACGCAAGACTATAAGGGGGCTTGGGGTGGCTGTAAACCTGGCGTGAGCATTTAGGGGGTTTGCCTGACAATCATTCAACCGAGGGTTTTCGAGCACAATGTCATGATGAATTTCTTTGAAACCAGTCGACAGGTCACGGTGCTCGGTGCAGGCATGGTCGGCGTGTCATGTGCGCTGGCTTTGCAGTCTAAGGGCTGGCAAGTGACCTTGGTCGACAAACAAGCGCCCGGCGAAGAAACCTCCGCAGGCAACGCGGGCGTGCTGTCGCGCAGTTCGCTCTTGCCTTTCAATCGTCCTGGACTGTGGCAAAGTTTGCCGCGCATGTTGCGCCAAGGTGGCCCCAGTTTGCAAGTTCGGCCCAGTGCTTTGACGCACTGGCGCTTCATGTGGCGGTTTTTGTGGCATGCCAGACGTGCGTCTTTTGACGTCACGACGGTGGCTTTGGATGGCCTGATTCAACTGTCGGTGCAGACACACAAACACTGGCTGATGCAAGCCGCTGAGCAGCAGCGGCTGCGCGAGACGGGTTGGCTGTGGCTCTTTCAAAACGATGCGGCCTGGGCCAGCAGTGCGTTTGCGCGAACGGTGTTGGCAGAATTCTCGGTGGCATCTGAAACGCTGCGGGGGGCCGATATTCAGGCGCTAGAGCCGCACTTGGCCGCTAATTTTTCACATGCGCTGTGGATCAAAGATGCCGCATCGGTGGACAACCCCAGTGCGGTGGTCAAAGCCTATGCCGATCAGTTTGTCAAGTTGGGCGGGGTCTATCACCAAGCCGAGGTGCGGGCCTTGCAACGTCACCCCCAGGGTTGGCAATGGCAAGACACGGCCGGTTTGTCCCATGGGTCTGCCAATCTGGTGTTGGCCATGGGCCCTTGGTCCGAGAGCTTGCTCAAGGCCAGTCACCTGCCGTCTGATTTCAAAGCGCACATGGCCTTTGAGCGCGGCTATCACCGACATTTCAAACCTGTTGCGGGCGTCACTTTGCAACGGCCGGTGTACGACACGGCGGGGGCGTATGTGTTGTCTCCCATGCGCAATGCAGAAGGCGAGCAGGTGTTCAGAATGACCACGGGTGTTGAGTTGGCGGCACGCGATGCCGCACCCAACACTGCGCAATTAGAAGCCGCAGAAAACGCTGTTCGTCGCGTCATTCCGTTGAAAGAGGCGGTGACTGGAACCGATTGGATAGGCTCACGCCCCACCACGCCCGACAGTCGACCCGTGATTGGCGAGATGCCGCAATGCCCGGGCTTGTGGTTGGCGTTTGGCCACCAACACATTGGTTTTAGCACGGGGCCGGGTACAGGCGTTTTGCTGTCGGAGTTGATGGCGGGCGAAAGCACCAGCATCAATCCTGCGCCTTTCAGCCCAGCGCGATATTAATTGAGCAAAGCTTGCGCAAATTCGTGCGCATCAAACGTTTGCAGATCGTCAAGCTGCTCACCCACGCCAATGAAATAAACCGGGATGGGTTTTTCGCGGGCAATGGCGCACAGCACACCACCTTTGGCGGTGCCATCCAGTTTGGTCACGATCAAACCTGTGAGGCCCAGTGCTTCATCAAAGGCTTTGACCTGAGTGAGCGCATTTTGTCCGGTGTTGCCATCGATCACCAGCAATACTTCATGCGGCGCCTGGGCATCGGCCTTTTGCACCACGCGTTTGATTTTCTTCAGCTCTTCCATGAGGTGCAATTGGGTGGGCAAACGGCCAGCGGTGTCGACCAACACCACATCTCGGCCCCGCGCTTTACCTGCTGAGACGGCGTCAAAGCTGACCGCTGCAGGATCGCCGCCTTCTTGGCTGATGATCTCGACCGTATTACGCTGAGCCCATACCGCCAATTGCTCACGGGCGGCCGCACGAAATGTGTCGGCCGCGGCCAACAAGACGCTGGCCCCTTGGTCTGCCAAGTGGTGTGTCAATTTGCCAATGGAGGTGGTTTTGCCCGCGCCATTGACGCCGGCCACCATCAGCACCATGGGTTTTTGATCGCCGATTTGCAGCTGTTTTTGCAGCGGCATCAACATTTCTGTGATGGCCTCAATGAGGAGCGTTTTCACGTCCGCGGGTGCTGTGGCTTTGGTGGCTTTAACCCGTGCCTTCAAATCGTTGAGCAAGTGTTCGGTGGCCTTGACCCCGGTGTCTGCCATCAGTAGCGCTGTTTCCAATTCTTCGTAGAGTGCTTCGTCAATTTGCGTGCCTGTGAAAACAGCCGCAATGCTGCCCCCTGTTTTACGCAAGCCTGCTTTGAGTTTGCTCAGCCAAGACTGACGTGGTGCCGGCGCGGTTTGCACATGGGCGTCGGTCGTGGCGGCGGGCTGATCTGCCAACGCGACAGGCGCAGCGATGGCGGCCTCAGGGGCGGCTGGTTTGGGGGGTGATCGGAAGAATCGGAACATATTAGGACGTTGGCTAGGCGTCCATTCTATGAAAAACTCAGATGTGGCTCAAAATGCGGGGCGCATGACGCATGTGCAGAGACAAACCAAGGGCTGCCATGTGGTTGCTGTTGCGCCCCAGTATTTTTTCAGCCAAGGGTAGAAACACACGCTCTTCTGCGTCTGCGTGGGCTGTGTAGCGCTCGACCAAAGCCTGCAAATTGGCCATGTCCAGATGGGTTTCTTGCCCTTTTGCCACCTTTTTAAGGGCCGGCTCGAGGCCTTCCCACAGTTGCTCTAATGCGCGGTGTTCATGCTTCAGCTTGTCAACCCATTGGTCCACCAGCAGGCGCTCTTCACCCATGTTGGCGCTGTGTTGCACGGCCGGAAACAACTCCCGCTCCTCTTCCTGGTGATGCGCAAACATGCCGCGGTGAAAAAACTCAACAGCTTGTGAGGCAATTTTTTGCGCCAACATGGCTGGCCCTAGCAAAGCGGGGAGCTCAGCCAGCCGATCGATGTGATTCAGGATGCCAATGTGGCAATGGTTGAAGTTGGTCAGCGGCGCATCGGTGTCAACGGTGTAGTTTTCGGGGGAGGTGTTGGTGTGTTGGCGCATGCCCATTCCTTGTTCTGAGAATCGATGAACTTCACTCTAGAGCTTGTCGCGAGGCTAGCCAAGTTGAAACCTCACTTTTTTTGATCCAAGTCAAGCGTCAGGCCGACAAGCCGTTAAGCTTGTGACCTATGAGATCTAAACCCGTCAACAAGACAACACCTGTGGCCAAGGCTGTGACAGGTTCCCCATCCCATGAGCTGAGAATCATTGGCGGCCAATGGAAACGCAGCAAAATCAAAGTCATTGACAAACCCGGTTTGCGTCCTACGCCAGACCGCGTTCGAGAGACGCTGTTCAATTGGTTGGGTCAAGACTTGACCGATTGGCGTTGTGTGGATGCCTTTGCAGGCACAGGCGCGCTGGGTTTTGAGGCTGCCTCGCGGGGCGCCAAATCGGTTCTCATGCTGGAACAAGATGCCCAATTGGTGGGCTTGCTGGGTGAGACCCAAAAGCGCTTGGGGGCCACGGCCGTTCAAGTTCAAAAAGGCGATGCCATGATGGCCCTGCAACGTCTCGCGCCTGGCAGCATGGATGTGGTTTTTTTGGACCCCCCCTTTGATGGCTCGCACTTTGAAAAAGCTTTGCAGGCCTCAGCCCAAGCGGTGGTGCCGGGTGGCTGGGTTTATTTGGAAGCGCCCGTGGCGTGGCAGGCTGAAGCGCTGGCCGCCTGCGGATTGCAGCCCGTCAAGTACATGAAGGCGGGTGCCGTGCACGCGCATTTGCTGCAACGTCCCATCGAGGGATAATGCCCGTCATTGATCAGGAGTTCCCATGAGTCGCTCAGTCACTGCCGTTTATTCAGGTACCTTTGACCCCATCACTTTGGGTCATGAGGATGTGGTCTATCGCGCAGCACAAATGTTTGACAAGGTGGTGGTGGCGGTGGCCGTGGCGCACCACAAAAAAACCATGTTCACCTTGGATGAGCGACTGGCCTTGGCACAAGAAGTAACCCAAGACATGGGCAATGTTGAGGTGGTGTCGTTCACTGGCTTGCTCTGTGATTTTGTGCACAGCCAAGGCGCACGCGTCATTGTGCGCGGACTCCGCTCCGTCACCGATTACGACTACGAAACGCAAATGGCCGGCATGAACCGTCATTTGGCCCCCGAAGTGGACACCATCTTTTTGCACACCAGCGCATCGGTGCAGCACATCAGCAGCACCTTGGTCCGTGAAATTTCCACCCTAGGCGGTAAAGTGGAAGGCTTGGTGTCGCCGGCGGTTTTGAAGGCGCTTCAAGCCAAGCGCTAAAGCGTTTGTGTCAAAGCAGAAGCTTTAAAGCTCTGCCGCTTCCACCATGAATCGAATGCGTTTTTGGCCTTGCCATTCGTCTACATCCAAGCGGTAAGCCAGCTTCACGCGCGCAGGCAGTGGCTCAATGCGGCCAAACCAAATGCCATCCACCGCTTGGCCCTGGTGTTTGAGTTTCAAAGCCAAGTGTTTTTCACCCACCAAACGTTGAGACACCACTTCTACGTCGTCACTGAACACCGGCGGCGCAAAGCCTTGGCCCCACACTTCTTTGTGCATCACATCGACAAACTCAACGCGGCGGTATTGCGCTTCTAGCGGGCCATCGGTTTCCAGTTTGCGCTGCAGCGTGGCAGGTGACAGCAATTGCGCAGCCACTTCCATAAAGCAAGCCTCAAACAATTCCAAATGTTCTTCTTCAATGGTGCAGCCCGCTGCCATGGCGTGACCGCCAAAACGCAACAACAGGTGAGGGTGCTTCTTGACCATCAGGTCGAGGGCGTCGCGCAAATGAAAACCGGGAATGGAGCGGCCTGAGCCTTTGAGTTCGTGTTCTTTGCCAGGCGCATTGCTTGCAGCAAAGACAAAACACGGACGGTGAAACTTGTCCTTGATGCGCGAGGCCACAATGCCCACCACGCCTTCATGAAAATCGGGGTCGAAGACGCAAATGGCGGGTGGCGGCTCGTCGCTTTCGTCCATCAATGACTCTGCAATTTCCATGGCCTGCTGGCGCATGTCCCCTTCAATGTCACGGCGTTCGCGGTTGATGCTGTCGAGTTGACGGGCCAATTCATCAGCGCGCGCGGCATCGTCGGTGCGCAGGCATTCAATGCCCAAGGTCATGTCGGACAAACGGCCCGCCGCATTGATGCGCGGGCCTAATGCAAAACCAAAATCAAAGGTGGTGGCCACGCGTGCGTC
>ERZ1034363.138-NODE-138-length-50396-cov-4.933425_pt1 | contig 50396 bp, 30 predicted proteins | sample MGYA00520616_ERZ1034363 | MGnify/ENA primary metagenome ERZ1034363 (study PRJEB33736, sample SAMEA104284506) | Azolla filiculoides | biome: Urban; feature: Water surface; material: Ditch water | place: Netherlands | collected 2015-10-28 | depth 0-0.1 m ...
TGCCGAAATCACTTTTTGTCCCACTATTTGGTCGTTCCACATCTTCGATTCCCCTTCACTATCAACTACCCCGATATAAACCAACGGCTCGTCTGTAAAAATACTTTTGGTTAACCAAGCCTGTGGAAAAGGCTCCATCGAATGATTGAAAAACGAATAATTCCAGCCCTTTCTAGGCCAACCTTGAGATTCGCCCCAATATTCGATTCCGCCCCAATAAGCCAATCCGACCATTTTATCTCTGTCCATTCCAAAGTAGGGTGCAGCCAATTCATTGGTAACAGCCTCACTTTGGTAAACAATCATATTTGGTGCGTGTTTTAGATATTCTTGGTAATCCTCCCAAGTGTAGTTAAAGCTGGCAATATCTGTAACTGTTGATAATTCAGGTGGGACAATGTTTTCTTTGATACGAAAATCAGGATTGGCTCTGATGATACCTCCAGCACGAGCCGGATACATAGCAACAGTAGTTTTGCGGGTTGGATCGTAGCGTTTTGCCACTACATCCATAATTTTATAGGTAGTTACACCCCAATCCGTTGTTGGCCAATTCCATCTTTCTTCCTGAAACTGTAATTCGTTTCCAAAACTCCACATAATTACTGAAGGATGATTGCGATCGCGTTTAATCCATTCCTTGATGTTATCGTACCAGATGTCATTCCATTTTGCACTTCCTGCCCAAGCCTGAATGCTTCCCCATTTGTCGTATAATTCATCAACTACTAGCATTCCTTTTTCGTCAGCTAATTCAAAAAATGACTCTGAATATGGATTGTGTGAAGTTCGAATGTGATTAAAACCAAAGGCTTTCAGTTGATCCATCATTCTGGCAATTGCCGTTTTATGCGCAGCTGCACCTACCGCACCCAAATCGTGATGATTGGCGACACCTTTAAGAAATACCTTTTTGCCATTCAATTTTAATCCAAATTCTTTGGAGAATTCAATAGTACGAATCCCAAACTTCTTGGTGAGTTTGTCAACCACTTTACCGTTTAACACCAATACGACTTCGGCGGAATACAAATTGGGCGTTTCACAAGACCAAAGCTGTGGATTAGAAATAGTAACCTTTGGCAAGGGAACTTCTACTTCTACAAGATTCGATTTTTTTGGAGCCATCGTTTTAGTTTCGGCTACTTGTTTCCCTTCTGGAGAGAATATTTTGGTATTGATCTCCAGTTCGTATTCCTTATTTTTAATTCCCGCCACTTCTACTTGTACGCTGATTTCGGCATTCAGGTCAGAAATTTTTGGAGTCGTTATAAAAATACCGTGACGCGCAATAGCAATTGGGTCTTTTACTACCAAATGTACGTCTCGAAACAGTCCGCCGCCGGTGTACCAACGAGAACCTCCCTCTGTCGAAGAACGAACGGCAACTACATTGTCAGCGTCATATTTAATTAAATCGGATACATTGGATTCAAAACCAAGATAACCATAACTTGTCCCTCCGATTTTCTTTCCGTTTAGCCAAACTTCTCCGTGCAACATAATGCCTTCAAAATCGAGGAACACTTGTTTCCCTACCCAACTAGCATCGGCTTTGAATGTTTTTCGGTACCAACCGACACCCAACGTTTTAAATCCACGACCTCTATTGGCTGTTTGATCCCAAGGTTGCTCTATTTGGAAATCGTGTGGTAAATCCAGCTTGCGCCAAGAGCTATCATCGAAAGTGAAATCTTGGGCATTCATAATTTCTCCCGCTTTGAATTTCCATCCAAAATTAAAAAGTTGGTTTATTCTAACGTTCGCATTGTTGTTTTGAGCAAAAAGTAATGTGTTGCAACATAAGCCAATAATAATTGACAAAATTATCCTATTCTTCATAATGTAATATTTAACCTTTAATGTATTTCTATTTCACCAATTCACTTTCAATCTCTTCCAATGTTTTGCCTTTCGTTTCAGGTAATTTTGTCAGGACGAATAAAAATCCGAGTACGCAAATTCCAGCATACAACCAGAAAGTTCCGGCTGCGCCAAACGATTTGTTGAGCAATGGAAAGGTATATGTAAGAATGAAACAGGCAATCCACAAGGCAAAAGTGGACAAAGCCATAGCTGCGCCTCGCACTCGATTAGGAAAGATTTCGGAGAGAATTACCCAAGTTATGGGCGCCAGCGACATCGCATAAATTGCTATTGCCACGACCACTAACGAAAGCACGGCAACCCCTTTCAACTGAAAATAAAAAGCACTTCCCAGAAGTAAATAAGTGATGGCCAAACCAGATGCTCCGAAAACCATTAATTTTTTTCGTCCCCATTTATCAACTGTGAACATCGCAACAAGCGTAAACACAAGGTTTACCGTTCCTGTAATCACAATATTGAACAAAGTATCGCTTACGCCATAACCTGCTGCCGTGAAAATCTCTTCGGCATAATTAAAAACCGTATTGATACCACACCATTGTTGAAAAACTGCGATAACAATTCCAATCAGCAGCACGTTGCGGAATTTAGGATTAAGAAGAGTCTTGAAGTCCATTTTTTCGGTAACATCGTTCAAAGTTGCCTGTATGTTGGCCATTTCTTCACGAGCATATATTTCGCCACCAATTTTATTCAACGTGGGGAAGGCTTTCTCTTGTTTGCCTGCTTTCATCAACCAACGAGGACTTTCAGGAAGTGTAAAGGCCAATAGCAAAAATACTACCGAAGGCACGGCACAAGCATAAAACATCCATCGCCAGCCCATTTGTCCATTCCACGAAGCACGAATAAATTCGTCGGTTGCTCCTGCGGGAACTTTCTCGGCAATAAGTAAGTTGACAATTTGTGCCGCTAGAATACCAATAACAAGGGTCATTTGGTTGAGCGAAACAAATCGTCCCCTTAAATGTGACGGAGCCACTTCGGCAATATACATAGGCGAAAGTGCCGATGCCAGACCAATTCCCACACCGCCAACGATTCTGAAAACAACGAATACCACATAAGTTGAAGCCAATCCCGTGCCCAAAGAAGCCACGGTAAACAAGAAAGCCGAAAGCAATAAAGGCCATTTTCGCCCAAATTTATCGCTGATTACGCCCGATACAACCGCACCCAAAATGCAACCAATCAGGGCGGAACTCATTGCCCAAGCTTGCAGGTTGGCCGATGTGGTAATATCGAAAAAACGTTCGTAAAAAGGTTTTGCTCCTCCTATGACCACCCAGTCATAACCGAAAAGTAATCCGCCCATTGCAGAAACCATAGAGATAGCAAATAAATAGAAATTGTTGAAGGATTGGTTTTGGTTTGTCATAGAAATAGCATTGAGTTTTGTTGTAATGAATCAAACAAAAATACATTTAGCAATTCATAAATAAATAGATTATATATTGGAATAAATGGATTATCTTACGACCTTGATTCTATTTCAGTACTATTTGCCTGTTTATAATGAATAATACAACGACTCCCAAAATCAAGGCCGGTTTCCTCGGACAAACGATGGTTGTTTTGGATTCCGAGAAAAAAAGAAAGCTGGTTTCCAATCTTTTTTTTCGCAACCTTTTCCCGGATGCCATTGGCTATTTTCCAAATGCAAAACACCACAACCGGTCAAGGAAGAACGGCATCAACGAGTACATACTTTTGTACTGTTTGGCAGGAGAAGGCTGGATAAAAATCAATGGGAAAACGATACCGCTAACTCCCAATACAGGTTTTATTATCCCTAAAAACACGGGGCACAAGTATGGGAGCTCCTTAAAAGATGCCTGGAGTATTTATTGGGTTCATTTTGAAGGAGATTATGCCGAAACATTTTATAAACGCTTTTCGACCTCCAATGATGCAGCCATCAAGATAGCATTTGACGAAAGTCGAATTACTTTGTTGAACGAATTAATCCTGCTTTTGGAAAGTGATTTTACCGATGAAAAAGTAGAACTGACTCATTTTAAGTTAATTGGATTTTTAAGCTCTTTGTGTTATTCCAATACCTTGAACAGCAATGTCGATGATGTAATAAGTCATTCCATTGCGTTTATGAAAGCCCATTTGAACGAAATATTGACCATTGAGCTATTGGCAAACCAAGCTTGCTATTCCATCTCCAGATATTCGGAACTTTTCAAACAAAAAACAGGCTATTCACCCATCCAGTTTTTTATCCGATTAAAAATACAAAAATCTTGTGAGTATCTTTATTTTACAAATCTCAATATAAAAGAAATTTGTAAAGAAGTTGGTTTTGACGACCCTTATTATTTTTCTCGAATGTTTAAAAAACAAATCGGTATTTCTCCAAGTGAATATCGTAAGGAGAAAAAAAGCTAACAATACCAATTAGAGAAACTACTATTACAAAAGGTTTTAAATCGTTGGTTTGTTGTATTAAAATTGCGTCAATTTTTTTCCAAAAAATTACCCCCAAATAGTGTCAAACTTTTTGGGGGCAATATCTAACTTTTAAATTTTATTAAAAAAGTAAATCTTAATTATTAATTTATTACCAATTAAATGGCAAGTACCAGTTTTGAACATTCATTAACTTTGTACGTACAGTACTTGCATTAGAATTACCTTCTTTACTCAATTTATCATACACTTTATCTGCTAAAAATGCTGGGTCATTACGACGTAAAGCGATACGAACTAAATCTTCCCAACGGCTACCTTCGTAGGCTAGTTCTAATGCGTCTTCTTGTATAATATTATTTTCAGTTGTAATCATATCATCACCAATAGCCCCAGCTGCTTTCATATAGGCACGTCCACGAATTCCTGCACCACGATGCCAGTTTGCTCTGAAATTAGGAAAATCTCCCATACGGGCATCAAAATCATAAGGAAAAGGCAGCAATGTTTGTTGAATATTAGTAACATCAGTTGGAATTGGATCGGGTTGGTATGCCGATTTTATACCGAAGTTTAAAATAGCATAAGCAATTTTTTGCTGATTATTTCTATTAGCCGCCTCTGCATAACGAAGATGTAATTTGGCTGCACGATATAAAAACCATTGTCCTTTGGTATTGGCAACCGTAGATGTTACCGCTTCGCTACTATAAAGATATTTCATAATAACAGGATCTCCGTTTACAATTTTATAGGTAAATTTTGAACCACGTGCATCATAAGGAAAATTATTTGCCTGAGTTTGACTATTCCACAAATCGATTGCGCTTTGAGAAGGCTTCACTAAATAATCGCCATTTTTGTTAGAAAACAATTTAATAAATGGGTTTTTTGGCGCAAAATTATTTTCAAACGGCAAAGACCAAATCCACTCGTCATTCCACAATTGATCTCTATCTCTAGCAAAAATCGATCTCCATCCTTGGGTGTTGCTGTCTATTAATCCTTTAGCATCTTGTTCTGAATATCTTACATAACCAACGGCTAAATCGTCATGTGTAATTACTTCTGCAAATTTTACACGATAAGTATCATAAAGAGCAGTATTCGCACCACCTCTTGTGGCTGTTTCCATAACAAATTTGTAATGGTTAGCGGCAGCTAAATAATTTCCTTTCCATAATTGTAAATCTCCTAACAAACATTCTTTGTTAATAAAGAATTTTGCAGTATTGTAGCCATCAATGGTTATTACCATAGAACTTTCAGCAGAATATAAGTCTTTATAAGGTAAATTCTCAGTAAACGCAACTAGTTTGTCTAACAATTCATTAAAGGATAGTCTAGGAAATTTAGAAATATTTTTTACATCCTCTAAATTCTCAATAGGTTCAGTTATATAAGGAACACTTCCGTAATGGATTCCTAATTGAAGGTAAACCCAAGAACGAATGGCTCCAATATCTGAGTAACGTTGATCGTATTCGTCTTGCGTAAATTTCTTTTGGGCAAGCATAATATCAAAATTCTTTAGAACATCATTACAGTTTTGAATCACTATATAAAAATCTTTTGGATTGGCATAAGGATTATTAGCTGAAACGTTGTGTTCTGAAATTTCTTTTAGTAAAGGGCTTGAATTACGAGTAGTGGTCATCAAGTCGGCACGCATTTCGTTAAGAATTACATTTTTTTCTGCTAGAGCCATAAACTTTCCGTAAACACCTATTACAGCTGCATCGGCATCATACACGTTACGATATACTTGTTCTTCAACAAGTTTATCTTCAGGCACTACATCTAGAAAATCTGAACAAGAGCTCAGGCTAAACACTAATGCTATCGCCCATAAAAGGGTGTGTTTTTTTGTTTTTGTACTAATTGTTGTTATCATTTGTATTGTTCTCATTAGTTTTAAAATAATTATAGCCCTAAGCGTAATCCTAACTGAAAGGTTTTGAATTGAGGTGTCATTCCCATATCTACACCTTGTCCAAATATAGAAGAAGTAGCGCTAAATTCTGGGTCATAGCCTAAATAATCAGTAAATGTAAACAAGTTATTGGCTGTTGCGTAAATCTTTATGGCTTTGATGTAATTCATTTTTTCAACATTGAAATCATATCCCAATACTAATGTTTTTAATCTTAGGTAAGAACCGTCTTCAATCCATCTATCAGAAAAACTAGCATTCCCCATTGGATCTCCCCAAGTTGCTTTTGGCATATCAGTTTGTTGTCCTTCTGCTCTCCAACGATTTTCTACAGCAACGCTTTGGTTTTCATAACCGCTCATTTTTTCAAGATTATAACGCACTCCATTATAAAGGTCGTTTCCTACTGAAAAATTAAATAATCCTTGCAAATAAAAACGTTTGTAAGCGAAATTTGCGGTAATACTTCCTGTCAAATCTGGATTTGGATTTCCAATAACCATACGATCATTATCATCAATTACTTTATCGCCATTAGAATCCGTAAAACGCATATCTCCTCCTTTGAAAGGAACTAATTCACCATTAGTCAAACGTCTTGAAAAACCATCTGCCTGAGCATCAGAAGTAGTTGCATAGACACCATTTGTTTTTAATCCGTAGAATAAATTGGCATCATTACCTACTTCTGTCATATAAGTAGCACCTCCAAATTGGCTATAAATAGTTCCGTTTGGCAAGCTTAACACTCTGTTTGAATAAGTAGCTAAATTAACTCCTAAATCAAAAGTAAAATCTGGGCTGTTTATAATACGACTGTTCAACGACAATTCAGCACCTCTAGTTTTCATACTACCACTATTAGATACAGCATAATCAAAACCAGTTGATGCTAATACAGTTTCATAAATAAGCATGTTTTCAGTTTTGTTTGCAAACAAATCTAAAGACACATTTAAACGTTCGTTAAACAGAGCCAAATCTGCACCAAGGTTAAATTTCTTAACGGTTTCCCATTGCAAATCAGGATTTGCAATATTACCTCTAACTAATCCTTGTACTCCCAATAGGTTTTGAGAGATATAATATTTTTGAGCAGCAAAATTTCCTATATCATCATTTCCAGCTGTACCAATTGTAGCTCTAAGCTTAAGATAATTGAAGGTATTTGAATTTTTCAAGAAATTTTCTGCAGAAACCAACCAAGCTCCAGTGATAGAAGTCATTAGCGCATATTGATTGTCTCCAGTTGAACTTTCATCACCAAAACGGCTAGATCCATCTACTGCATAGCTAGCAGATAAGAAATATTTATCACGATAATTATAGTTTCCGTTGGCATAAATGTTTAACCAATTCCATTGACCTAAAACTCCACCAACTTCACGTAACAAGTTAGATCCTGAACCTACACTAGTAAAATCGTCTGTAGGAGAGTTATATCCTAATCCTAAATCGGTTTCAGATTTATTTCCTTGGGTTCTAAAACCAAAACGAACGTCTAGCTTATGTTCATTTTTGAATTTTTTCGAATAATTTGCGTAAGTATCTGTATAAAGAGTATTCAATATTTGAACTTCACTACCCGAACGGTTTTTTCCAATAGCAATTGGAAGAATAATATCTGTAACTCCTCTATCTGGAATAAAGAAAGTTTCTCTTTCTTTGTTATATGTTATCCCAAAAATAGTGTTCACATTCCAAGTATTGTTAATAACATACTTGAAATTCATATTTCCGAAGAAACGATAGTTTTTATTGACTCCAATAGCATTATCTATTATAGCTCTTGGATTACTAACATTAAAATCATCGACATCCGATAAATTTGGAGAAACACTTCCATCATCAACAATTACGTTTGCACCTAAAAATGGAGCTTTCGTAAGTGCCAAATACATTGGACTAGTCAAATAAGCAAAACCTTGATCTCTTTGATTTTGAATATTATTGATAAAAGACATATTAGCATCGACAGTAAGTTTTTCGGTCAAACGTAAAGAGGCATTCAAACGAGTACTGTAACGATTGGATTCGGTGTCTTCAATTATTCCTTTGTTATTAAGGTATCCAACAGATAAACCATATTTAGCAATATTATCTCCTCCACGAACTTTTAGGAAATAATTTTGGCTAATACTAGATTTAAATACTTTATCTTGCCAATTGGTTTCATTGTGATATTTGTAATATCCTACTGAACCTGGGTTATCATTAGCATATGGCAAATAAGTCAATGGAATTTGAGCTAATCCACGACTAGCTTCTAATTGATATATATGAGTACGATAAGCATCTGATTGCATAACTGGCAATTCATCTGGCTCTTGATTCACAGCACCATACATAGTGAAATCAATTTTTGTAGTTAATTCTGTTGGACGAGTGGTATTGATAATAAGCACTCCATTTGCACCTTTTGTACCATATAGAGAAGCGTCGTCTTTTAGAACTGTAATGTTTTCAATATCTTTTACATCAATATTTTCTAGGGGTGAAGAACTGTTGTTTTTAATAATTCCAGAACCATAATCTTCATCGTCATAAATCATTCCGTCAACAACAATCAAGGGTTTGTTAGTAGCATATAACGAATTAAAACCGCGCAATGACAAATAAGCTCCAGCACCAGGGACACCTGATTTTCTAACACTATTTAAACCTGCTACTCTACCTTGAAGGAAATCTCCAACCGACTCTTTAACAGGACTTGACCATTGATTAGTCTTGAAATTAACTACGCTTGAAGCTTTTGTAGTAGCATAGTTAATTTGTTCTCCAGCTGGTAAGTTAGCCACTTGGTATAAAGGTGAATAATATTCTTCGAATAAAAAGATTTCTATGCCTGCATCCCTACTTTTTAGAGGAAAAACTTTGGTTTGAAAATCTTGACCGCTTACTGTAAGTAGCGCTTCTAAATGAGGAACTCCTATTTCGAAACTTCCATCATTATTAGTAATTGCTGCCGAAAAACCAGGAACAGCAATATTGATCCCCGAGAGAACCTCTTTGGTTTTAGCGCTTTTAACAACACCTTTAACCAAGATACCTTGTATTTTTTTTGGAGCGGCGGTTATAGTTTGGGTCGAATCCTGAGCGATCTGGGCATGTAATTGCTCGGTGAAACTTCCAGCAAACAAAATGCTTATCAGGCAGGTTAGTTGTAAATTTTTTAACATATCTATTTTTATAAAATATTATTTAATTACAGGGACAAATTTTAAATAATCGAGGGTGAGAGAGTTGTTCCCAATTGTGGTAGTAGCAGCAGCCACTAATGAAATCGTATTAATATCGCCCGCTTGTGCTAACGGAAACTCTCCTATATAAACTTCATCATACTTTTTAACATCAATACCCATATAAGGAAATGCCATTAAGGATGTTGTTAAATCAATTGTACCATCTGCTTTGAAAACTGACCCTACAACTAACCTTTGCTGAAATACATTGCTTTGTTCGTTAATAGCTCTCCAATATACTTTGTACTTGGTGCTGTACATATCTGAGGCAGTATAATTAATAAAAAAATTAGGTCCTTCGGTTACCCTATGATACTGAGCAATATCATTATAAAGAATATTTGCAGGATCTTTTCTGTCTCTATAAAAAATAGTAGCACGATTACCGCTAGTAGATGGAAAATAGGAAGTGTTATTTTCTCCTTCAATTATTTTGGTTAGTAAACGATTTTCTAAAGTAACATCCATTTTTTTCATGCGATAAATAATTCCGTTACTCAAAACAATTGGCGAACCAATAATTTGGGTTTTGTCTATTGGAATTTTTACACCAAAACGAGTAGTTAATTCATTTGGCAATTCATTTGGCAAATAAGCTTTTGGGAAAGCCATATCTCTAACCGTAAAATAACTAGCATAAGTATCTGATCTTGCTGCATTATTTTTAATCAAATAAGGTTTAAGTTTGTCAACTTCGGTGGTATAACTACCGTCATCCATTAAAAATAAAGTATAAGAATTTTTCTCGTTGTTTAGATTGTAAACATTTCTCAAATAAGAATTTGAAAGTGAATCAGCATATACTCCAGGTGCTGTAACTAATTTTGCAATACTATCTGCTTTGTAGATATTTAACTCCGTTAGACTTACCATATATTTACTCATTGCTGAACTAGAAGACACAGCATTCACATATTGCCAAATATTTAATTTTGGAGTAAGTGGTTTATTTACGATATGAAACACACCATTTTTAGCATATTGATCAGGAGTAGTAATAGTTGCATCACCTATAGTATTGGTTCCACTGAAGGTCAAATATTTGTTACTATACATAATAATTTTTTCACTCGCTTTATCCCTTACTGTTGAATAGATAGCTGGAGTGATATGATTGCTCACAAATAACACCAAATTATCAGTATTGTTTAGGATTGAAACTGGCACTTGATCCATAGCATCATTGGTTGGAACAAATACGGTATAGGTCAAAGAGGAAGCTAACACTTTATCATAACCTGTTTTTACTAAAGCCTCAGCAAATTTTGAGGTTTCAGGATTATTTAAAATGGCTTCTTTAAGAGTAAGTTTTAGATTTTCATCATTGGTTTCGCGATCTGACCAAGGGTCAGAACACGATACCAAAGCTATTGTCAGAATACTAACAAAGAGTATTTTATAAATTAATTTTAATGAGATCATTTTTAAGTGATTAAGTTTTTAATTAGAATGCTTTTGTAATTTAATAATTGATAATTAGGGTACTAAACCACTTCCTCCTGATTCAAGTCTAGGATACAATTGATCCATATCTACTGGGCGGAATTCTACCACATCCATCCAAGCAGTATCTCCAGGATTTGAAAGCGACTCAAAAGTAATGGTATGACGACCCGTTGTAAGGACATCAACAATACCAACAAGTCTGCAATTGAATCTATTGGTAAATGGAGAAATATGACTTTTATATCCTTGTGATTCTAAAACTCTTTCGTTAATAGTATTAGTAGCCTGTTCTTGGAAGTTAACCAATCTAGGCAATGCAATACCATTAAAATAAGTTCTAACTGTAGGGTTTTTTGTGCCTTTCCATCTGTAAGATACCCAAATTTTATATTTACCTTTAATTATTACTGGCGTTTTAAATTTTAAATTTTGAGTATTATTGGTTCTAAATCGGAAGATTTCAATTATATCTCCATTCCAAGCCCTGTCTTGATAACTAGAACTTCCTTTGGTAGCACATACATAATTAAGTGCATCACTACCATCCCAAGTTACATCTTTAAATAGTTCTTTTTTAAGAGCGGCCGAAGTACCTGGTTTTCTAAAAACAGACGTCAATTGTCTGAACTCAGGTTGATCACCTAGATCAAAATAAACTGGAGCTGGAATCCTTTTTTTGATAAAGAAATTTTGATCAACAGAGTGTATCACTCCATTTGAAGCAGTTACATCACTTAATCCTCTGTTCACAACAACTCCTTTTTCTAAAACTCCATTAAAAGTTTCTTCGTTTAACAAAATTGTACCTGCGGCCAATTTAACACTAATTACTTCTAAAGGTGCTTTAGTTTCTATAGACTGTGATACTGCCAAATCAGCAAGATATTGCAATTTTGGCAAGATACGGTAACTAACAAACAAGTTCAAACTATCAGCTGGATTCATTGGGTCATTCAAATGACTGTATTTAGCTTTTAAATCAGCCAATGAGTTAATACCTGCGGCTTTAAACACTTCATTGGTTTGAGTAAGAACAGATAAATGTCCAATTTTGGTAGTAGTTGTAGTTGTAGTTCCACCAGTTGTTGTTGTAACAGTAGCAGTTCCTAGAGGTTTATCTAAGGCATCATACCAACCTGTTGCTTTTAAAGCTTCAGTAAATAGAGAAAGGTTTGGATCTGCCTCAATACTTTTAGCAAGGGTTTTATCAGCCACTCTTAAAACTTTATCAATAACGTGTATGATACCATTACCAACAATAACATTTGAAGCGGTAATGTTTGATGTTTTATTTACTGTAATACTCGAAACACCAGCTATATTGGCTGCCCCAGTAATTAAAAATTGTCCTTGTTGACTAGGTGTTGCAATTTTACCATCTGTAAAATCAGTAGTTGCTACGACTTGGTCTAAAATATGCAATTTTACAATTTCCTTTAAATCTTCGATAGGCACATCTTTCACAGTTGCTGCTCCTACATCGCTTAAATATTTTTTTACAGCTTCATTATTTGGTACAAATACGGTGTAAGTTCCGTATGTATTCATAAAAGAAGCATAATTGGTAACTTCCAACATTTCCAAAAACATAGAATAATCATCATTATCTTTTAAATAATCAGTAACATTCAATGTTTGATCAGTGAATTCTTTAATTTTCTCTGAGGTACAATTTACAAACGCTAGGGTTAAAAAAACCACTAAAGTAAGTCTCATCAGTCTGTTTAATACAAGGGATCTTTTCATGACTTAATTATTTAATTATTTATAAAATGGGTTTTGAACAAGCGCTTTGTTCGTATATAAATCGTATTCATTAATAGGTAAATAATGACTATTTGGGTCTTGAAGTTTTGCCATAATAGATTGCTGCTGATCTGCAGGTGCATTTACCAGAGCCATATTAATCATAAGTTCTTTGCGTTCGTAATTATTCTTTCTGGCATTTCGCAACACATCAAACCAACGTTTTCCTTCAAAAGCCAATTCACGAGCACGTTCTGCTAAAATATAATCAATAACATCGGCTTTATTGGTAGGATCTACAACTTGTTCTGTCAATTTAATAGCTCCACGTGTGTCGCGAATTTCTTTGATAATTTTTAAAGCCTCATCTCCTTGTCCCATTTCAGCCAAAGCTTCTGCTTTCAAAAGCATTACATCGGCATAACGATAGACAAACCAATGTGTATCTGCTTCTTGCAAAGATTTACGTTCACTATTATTTAGTCCTGTAAATTTATAGATCTCATTAGTACCAGCTATTAAGGAGCAACGGTCTCCTCGTTTGTCAACATTGTTTGCATCTGCAAAGTCAACCCCAAAGACATCCTCTAACACAGTTTGAGAAGCAACAAATTCTGGTCTTTGGAACAACATATCATAGAAAGGATTCAAATTTGTTGTAGAAAATTGAAATTCAAAAATACTTTCTGAAGAATTCCCTTGGGCAAAAACTCTTGAAAACCAACTACCAGACATTGGAATTAAAGCAAAACGCCCTGAATTGGTTACTTTTGTTGCTGCGGCAAGTGCGTCTGGGTATTTTTCCATCCAAAGATACAAATCGGCCTGCATCGCATTAATAGCATAAACAGTTACACGACCTTTGTCATAAGCAGTATTTCCATAACTAGAAACCGCATACTTCTCTGCTAACTCTAAATCTTTGGCCACTTGTTCAAATATTTGATTTTGAGTGGAACTGGCCAATTGAAAATTATCAGTATCCGAAAGTGTTGCTGTCAATTTCAGAGGAGCATCTTTGAATGTTCTAGCTAAAGTAAAATACAAATAAGCTCTTATAGCCAAAGCTTCGGATAAATAATTATCTAATTGTTTTTGGGTTAAAGTTGGATCTGTTTTTAATACTCCTGGAGCAAGTTCAATAACCGTATTACAGTAATTGATTACACGGTATAACACTGCCCAACTCGTAAGATCGTTTGAAGAAAGGATATTTGAAGTAGTAATATCTCTTTGATCTGGTGTTACAAACCCTCCTGGAGATACCATATCAGCTCTAAATTCACCAAACATAAACAAAGTTTCGCTCAGTGTATAATCTGTTCCACCAGTTGGAACTTTTACTACTGGAGGCGATTTCAACAAAGAGGAATAGATACCTACAACCGCAGCTTGAATATCTTCTTTTGTTTTCCAAAATTCATCACGAACGATTCCGTCTTCAGGACGTAAATCTAAATAATCGTTACACGAAACTGTGGTAACAAAAATTAAAAGGATTGTTAATAAAGCATTTATTTTAGTTCTCATAAATCTACTATTTATTTTTTTAGAAACGTGTTGTTATACCTAATGAAATACGTGAAGTTGGAGGCGTACGAGAGTTATCGATTGCTATTCCAAAAGGGTCACCTGATCTCATACTAACCTCTGGATCTTGTCCTCTATAGTTGGTCCAAGTATATAAATTATCGGCTGTGATATAGGTTCTAATTTCGTCCATTTTTAATTTTTTTAGCATTGACTTACCTAAAGTATAGCTAAATGTAATGGAACGAAGGCGAAGGAAAGAAGCGTCTTCTACATAACGATCTGATCCTAACCAGTTATAACCAGCTCCAAATACAGCTCTTGGCATATCGGTTACATCACCAGGATTGCGCCATCTTGATAAGGTAGCCGTACTTTGGTTATTCCATCCATACATATTGGTTGTAAGCATATCTGTTCCGTTTACGATATCATAATTCAAACGGTAGTTGAAATACAACAATAATTTGAATTGATTATTAAAAATGATATTAGGACCAAATCCACCAGTAAGTTTTGGGTTACTATTTCCTAAATAAACAACGTCACGACTGTCAATATTTCCATCTTTATTGATGTCTTCATAAATAGCATCACCAGGTTGAAAAATATAATCTGTATTTGGATAATTGAAACGCATATAAACGGTTTGACCATTTGGACCAGTAATTACATTTCCATTACCATCTCTTGCTAATGTAGCATCTTTGTCAACATAAACACCTTTGAATTTATATCCGTAGAAAGAACCAAAAGGATTATCGGTTTGAAGAAAACGTTTAAACTCACCATTACGATCTGTGTTTCCAGATTGATTTGGATAATATTCAGATATCTCACGAATCATGTTTTCATTACTAGAAATATTGAAGTTGAAATCCACTTTCCATTTACCTGATTTATACGGAGTTGTAAAAAGACCTACTTCCCAACCTTGGTTATCCATAGTTCCTACGTTTGCATCTACTTTACTATAACCTGAAATTGTAGTTAAATCAATGTTTGGGAAAATCATATCTTCAGTAGTATTTCGGTAGAAATCCACATCCAAAGTTACTCTTCTTTTAAACATTTGAAGGTTAAACCCAAGGTTTTTACCTGTTAGAGTTTCCCAACGTAAATTACTCAATTCTATATTTTGTGGATACACTCCATTCATTCCTAAATAATCTGAACTGAAGTTGCCATAAACATTAAAAAAGCTATAATCATATCTTGGTGCTTTACCCGATTTTCCGTAACTTAATCTTAAACTGAAATCATCAATATATGTTAGTTTTTTCATAAATTTTTCATCTGATATTCTCCAACGAGCCGAAGCAGAAGGAAATAATCCGTATCTGTTTTCAGGACCAAATTTTGAGTTACCATCAGCACGAATACCAAAGTTAACAATATAGCGATTATCCATCAAACCGTATTGAGCATTTAACAAACTACCTACCGATCTTGCTTGGCTATTATTAGTATATAACTGCAAATCTGAGTTTTGGGTTCTAGAAGGATTGGATGGGTCTGTAAGCAAAGACGAAGCGGTGTTCGAAGTTAATACCTGATGAGACTCATAGCGAAAATCATTACTTTGAATAGACCAAAGCATCTGTAAATTTTGGTTTTTACCAATATTAGGCGAATAAATAAAGTTGGTTTTAGTTGTAATACTTGAAGTATCAACATCAGCATCTGAAGCACGGTTTACTACCGTTTCAGTAATAGGACGACCGGTTGCATTTTGTGGTAAAAATGCTTTGGCTTTTGTACTATTGAAATCAAATTGTAAATCGAATGTTGCAATTAATTCTTTCGGGATAATGTCAACATTAATGTTAAAATGGGGTACAATTCTATCACTTACTTGATCGTTAGTGGCATATTCAGCCATAGCAACTGGATTATAAGTTCCTGGATATCTACCTTGTACGTTTTGTGCTGGAGAAAAATAGTTAGGAGTTAATATCCCTTCTTCATTATATTCATATACACCCATATTTGGCATTTTCCCATAGGCCACACTTCGTATAAGGTCACCATTTCCTGTTCCATTAACATAATTACGTTGGGTATCGGAATGGGTATATGATATATCTGTTTTAAATTTGATACGGTCAGATACAACATAATCAAGGTTCAAACGAGTACTCACCCTTTCAAAACCAGTTCCTCTAGTAACCCCTTTAGAATTATAATATCCTACCGAAGTAAAATATCTAGCTCTTTGTCCACCACCTTGTAAAGAAAGGTTGTGATCACCAATCAATCCTGTTTGTGAAACCTCATCAATCCAATTCGTATTATTACTATAGTTTTTGTAATAATACACTTCTTGAGGATCATACATAAATTCTTTTACCGTTTGTGTATTCAAAGGCACACCATTTCTATTCATAAATTCTTCTGGAATCAATTGCGAATATTGATCTCCATTTAACATAGGAATAGCGTCTGGCAGTTTTGAATAAGTTCCAACAAAAGAGTAATTAATTTTTGGAGCACTAATACCACCACGTTTTGTGTTGATGATAATAACCCCACCTGCAGCACGAGAACCCCACAAAGCTGTGGCAGCCGCGTCTTTGTCAATGGTAATGGTTTCGATATCAGAAGGAGCAATATTTAACAAGGCTGCATATCCTTCGTCATCGGCAGTACCAAAGTTGAAATCTGCTGGTATTGAAGTTTCATATGGCATACCGTCAACAACAATCAATGGACTTGAAGAACCAGAGATAGAAGAAGCTCCTCTAATTTTGATTTGCATTCCAGCTCCTGGATCACCACTACTAGCAATGATATCAACACCCGCAACACGTCCTTGCAATTGCTCGTCAATAGATGCTGCTTGTGAAGTTGCTAAATCACTAGCTTTGATGGTTACAGAACTTGTTGTTTTATTTCGTTCAGAAATGTTCATCAATCCAGTTTCTACCTTTTTTTGAGAAGTAATTACAACTTCATTTAAATTTTCAACAGAAGATACTAAGGCAATTCTAATATTATCTCTTCCATCAATGGAAACTAATTTAGACTTATAGCCAATAGATGATACAAATATTTTGTTTTTTGGATTTTTTACATGAATTGCAAAATTTCCATCAACGTCAGACAAGACCCCTGTTATAGTACGATTCTCTGAATCTTGTTCTACAACAGTTGCTGATGGTATAGGTAAATTATCACCTGAATCGACTACCTTACCACGCACAACAGTAGTTTTAGCATTTTGCGCCAAAGTTGGTAGTGCTGCCAAGACAATCAAGGCAAATGAAAAACAGTAAAGTAAATTGGTTATTTTTTGTTTCATTTTATTCCGTATATAAAAGATAATTGTCAACTAAATGGATTAAGGTTCTGTCAGCTAAATTGTTACTTTGAGCAGGGATAAAGTTAGAAGTTTTTTTAGCAGCATCAATAAAGGTTAAAACCCCTGTGTCGCTTAAAACACCTACATAAGTTTTCTCTCCCTTACTATCCTTTCTCAAAGTTTCAAACTGACCCCCTAAAAGTCCATCATCAGAAACAGTCTTGGTTACTAGAATATGATAACGAAGAAAATCAGCTACTAAATCTTGTTCTCCTAAGGTAGGCGGTGTAAAATTAGGCACACCCGTTGTTACATTTCCAGGTAGTACTCCAGCTTTTACGGCTTTCACAATTGCAGCATTGTTTGGAACTACAAATGTATAAGCTGTCCCTAAATCTACTCCTTGTATTTTATCTCCTGTAGCATTGTAAATAGAAGAACTTTTTAAATAATTATAAAAATGTGAAAATTCTGAACCTACTGGCGTAGCTAAATTTTTAAGATCCACACCTGGAGACTCTTCGCTAAATTCTATTAAATTATCGATATAATAAGTACGTCCGTTTTGTTGATCTTCGAATCCAACGACATTGGCAGCATTTCCCAAAACTTCATTTCCTGCCCCATACACTTTGTTGTTTTTCCATTTGATATATTCACCAGCAATATCGGCATCACCAGTACGGATAACACCTGAACCTGATAAATCATCCAATTCTCCGTTAGGAGTAGAAACGATACAATTATACAAAACACGCAATAAACGCAATCTGGCACTAGCTCCAGTAATAACTGCTGAATTTATTGGAGAAGTATATCGCCATTCTGAACGACTCACGTCATAATCATATCCAAGTCCTCGCAATACAGTATCTGATGGAAGAAACAAAGTGAATCTTTGATTAATATTACTAATAATTTCTCTATAAGAAGATCCATCATTAAACAATCGCGTAGCTAAGGTAAAGTTAGGATCTAAATAAGCCGATGTGTAAACACTATAAAACAAATTAGATTTCTGTACTTTGTTTGTACCATAAAAGAAACCATTACTTAATGCTTTGGCGTCTTTCACATCAGTATTCATATCAAACCTCAAATCTTCATCTAGTGCATTGCTAAAAGATCCAATCTTTGATGGCCAAACTGCATTGATTACCATATGCGCCTTAAACAAGTCTTCAAAAACATATTTTGGAAGTTTGTCAAGCGAAGGATAGTTTTTAAGCAAAACCTTATCTACAAATTCTTGCAAAGATGCATTATCAGGAACAAACATTGTATAAGCATCATTTTGCCCATCATTATCCGCTTGTTTCAAATAACTCTCATTATTAGGCGAAAACGGCAAAGCAGCATCAAACACCTTTACATATACTCGGTCAGATTTACCAGTAAAATTATTATAAGTAGTAGTTGCCGGTTGATTAAAGATATAATTAACCAAATTTTTATTTAGCAAATCATTGAAAAGGCTATAATTACTATTGCCCTCAAGATATTGATCTAAACTCACTAACGGTAGCGAAACCTGACTAACCTCTTGAATAATACCATTTTCAGCAATAATATTGGCCTGTTTGATAGTACCACCTAAGACATTAAAATCAGTATATGTTGAATTTGGAAAGAAAAAAGTATAATCACTTGCATTAAGACTTTGAGCTGCAAAATATTCTTTCTCAAAATAAGAAATATACTTATTATTATTATCTCCAGAAACATAATATGGAGCTCCAGATGCAGCACGATTGTTACGGTTTGACGCCACAACAACCATAGGAACACCATTTACGGTTTTTTTCTGAAACCCATCATAAAATGCAGTTCTTCGTCTAAAAGCATTATCCACAACCCAACCAGCAGCCGATTGATAATCGGAAAGTTGCTCAGTTCGAAACGCATTATATATAAGTGCATATCTTACAATCTTAGCTGCTGTAATCGAATCTACTTTAGAAACATCAGCATAACCTTTTTCTTGAAAAAATTTGGTAAAGGCTTCGTCATTAGGTGCCATCATCGTCCAATACCCTGATTTACTCAAGATGTCTTTGTAACCTGCTTTACCAATTAGAGCCGTCAGATTTTTGAAATTACCACGCGCTTCCAATTGTTGATAAATAGGATCCTCGAGACCTTCTGGACGAGCATAGTACTCATCAAATACGTCTTTATTACAACTAGCAAAAAATGCCAGTAGCGGAAGAACTAATAAATAGTAGTGTATTTTTTTCTTCATTAGAAATTAACTTATAAAATGGTGAACAATAATTTATACTTTTTTTAACTTATTTTTAAATCATTTAACATTTCCAAAAATACAGGTTCAAGACAGCACTTCTATCCTGCCCTGTCCTGTTTTATTTATTTTTTTTTACTAAAAAAATAAATAACCTAATTAAATAATAATACCATAAAAAATACAGCACTATTTCATTAATTTAATATTTCCTTTATTGACAATGCTTCAAGAGTCACATTATCTTTAAAATTTGTGTATCAATAAAACAAAAACCAATTAACATTTCTTTTGGATTCAAGCAAATTGAAATGAGTGTATCTAATTAAAAAAAACATTAAATCAGCAATAAAACCAACTAATTATTCTTAAAATTAAAAAAAATACAACTAATTATAACTGTTAACGAATATTATTTAACATTATTCGCAATCATTTATTAAAAACAAATCTATAAAATAAGCTTTTTCTTAAAAAAAATTTCGTTAGTATTCGGACAGAAATTGATATGAAATGTATCCCCAAAAAAAGGATTTACAAAATTTGCAAATCCTTTTAAATTAAAATGAAACTCTATTTTATTTTTCAATAACAATTTTCTGTGTCGAAACACCTTCTTCTGTCTCAACTTTCACAACATAAACACCAGAAACCAAATTAGAGAAATTTAATGAAATGGATTGATTACCCCCAGCGAGTTTAACCTCTTTTTGACCAACAATTTGCCCCATCAAATTTGAAATAACAACTTTAGCATTTACTGAATTACTACTATTAAATTGAACTTCAAATTGCCCATTAGATGGATTAGGATGAATAACCACATTCGAATCAAGATCGTTTTCCACTTTAGCAACTCCCAACGAAGCTGAAACAATTTGAATATTGGGTGTTGGCGCAGGAGTCATATCATATCCCAAAAAGAAACTTGGATGTGGCGGTTGATTATAACCTGAGTTTTGCCAAGCAATTGCAGTACGATATTGAGGGTCATGCATCAAAGTATAAATTCGTTTGTCGGTAGGAATATTGGTGGTAAAAAGAATCAAAGCAGTATTATCAGAACGGCGAAGAATAATTTCCTCTCTCCAATCACCAAAAATATCAGCCGTCAGACAAGGATTCTTTTTGGTATCATTATTAGACGAAACTGGTGCTGCGTTGTAAATGGTAAACAAACGATTTAAGGATTGGGTACTTGGATTCCATTTGTCCATAATAGTACCGTCTAGCAATTCACGCCCCAAATCACCATCCCACCATACGGCACCATTTACAGCTTGACTCCCACCAGTTGGTCTGGCTGTACCAATTTGACCGTCCTGAACATTATAAAGATTCCCTGAAGAACTCCACATTTCATACCCTCGGTGAGCTGGGTCAATATCGGCTGCCAAAGCACGACCTACATCACCCGTAGTTTCGGCACCAAAAATCATCGCTCCCGTTTTAGCATCATTCAACCTGATTCCATAAGGACTGTATTGTCCTGGAGATTCTAAACACTGCCAAATTTCTTGACCAGGACGATCTGGATCCATATCCGACATATGCAAAGCATCTCCGTGTCCTTGACCATAAGTCCAAAGTCGTTTTCCGTCATCATTAATAGCACTTGAACCATTAATAACTTCATCTTTCCCATCGCCATCCACATCACCAATGGTCATTTGATGATTTCCTTGACTTGAGTAAGCATTGTTAGCAGGATTAGCAGCATCTTTACTATCAAAAATCCAACGCAAAGTAAGCTGACCATTGCGCCAATCGTAAGCTGCGCGCATTAGTTTGTCATAATAACCACGTCCAACTATTATACTTGGGCGGGCGCCATCCAAATAAGCCACTGCCGATACAAAACGATCTTGACGGTTCCCATAATTATCTCCCCAATCGATGGTATTGGCGCGGGCTGGCTGGTAGGTCACTGTTGCCATTGCCGCCCCTGTTAATCCATTAAAAACAGTCAAGAATTCAGGCCCTTGCTGTACCCAACCATATGCATTGCGATAATCCACAGTTGCATTTCCGATTACTACTCCTGCTCCATCAACAGTCCCATCAGCGGTTTTCAAAATCATTTCTGATTTACCGTCTCCATCAAAATCATATACCATAAAGTGATTAAAGTGTGGCCCTGAATTCACGTTTTTACCAAGATTGATACGCCAAAGTCGTGTGCCGTTCATTTTATAGCAATCAAAAATTTGTTCACCAGAAAAACCTCCTCCATTATGATTCAAGGCTGTTGGATCCCATTTCAGAATAACTTCGTATTCTCCATCACCATCCACATCGCCAACACTAGCATCATTTGCAGTATAAGTATAAGGAGTTCCGTCAGGCAATGTATTCCCAGGAGGAATTTGCAACGGAATAGACAATTGATTATTTGCCCAAACCGAAACTGCAGCAGTTGCAATACCTTCGGTTCCGTTTACAATTGCCTTAATAGTATATGTCCCATTGGTTGTGATAGTATCTACATAATTAGTAGAAGTCGTAATTGGAGTCGCATTGATTTTTACATTATCACGATATATATTAAAAGCTATAGCTGACGGGTCATTCCCCAACAAACGCCAGCTAACAAAAACCTCTGTAGCCGATTTTCTCAAGGCGACTACTCCACGGTTTAGAAACTCCATTTGTTTGGCTGTAGTAACCACCGCATCAGGCAGTATCAAAGTATTTACCCGAACATTATCCCCATAAGTAGTACTTGCTCCTCCACCATTGATAGCATAAGCTCTAACATAATACAAAGTAGTTGGATTAAGTCCTGAAACACTAACCGTAAATGCTCCTATACCAGTTCCTGAATCTACAACCTTAGTATTAGCAACGGTTGGATTAGCATTAGTACTATAGACAATTCCTCTTTCGGTAATGGCTGTTCCTCCATCAGCAGTAATTGTACCACCGGCCTCAACCGTTGTAGAGGTAATATTGGTAACCGCATTGGTTTTAAGCACTGCTGGTGGTGGTGCTGGCGAATAAGCTCGAACAACAGGCGTAACAATACTACTCGAATTAGTTTTGGTGTAAACTACATACGGATAGACACTTCCAGCAGCAATAGTTAAATTTCCTGTATTATTTTCAATACCTGTAGTCAACACCGAAGGATCTTTCATTTCTGTCCAGACATTAGCTCCTGCAACTTGCTTAAAGACACGCGCTGAATAGGTCGCTGTACTCGAAACATTATCAATAAAAGAACAATACAAATTATTTGAAACATCTTTTATCAAGCTCAAACTAGGAGAATCTCTTGAACCTATTCTCGTTGTGGAACTCCAAGTTGCAGCAGTTTTATTATATTCAATAGATGTAGCACGGTTTGTATCTGCAGTATTAAAAAAAGCAATAGTCAAGTTATTGGCTGAATTCAACACCATACTTGTATGACGAACACCTGCGGTGACAGTTGAAGTTGTGGCGGCAGACCAAGTTCCACCAGTAAATTTATACAATGTCATTGTACCAGTTGTAGAACTTGTCGTTCCCATATTACAAAATACCAACCAAGGCACATCGGCTTCATCTAAAACCAAACTTACTCCAATTGCAATGGCACTTGCATTGACTTCACCACCTCCAATAGTTACCCATGAAATACCATCAAACTTTTTTACAAAAGGCTTTAATATACCATTATCCCCAAAAGCAATATAAGGATTGTTATCTGAATCGAAAGTCAAAGAACAACGAGGTGTTGAACTTAATTGAGAAACCCCATTAGTTACTGAACCAACCGAAACATAAAGATTGTTGACATCATTATTCAACGGCTCCCAAAGATTAGTCTCTTCGTTGTAGATTTTCACAGCCAATTTATTACCATTCCCGGCATCAACATAAGAAACATACAGTCTATTGGTCTTGTCTAAAATAATTCTAGAATAGGTTAGATTTGTTCCTATATCATCCCCTAATTGTTCCCAAACACCTGTTGTTGCATTCCTTTTTTTGACCTTGACAACTGGCCCAGTTCCTTCTCTTAAAACCACATAAGGAATATCGTCCAAAACGGCAATAGAAGTATAAGAAGAAGCCACCGAAGACAAATCGGATTCACTTCCTAAAATAGTCCAATTTTGAGCAAAGGATGATTGCACTGCTAAAAGCATAAAAACAGCAATAGCAAAAACTTTAGAAGTAGCGTTGTTTAAAAATAGTTGTTTTTTCACATCTAAATAATTAATGGTTGAAACTAAATAGTAAGTCCTTTTTTTTACCAGATTTGAATATAGTTTTTCAATATTCGAAGAATATAAAAAACAAATAAATTATGGAGTAAAAAAATAGGATGTGTATTTTTTTTGTTAATATTTTCTCCAAAACTATTATTATCTTTTTTTAATAGTATCCTGTAGAATCCTGTTTTAGCTTAAAAATTGCAACTCATAATTTGAAAATTTCAATTGCAAAAGACTATCGAAATAATTATTCTATTTAAAGCCCCCTCTAAAACATAAAAATAAATTACGCAAAAAACCCAGACCACTTTAACATCCATTGGACAAAAGCATATCTGGGTTTTTAACTTGAAAGCGACTACACGCATTATGTTCAAATAATTAAATTCAATTGCGAGTTATAAATTCTAGAATCAGTAGCATTTCAATTCAAAATTGAGTTTTTAATTTTTAATAACCTTTTTAGAAAAACTTCCTTCTTCTGTTTGAATGGTTAAATAGTAATTCCCTTTAGCAAGATTCTGAAGCGAAACAGTATTTTTTGCTTCCGTACGGACTAACTGACCCAAGTTATTATACACTGAAATTTTTTGAACTGTAGCATTATTAGACAAGCTAACAGTTACAAAATCAGTTGTTGGATTAGGATACGCATTTACTATATCTAATTTTTCAAAGGAATCTACCGATAACAAAGTAGTTCCACTTGCTTCTAATCTAACATAGTCATACATCACTTCAGCACTACTTGCGTTACCAGCAATACGCAACGAGAAGGTAATTTTATTAGTACCAACTCGTAAAATACTAGCTGGAAAATTAAAACGAACTTCTGCAAAAGCACCATGAATTCCTTTTCGAATCATAGCATTAGTAGGATTACCAGGACCAATCCCAGTTGTAGGCGAAGTCACATTGGTTCCATTTACAGTAAGTATTAATGCTGCACTAAAATTAGCAGCCAATGCTACATATACAGATGCAGTAGAACCAGTTGTTGGCACAGTAGCCAAATCAAAATTAACATTCCATTTTGGATCAGAAATAGGGACGTTTTTACTACTTGGCTGCACATAATTCCAATCTGTAGCAATATTACTTTGACCAATAGTGAAATTGACATCGTTTGGAAATTCAGTAATATAATCCATAAATCTAGCCCAATTTGGATTTGGATAGGCGTTGCTAGTCCACCAATCGGTACCATGTTTAAATTCTGATGCAGTTCTATCAGGTGTTCCAATTTCCCAAATTGTTGAGGCAACTCGTGTTGGTGTCCAATTTACCGTTCCTAAAGCAGTTGTATTAGCAGCAGTTACTGTGGCAAAATTTGACAAGGAAAGTTGTCCATTGGCACCAGGACCAAATGCAAACAAACTATAAGTACCCGGTAACACATGCGGAATGGTAAAATTTCCATCGGCATCGGTTTTTACCCAAAATTGATAATTTTTACTCCATGCCTGAAAATTAGTTGCACTCGTACTTCCCGTTGGAGGAATAGCCAATCCAACCCAAGTATCAGCAGCAGATGCAGAAGAATTCCCCACATCATTGATTACTAGTTTGCCTGTAACGGCACCACGCCCGCTTTCTTTAACATAAACTGGATCATTATGCCAGCCATAGGGCCAAATTGCTTGTTCAGTTTTAGCTTGTGTTTTTGCATCTTCCCACAAAGCAATAGATGGATTTGGCGTACCAGTAGCAACTTTATTACAATAAATCAAAAATGGTCCAAACGTTTTTTGCCATTCCTCACCGGCTGCAACAGCAGTTTCATTCCCTTGTCCATAATGTGTTCCGCCTAACATATTCAGCATAACTGGAGCTACATGACACATAAGCTCTCGCTTCATTGGACCTCCAGGATAATATTCTTTACTTGGAGCCGTAACCCACAAACCTACATTATCTGCTGTACTACTCCATCCCCAAGTATCAATAGCGCCAAAATCGGCACTGTAATCATACTTACATTCGTATTTATTGGTAAAAGGCCCAGATGTTATCAAAACATTTTCTGCTGGCGCACCCACAATAGCCGCAGTAGATGCTGATCCAGAAGGAATAATAAGATTACGTAACGAATCGACACTTAACCAATTGAATCTAGGATTTGGATAAGATGACATTCTCCATTCTCCACCTGGATTGGCCGGATAGGAAGCGGGATGTGTCAAGGTAGCCGAGGCATATAATCCAGAAACATTTCGCTGGAGCGAATAATAAACATCAACATCCATTGCCGCTGTAGTGCTTGTTCCATTCCAAGTCATGTGTAATTTAATCTCCGCAGAATCATAGCTATTTGTAGCAGGATTTGTAATTAAGGAATAGGTACAGCCCGAAGGATTTTGATAATTAGGCATATTCCAACTCCAATAAATAGATCCACCGTTATAACCGCCTTTAATCAATTCAATACCATTGTAGATAAGACTTGTAACAGATGCATTAGCTTTTGTAATAGTAGCTTTAACGATTCCGTTGTCCAAAACTAGCGAAGTACCGTTATCTGTTAAAATAACATCGGTTGGACTCGTTGCAAGTTTGCCATAAAAAGAAATCTTGCCCTTATTCTCCAATATACTACTTTGTTTAGCAAAGGATGCAATACCTATAAAAAGACTCAACACAGAAAAAACAATTTCTTTGTACAATCTTCTATTCAAAAATGAAAAACTCTTGTTCATACTATTTTTTGGTTTGCGCTATAAAATTAAAACTTTAGAAAATCAACATCATAAAAGCATCGAAAAAGTTACTCTAAAAACTATAAAAAAAATCCCGAAGTTATCGGGATTTTAAAAGCGTATTAACCTAGTTGATCTAGCTTTAACTAGTTAAACGATTAAATTCTTAGTCACTAGTTTTTATTTTTCTATTGGACAAAAATAAATTCTTTTCATCCCAAGACTTTTTAAATTCTAGCGATTATTTTTTAATAATCTTTTTTGAATAGTTTCCTTCAGCTGTTTGTACTGTTAAAAAATAATTTCCATTAGTCAAACCTTGAAGCGAAACTGTGTTTTTATTTTCTGAACGAACTAATTGACCCAAGTTATTATACACTGAAATTTTTTGAACTGTAGCATTATTAGACAAGCTAACAGTTACAAAATCAGTTGTTGGATTAGGATAGACAGCGATTTTAGCAGATTCTTTAAATTCACTAATACCTAACGGCGCAGCAGAAACAACAATAGTAATTGCTTTAGTAGTAAATCCATAATCTGTTGATGCCTTAAGATAATATGTAGTTAGTGCCTTAACAGCAGTTGGTGTACCGCTAATTGTTCCAGTTGCAGAATCAAGAACCAAACCAGCTGGAAGCGCAGGACTTACTGTATAAGTTGCTGTAGTACCTGTTCCTAAAGTTAAAGCTGATTTAGGATTGTCTGCGATAGCTGTTCCTACAGTATAGACTCCTGCAGTAGTGGTATAATCAAGTGCTGAAGGTTCTGTTCCTGGTAAAACTGCCATAATAGTTGTTAAAAGTGTCACCGGATCATACTTGTTTAAAAGTACTTTTCCAGCTGTTAGAGCAGTTCCCGAAACCTTTAATACATTATTAGTGATATAAGTCGCTATTGCAGCAGTTCTATCTGTACCCAACTCAATTCTACCGCCATCTACATTAACAATCCCCTTAGTACCAATTGTTAAAGCCCCTGCTGTTTTCACAAGGCCAGCATTTACATTCAATATACCATTGCAATCTACGTACTGAGGGTAATTTCCCACAGCGATACTCCCAGCAGAATCTGTGCTTACAGTTCCGCCATTAACATTTAAAGTACCTGCTTGTTTCTGACTTATTAATAAAGCTGATTTTACATTTAGAGCTCCTCCAACTTCTACATTGGTAACGGCCAAAGAAGTACCAATAGTTGTTCCAATATAAAAATTACTTCTCCCATTAAATGTACCTCCAGTAACCGTTAATAACCCATCGACACTATTAACACCTCCAGCATTAATATTTCCAGAAGTTGTTAGATTTCCTACTGTGGAAATATAAATAAGACCAGAAGTTGGCGCACCTGATGTTAAAGGATAATTTGCACTAAGAACAGGGTTATTAGGCGACCCAGCACCTATTGTAAAAGTAGTACCACTAAGAAAAGTAGCTGGCGGTGCTGCTGTACTCCAATTTGTAGCATCTAGAAAATCTGAACTTGTTCCGCCAACCCATGTGTTTAATTGCGCATGTGAAACATTAAAAGCTCCCAAAAGAAAAACAAGAAAGCTAAAAGATAAAACGTTGTTTTTAAGTAATTTTTTTTTCATATTTAAAAAGTATTAATGGTTTAAAAAATCATGTTTTTTTTATTATTTAAAATAAATAGCTGCTAAAAAAATATTTTATTCATTTTTTTAGTTAAAATTTATTTTCAAAACTATTACAATACATATCTAAAAGCATCCTGTACTTTCCTGCACATCCTACAAATCTACTAAATCAAACCCAAAACAAATTAAGGTTCCCGAACAATTACTTTGAATTTCCAACAATATCACCGCTATTTCTCTTACACTTATTTTCAAAAATGTGTGAATATTAACAAAAAAAGCGATAATTAACATAAATCACAAATTATCAGCAAACTAATTTTTAATATCAAAAAAAAATATATTTGTTTTTTATCAAAATAAAAATATATTTTTGTAATCGATTACACTTTAACTATTTAATTTTATAATTCATACTAATTTCTTTTGTCAAATATGAAAAAAACAGTTTTATTGAGTTTCCTGTTATTAGCCCTCAACTTTACTTCGGGTCAAAATTATTACATGACCAGTCCAGAGGGGTTTGGAGCAGCTGCAACTGGGGCGGGAACTCCAACACCAACGAATACGGTTACAGTTACAACCTACGCTCAATTAAAAACTGCTCTTACATCCACAGCAACCGCTAATGCAGTAATTCTGGTTTCTGGAACTATTACCTGTGACTATACTAGCGTGTTGTTGACCAATAGAACAATTATAGGATTGCCTGGAGCAAGACTTATAAACAATCAAATTGCCGAGAATGTTGATCCAGCAATCAAACCAACAAGATGGGATCTTTCAGGCATTCTTTATATAAAATCAGGTTCAACAAACGTTATTATCAGAAATCTAATTTTTGAAGGCCCAGGAGCATTTGATGTGGACGGTAGAGACCTTATTACAAATGAAGGAAAAAATATTTGGGTAGATCACTGTGAGTTTCAAGACGGAATGGATGGAAATTTTGATAATAAAGGAGCTTGTGATAATACAACTATTTCTTGGTGTAAATTCACTTATTTAAAACCTGCGATGGCTGGAGGCTTTGGAGGTTCTAACGACCACCGTTTTACCAATTTAGTTGGATCAGGAATTACTGATATGCCAACTGACGGCAGATATAGTATTACTTTTAAAAACTGCTATTGGGCAGAAGGTTGCAAAGCTAGAATGCCACGAGCCAGGAATGCCGAATTACATGTATTAAATTGTTATTATAACACTTCTGTTTCAGGAGCATCGGCTGTTGGATTGGGCGCAGGAAATAGCGGAACCACTTGCTATGTAGAAAATTGCAATTTTGAACAAATAGCCACCATTTCTAGTCCTGTTACCGAAGGAACTGGAACCACTTCAGTAAAATTTGATGGCTGCACAAAAGGAACTGTTCCAACTGCTGTAACCGGTCTAGATAAATTAACTGCTACAAAACCAACCTATTCTTATACTGTACTACCTGTTGCTAATGTGGCAGGTTATGTTGCAAATGCCAGTTGTGGAGCTGGAGCCACTTTGAATGTTACTGCTGCTGGAGTGATTTCAACTTCTTGTCCTAATTTAGGTGTAGAAGACCAAACTATTAGTTTGGGCAACCTATATCCAACTACTGTAGATACCAATTTATCTATTGATTTATCTGACAGTGTATCAGGTGATGCTACTATATCTATATTTTCGACTTCGGGACAAAAAGTATATTCTAATTCCAAAATAGTTTCACCTTCTGAAAAACTATCTATAAATGTAGCCAACTTATCAAATGGATTGTATTTATGCAATCTTAAAATAGGAGAATCATCAACGACTTGGAAATTCATAAAGAAATAATCTTTCTACCAACATCAAACTTAACTGAGGTCTATTTTTCTTAATAGACCTCAGTTTTTTTTATACAACTAGTCATAGTGCTGCAAAAATCAAATTTAAATTCCCAGTAAAAAATAGTTTAAAAATAAAACACTAAAAAATTTACCTAAGACATAAAACACCCCAAACTCTCTTATCTTTATATTAAGGAAAATAGCAAGCTGTTTTGTATTTATCATTATATTTACATTATTTAATTTTAAAACATCGCTATGGAAGTTTTCTTATTTGTATTATTGGTTGCTTTTTTATTCTACATCAAAAATGCTATCGACTCCAAATTCGACAGATTCGAAGATCGAATTGAAGACAAAATCGATGAGAAATTCAAAGAATTATTTAAAAAATTAGAGGCATCAAAAGGACCCGAAAAACTTCTAGAAAAACCTATGGTTGCTCCTGAAATTGCAAAACCTAAAGAAACTCCAGAAGCAATAAAACCAACTGTGGTAATTGAAAAAACAGAGCCTTTGGTTTTCACTCCAATCGAAAAAGAGGTTGCGAAAGAAAAAATTGTCTTTTCAATGGACAATGCCTCAGGTCCAAAACTCAAACAACCACAAGATGAACCCAAAATTCAAATTCCTAATGAACCTACTAAAACCTTTTGGGAAAATTTCAGCGAAAACAATCCCGATTTAGAAAAGTTTATCGGCGAAAACCTCATCAACAAAATTGGAATTTTGATTCTGGTTTTGGGAATCAGTTATTTCGTGAAATATGCCATTGACAAAGACTGGATTAACGAACCAGCACGTGTGGGAATTGGCATGCTATCTGGCGGATTGATTATGGGAATTGCACATAAATTGCGCCAAAAATATGCTGCTTTCAGTTCGGTTTTTGTGGCGGGTGCCATTGCCGTTTTCTATTTTACAATTGGTATAGCTTTCCATAGCTACCATTTGTTTGGACAAACAACAGCCTTTATTATTATGGTGCTTATCACCGTTTTCAGTTGCTTGATTTCGCTTTCCTATAATCGAAAAGAACTCGCCGTATTATCCCTGATTGGTGGGTTTGCCGTTCCGTTCATGGTCAGCACTGGACAAGGAAATTATGTCGTTTTGTTTACATACATTCTCATCTTGAACATTGGAATTTTGGCATTGGCCTATTATAAAAAATGGGGGATTATCAATATTTTGTCCTACTTTTTTACAGTGATTTTGTATGGCGCTTGGCTCTTTAAAGACCTCGACGAAAAAACACCGCATTATCTGGGAGCATTAGCCTTCGGATTTGCCTTTTATTTTGTTTTCATCCTTATCAACATCATCAACAATGTTCGAACAAAAGGTTTTTTCTCTCCTATAGAATTGAGTATTCTGGCCAGCAACACCTTCCTATTTTATGGGGCTGGAATGGCTATTTTAGAACAATTTCATCCCGAATTCAAAGGATTGTTCACTACTTTATTAGGAGTTTTAAACTTTGGATACGCTTATTTTTTATACAAAAAATTCGGTTTGGACAAAACTGCCGTTTACTTGTTGGTTGGCTTGACGCTTACCTTCTTAACTTTGGCCATTCCAATACAATTCGAAGGGAATTTTATCACCCTTTTCTGGGCAGCCGAAGCCGTGATGCTGATGTGGCTTGCACAAAAATCAAAAATAACTTATTATCGATTTGCCTCGGTGATCGTTCATTTGTTGATGATTGGAAGTTTATTGATGGATTGGTCTGCTATTTATATGTCGTCCTCTGTTTTAACCATTGTCTTCAACAAAATCTTTTTAACAGGTATTTTTGCTGTGGGTTCTTTATTTGCCGTTTACTATTTATTGAAAAAAGAAGACGAAGATTTGGAACAATTTGGATTCATTTTCAATCCAGAAAAATACCGAAACGTTCTAGGTTTGATTGGAATAATCCTCACCTATTTTGTTGGATTGTTTGAAGTGACTTTTCAAGCCAACACACACATCGAAGGAGCCAATTCAGCCTTGACATTGCCTATTTTATATCATTTTATTTTCTGCGCTTTGACTGTGTTCTTCTTGTGCAAAATCAAGAACACTCTTGGTTATCAACTAGCATCCATTATAGCCGTAGTCAATATAATACTCTTTGTGTTTTTCTTTTCGAATTATGCGTTTTATGAGCACGAGCAATACATTACAACTGGAATTCATCAAAGAATTGGGTTTTATTTGCACTACATTTCTCTTTTTATAACCTTGTTTTTCGGATATAAATTATACCAAATCAACAAGGAAAATTCAGTTTTCAGCCTATTCAAAAACAAATTTGCAGTTTGGTTTGCAGCCTTTTTAATCATTTATCTGGCTAGTACCGAATTGATGCTACACGGATTGGTCTTATCGAATTCGCCAATAACAGCTCAACAAGTACAATCGAATGAGTATTACAAAAATTATAACGCAACGGAATTGCCCTTTCTTAAAGCACAAATAGCTGACGATGCCATACAATCTACTCGAACTCAAATCATAAAAACAGGATTTCCAATCCTATGGGGAATTCTCGCTTTTGCTTTCTTGATTATCGGAATTAAAAAACGAATTAAAGCCATTAGAATCATAGCCTTATCTTTACTGGGAATTACCATTCTAAAATTATTTTTGTTCGACATCAGCAATGCTTCTGAAACGGGTAAAATCATCGCTTTTATCTTATTGGGTGTTTTAATCCTAATTATTTCATTTGTTTATCAAAAAATTAAAGTCTTGGTACAAGACGACAACAAACCCTTGAAAACCGATGAAACTGAATAAATTTTTAATATTTCTACTAGCCGCAAATGGTCTGTTGGCACAACACACAACGACGGCAAAAATCGAAATTCCGAAAGAAAACGGCTTGCACAAAATGGTGTTACCTGCCGAAATTCGCTCGTTTTCAAAAGAAGAATTGGGCGATTTCAGAATAGTAGATTCTAAAGAAATAGAAGTGCCTTATTATGTTATTCCCCAAGAATATATAGACAAGACACCTCATTTTTTTTCGGAATGCAAAATAATTTCTACAAACGTGCTTCCTAAAAATAAAACAACCCTTATTTTCGAAAATCCCAAAACGTCTATCGATTCAATTGTACTTTGTATAACTAATTCCGATGTTACTAAAACCTACAGTATTAGCGGTAGTAACGACCAAAAAGAATGGTTTGGATTGGTCAATAATTCAAAATTATCCGATCTCGTAAACACAGAAGAAACAGTTGTTTTCAAAACAATAAGCTTTCCATTAACTTCGTATCGTTATATCAAATTTGATTTTAATGACAAAAAAACTTTGCCCATAAACATTTTGAAAATCGGATTTTTTGCCAGCAAAACAACAGCTACTGCTTTAGTAGAAATTCAACCAAAAAACATCAAATTCCAACAAATTCCAGCCGAGAAGAAAACCCGAATTTACATTAGTTTTGATCATCCACAAATTGTAAACCAAATCCATTTCAAAATCTCTAGTCCCAATTTATTTCTTCGAAATACCCAAATATACGTGAACAAAAAAAAACGCATCAACCACAAAGCAGTTGCGTTTCCGGAAAATTTCTCCTCTTTTGAATTGAATTCGAATACCAAAAACACCTTTACTATTCCACAATTTTTTGGAAAAGAATGCTTTATCGAAATAGAAAATCAGGACAATCCTCCCTTGACTTTTTCTGAAATTCGCTTTTTTCAAAAACCAATTTCAGTAATTGCCGATTTGAAAGCCAATCAAAAATACACTGTCGAAACTGGAAATTCAAAACTGAATAGTCCTGATTATGACTTGGAAAATTTCAAAAACAGGATGGGTAGTAACCTGCCTGAAGTCAAAATATATGACATCAAACACGAGATTACTCAAAAGGCAAATGCTCTAAAAAAATCATTCTGGCAACAATCTTGGTTTATGTGGATTTGCATCGGTTTAGGCGGAATAGTCATTGCCTTTTTCACGATGAATTTAGTGAAGGATATGAAGAATAATTCAACCATCTAAACTAATAATTCCCTATTTTTGTCCAAACATTAACATAAAAACAGGATATATGCTCATCATAGGAATTGCGGGTGGAACAGGCTCAGGAAAAACAACAGTTGTCCATCAGATAATGAATGAATTACCTCATACCGAAGTGGGAATTATCGCCCAAGACTCCTACTACAAAGCCTCTACAGTCGAAAGCTACGAAGAACGTTCCAAAACCAATTTTGACCATCCCAGAGCCATCGATTTCGATTTATTGGTTAGCCATCTCAAGGAACTCAAAGAAGGAAAAACCATCCATCAGCCTGTTTATTCTTTTGCTATTCACAACAGAACCGACGACACCATTGTCACACATCCTCGAAAAGTAATGATTGTAGAAGGAATTTTAATCCTTTCAAATCCTGAACTTCGCGATTTATTCGACATCAAAATATTCGTTCACGCCGATTCGGACGAACGTTTAATTCGAAGATTAAAACGGGACATTGCCGAGCGAGGTCGCGATATGGAAGAAGTATTAAACAGATACCAAACCACACTAAAGCCTATGCACCAGCAGTTTATAGAAAGCACCAAAGCCTATGCCGACATCATCATTCCCAACGACAAATACAATACAGTCGCCATTGATGTGGTTCGAGCTGTAATAAATCAACGAATCTTATAATTTTTTTTGTATTTTTATAACTAAATTTTCAAGAAGCTATTTCCCGCTATATCTCTTGTGGCGAACACCGCCAAAAGAGGTAATTGCGAAAGCAATTGAATATCGGGGCTAAAAAAAACAGTATTACAAATGGCAAACCCATATAAAGACAAATCTTGGTTCAAATTTTTAAGTAACAAATACGTTTGGGTGTTACTGCTATTTTCAATTTGGATGATATTTTTGGACAACTATTCCTATTTTGGACATCGGGTTTTAGACAAACAAATTGATGAACTCGAACAAAACAAAGAATACTACCAACAAGAGATCAAAAAAGACCAAGAAAATATAAAAAAACTAAAAAATCCAGACCAAACCGAAAAATACGCCCGCGAAAAATACTATATGAAAAAAGACAGCGAAGATGTCTATATCATTGAATTTGAAGGCGACACCATAGAAAAAGACGTCAAAAAATAGCCCCTAAAAAAAACAAAGTGAATTTCATTTGAAGATATAACCACACTCGTAATGAAAAATTTATTCGACGATTTCGATCCAGTTTCTTCCAAACAATGGAAACAAAAAATCCAGTTCGAACTCAATGGTGCCGATTACAACCAAACTTTAATCTGGAATTCTCCCGAAGACATCAAAGTAAAACCTTTTTATCACAGTGACGATTTCAATCCAACTTCGGGCATAAATACAAAAGCAACGCAGTTCCTAATTTGCCAAAATATCTTCGTACACGATCTCGCAAAATCAAATGCTAGAGCTATTGACAGCATCAATCGTGGTGCCGAAAGTATTCGATTTACCATCGAAGACGAAAAAATAGAGGTAGCAAAACTATTGCAAAACCTTCCATTAGATACAATCACAATATATTTTAACCTTAGTTTTGTTTCCATCCCTTTTATTAAGAAAATTGAAGCTGTAGCCAAAGAAAATAAGGCAAAAATATACTGCAACATCGACCCTATTGGGCAATTAGCCAAAGAAGGAAATTGGTTTGAAACCAAAGAAAAAAACAATTTCGAGACCTTAAATCTAGTCTCAGAATCCATTTCAAATATTTCATTACTTAGCATTGACGGAGGTCTATACCAAAATGCTGGAGCCAATATGGTGCAACAAATTGCCTATAGTTTAGCTCAAGCCAATGAATATTTCAACCAAATAAAAACCATAAATCAACCTATAGTTTTTCAGATTTCAGTTGGGACTAACTACTTTTTCGAAATTGCTAAACTCAGAGCCTTGCGGTTGCTTTTCAGTTTGATTGCTAAAGAATACAACCACAAATTTGATTGTCACATACTAGTTTCACCCACAAAACGCAACAAAACAATCTATGATTACAACGTCAATATGTTGCGAACCACAACCGAATGTATGAGTGCGATTCTTGGAGGTGCCGATGCCATTGCCAATTTACCTTATGACGCCTTGTTTCACAAAGACAACGAATTTGGCAACAGAATAGCCCGAAATCAAGTATTAGTGCTCAAACACGAAAGCCATTTTGACAAAGTCAACAATCCAGCCGATGGAAGTTATTACATAGAAAGTCTTACCACACAATTAGCCGAAAAAGCTTTAACTTTATTCAAAGCTATTGAAGCCAATGGCGGTTTTATCAAACAACTTAACGAAGGAATTATCAAAAGAAAAATACAAGAAAGTGCCGATAAAGAACAGGAATTATTTGATTCTGGAAAAGAAACCTTAGTTGGAACCAACAAATATCCCAACAAAAAAGACCGGATGAAGGACGATTTAGAATTGTTTCCTTTCGTAAAAATAAAACCCAGAAAGACATTGATTTCGCCCATAATCGAAAAACGATTGGCGGAAAAAATGGAACAAGAACGACTCAAAGAAGAAATATAAAAACAACATGAAAAACATACTCTATACATTAGCCCTACTCCTTTCTCTAACCGTTTTTTCTCAGCAAAAAACGATAGAAATAACCAATATGGAGTCCGGAAAAACAGTTGTTTTTAAAGAAAACCAACGCGTCAAAATCAGAACATTAGACCTCAAAAAATGGGTGGGTAATCTTAAATTTTCAGACAGCCTCCATATTATTGTAAACAATCATAAACTTGCAATTGACAGCCTTCAAAGCATAAAAAACCAGCCCAAAGTACTGGGAACAGTCAAAACCGTTGTCTTAATTTCAGGACTAGCAATTGTAGGCACTTCTCTAATTGCGGCATCAGGTGGAAGTGAGTCTGCACTACTAATTTTTATGATTGGTTCTGGCACAACCATTAGCGCTGGAATTATGGAAGGCCTCAATAAGAACTACACCAAAAGAAAATGGACGTATAAAGTTGTTGAAAAGTGATGCGTAAAAATCTCCAACATATAAAATTAGAAAAGTCAGACGTTAGAAGTCAGAAGTCAGAAGTTTCAAGAAAAGACAACTTCCTCACAGCCGAAGGCATCGAACTAAAACCAACCTATTCTGAAAAAGACATCGAAAACCTCGAACATCTTGATTTCGGAGCAGGTTTTGCACCTAATTTACGAGGTCCTTATGCCACGATGTATGTTCAACATCCCTGGACCATCCGACAATATGCAGGTTTTTCAACAGCACAAGAAAGTAATGCTTTCTATCGTAGGAATTTGGCTTCGGGACAAAAAGGGCTTTCAATTGCCTTCGACTTACCTACTCATCGAGGCTATGATTCTGACCATGAACGCGTGGTGGGAGATGTTGGAAAAGCTGGTGTTGCCATCGATTCTGTCGAAGATATGAAACTATTATTTGACCAAATTCCGCTAGACGAAATGTCGGTTTCTATGACGATGAATGGAGCCGTTTTGCCTATTATGGCCTTTTATATCGTCGCTGCCGAAGAACAGGGAGTCAACCCAGAACAACTTTCGGGAACCATCCAGAATGACATTCTAAAAGAGTTTATGGTGAGAAATACCTACATCTATCCACCAACATCTTCGATGAAAATCATAGCCGATATATTTGAATTTACAAGCAAGAAAATGCCCAAGTTCAATTCGATTTCCATTTCAGGCTATCATATGCAAGAAGCTGGAGCCACAGCCGATATTGAGTTAGCATATACCCTAGCCGATGGTCTAGAATACATTCGAACAGGACTAGCAGCAGGAATCAAAATTGACGATTTCGCCCCTCGTCTTTCTTTTTTTTGGGACATTGGTATGAATCATTTTATGGAAATTGCCAAAATGCGTGCTGGACGAATGATTTGGGCAAAACTCGTGAAACAATTCAACCCAAAAGACAATAAATCTCTATCCTTGAGAACCCATTGCCAAACATCAGGTTGGAGTTTGACTATGCAAGACCCCTTTAATAATGTGGCGCGAACCACTATCGAAGGCGCTGCAGCTGCTTTTGGCGGAACCCAATCTTTGCACACCAATGCCTTGGACGAAGCCATCGCTTTGCCCACCGATTTCTCAGCGAGAATTGCCAGAAACACCCAAATATATTTACAGGAAGAAACCAAAATCTGTAAAACTGTCGATCCTTGGGCAGGAAGTTTTTATGTCGAAACTTTGACCAACGAAATTGCTCAAAATGCTTGGAAACTCATTGAAGAAGTCGAAGCATTGGGTGGAATGACCAAAGCCATCGAATCGGGAATTCCAAAACTTAGAATCGAAGAAGCTGCAGCCAAAAAACAAGCGCGAATAGACAGTGGTCAGGATATTATTGTTGGCGTCAACAAATACCGATTGGAAAAAGAAGACCCGCTTCAAATCCTCGATGTCGATAACCAAATGGTACGCCAACAACAAATCGAACAATTAGAAAAAATTAAATCCAGACGCAATACCGAAAAAGTACAACTTTCGCTCAAAAAACTAACCCTTTGTGCTCAAACTGGAGAAGGTAATTTACTAGAAATCGCTATAGAAGCAGCGCGAAATCGAGCCACTTTAGGCGAAATTAGCGATGCCTTAGAAACAGTTTTCGGAAGATACAAAGCACAAATTAAATCCTTTAGTGGCGTGTATAGCAAAGAAATAAAAGAAGACAAAAGCTTTGAGAAAGCCAAAAAAATGGCCGACGAATTTGCCCAAAAAGAAGGCCGTCGCCCAAGAATTATGATTGCCAAAATGGGGCAAGACGGACACGACCGAGGGGCAAAAGTAGTAGCCACTAGTTATGCCGATTTAGGCTTTGATGTAGATATAGGCCCCTTATTTCAAACTCCAGCCGAAGCCGCCAAACAAGCTGTAGAAAATGATGTGCATATCCTTGGCGTTTCATCCCTCGCGGCAGGTCACAAAACATTAGTACCGCAAGTTATCGATGAACTCAAAAAATACGGTCGCCAAGACATTATGGTAATTGTAGGTGGTGTAATTCCTCCTCAAGATTATCAATTTCTGTTTGATGCTGGAGCAGTTGCCGTATTTGGACCTGGAACCAAAATAAGTGAGGGTGCAATCAGTATATTGGAGATATTATTAATCTAAAGATTAAACTTCAAAGACTTTAAAAACCTTTGAGGTTTAAATACAAACACAAAATATGTCCAAACTCCCCAACGTAACCACCAGCATTTTTGCCACAATGTCTAAAATGGCAACAGAAAACAATGCGATAAATTTGGCTCAAGGATTTCCAAATTTTGAAGTAGATGATAAACTGGCTCAAATTGTAGCAGCATTGGTCCAAAAAGAGGTTCATCAATATTTGCCAATTGCCGGTTATCCGCCTCTTTTAACCAAAATCGCTAAACTAATATTTGATTCTTATCAGCGAAAAGTCTTGCCTGAAACCGAAATCCTAGTTACAACTGGAGCCACTCAAGCACTTTTTACAACAATTTTGGCATTAATAAAAACGGATGACGAAGTTATCATTCTTGATCCAAGTTTCGATAATTACGAAGCACCTACTTTACTGTGCAATGCCAAAACGATTCGGGTGGAATTGAATGACGATTATTCGCCAAATTGGGAGCGAATTGAAAAAGCAATTACACCCAAGACCCGAATGTTAATCATCAATAGCCCACACAATCCAACTGGAAAAATTTGGAAAGAAAATGATTTTCAATCTTTAGAAAACCTATTCGAAAAATATCCAAGCCTATTATTATTATCTGATGAAGTCTATGAATTCATTTCATTTGAACAAAAACACAGTTCCATACATTCAAGAAAAAAAATAGCAAACAGGAGTATTATTGTTTCCTCTTTTGGAAAATCTTTCCATATTACGGGCTGGAGAATTGGCTATCTGGTTGCGCCAGAATACTTAACAAAGGAAATTAAAAAAGTACATCAATACTTAGTCTTTTGTGTAAATAGTCTTGCCCAAGCCGCAATAAGCGACTATCTAGAAGTGTCCGATGTAACAAAACTGGGGAAATTCTACCAAGAAAAACGAGACCATTTTAGAGCCTTACTCCAAAACAGTAGATTTGAACTGTTGCCCTGCGAAGGAACCTATTTCCAAGTGGTGTCTTATGCTTCCATTTCAAATGAAAATGATGTAGATTTTTGCAAGAGATTAATTACTGAATATGGTGTTGCAGCCATTCCTATTTCAGCTTTTTATGCCGATGGAAAAGACCAAAAGCTCATTCGGTTTTGCTTTGCCAAAGACAATAAAACATTGGAAGAAGCGGCAAAAAGATTGTGCAAAGTGTGATGCTAAACCAGTCAGGTTATAGAAACAAGTCAGGTTTAATTCCTTATATTTACATTACTAAAAAATAAAACTATGGATTTCTCAGCAAAAATGCTTCGTGACGATGCTCTAAAAGGAAAAGTGATTGTAGTAACGGGTGGCGGAAGCGGATTAGGCAAAGCCATGACCCGCTATTTTATGGAATTGGGAGCCAAAGTAGCCATCAGTTCCCGTGATTTAGAAAAATTGCAAAACACAGCCAAGGAATTAGAAATTGAAACAAGTGGCAGTTGTTTGGCAGTGCAATGTGATGTTCGTCATTATGAAGAAGTCGAAAATATGCTGGCAGAAGTCTTGAAAACGTATGGAAAAATAGATGTATTACTCAACAATGCTGCGGGAAATTTCATTTCACCAACCGAAAGATTATCGGCTAACGCTTTTGACACCGTGATTGACATTGTTTTGAAAGGGTCTAAAAACTGTACTCTTGCTTTCGGAAAACATTGGATTGACACCAAACAAACCCACGCAACTATATTAAATATTGTGACTACTTATGCTTTTACAGGTTCGGCTTATGTCGTTCCAAGTGCTGCAGCAAAAGCTGGTGTTTTGGCTATGACTCGAAGTCTTGCTGTAGAATGGGCGAAATATGGCATCCGAACCAATGCCATTGCTCCAGGCCCTTTTCCAACTAAAGGTGCTTGGGATAGATTGTTACCTGGCGACTTGGCAGAAAAATTTGATATGGCTAAAAAAGTACCTTTGAAACGAGTGGGTAATCATCAGGAATTAGCTAACCTAGCAGCTTATTTAGTTTCTGATTTCTCAGCTTACATTAATGGCGAAGTGATAGTGATTGATGGTGGCGAATGGCTAAAAGGTGCTGGTGAATTCAATATTCTCGAAGCCATTCCCGAAGAACTTTGGGATCAATTAGAAATGATGATTAAGGCCAAGAAACGAAGTTAGCAGTGTTCGGTTTTCAGTACTCCTAAATCTGGGAAAATCATTCAACTTGGGAGTTTTTACTTGGCGTATTTCCATTAAAATAATAGTTCAAATAATACCCAAACAAGAACACCATTACGGGACGCACCGGAAACATATAACGCTGCTCGGAATGAAAGATAAAAACATACACTAAAGACCACCCCCAAAACAATAGAAAAGGCATTACCAATGGGTATTTCTTTTGTTTTAACATAACCACAATCGCTGCGATAGAAAAGAAAATTAAGAGATAATTAATGGCGTTGATATAAATGTGAATGCTCCATTTTACAAAATTACTCTTATTGTATTTCATTATTGGCGAAATGACAAAAGTCTGAGATTGAAAGAATTTCAAGCTGTACTGCCTCAAAGTCAATCCCGGATTTTGAATAATATCATTGGTTACCCACTTGATGTAATAATCTGTTTTATCTAAATGATTCACCCGACAAATAGAATCCAACTCATCCCTTTTGGCTAAGTTATGAAGGTAATCGGAGGTAGCAAACTCTTTTTGCCCGTCTTGCGGCAACCAATTGAAAGGATCATCTCTTAATTCATAACGAGACCAAAGAAGATGCCTCCTAAAGATATCTTTTTTGAAAGCACCATCGGTATTGTTGATTTTTTTTTCGACCAAAGCCAAAAAGAGCAACATTAACCCTAGTGACGAAATAAAAATTACTTTGTTTTTCCATTCTGATTTTATGGTTAAAAAATACAAAGTAAACAATACTAAAAACGGTAATAAATTGGGTCTAGTCCCAGAGACGATTACCAAAGAAAAAGAAAGCATCAAATAATATTTAACCGCATTCGAATTGGCTATAATTTTTAACCAAGCATATATAAAGAGTGAAACTCCGAAAAAAGCAGCACTTTCAGCCAGAATCCCCATAGCATAATAAACATGTATCGGGAACAAATTTAAAACGATGATAGTCCAAAATTTAGTACGGTCTGTAAACGACATTAGGTCAAAAGAAGCAAATATATATTGGATTGCCCAACAAGTAATAATCGAATTATAAGCAACTCCCAAAACATAAAATAGAGTATCATTATGAAAAACATACCCCAAAGAATAAGGCACCAAATAATAAAACAAAGTAAACAATCCTTTGTCAATACGTACAGTTCCTTGAAATCCGTTTAATATGTATTGGATTAGTTGAATGGTTCCTTCGTGATATTCTCCATCGCCAAAAGGTTTGGGTTTAAAAGGTAAAAAATAAAATACCACACAAACTAAAGCGGTAATTAAAACAGGATATTTAGCAACAAAATCAATTATTCTTTTCATAATGAAATTCAATTCTTTATTTTAGGTTTACTTACCCACAAACTCCACCAACCTATCATTCTCCCCATTGTTTCGGTAAAAGCTTCCTTCTTTTTGGCGGCGGTAAATGTATTAGAAAATCGTATCAAAATCAACAATATCGTGATGGAATGCCATTTCAGTTTTGCTTTTAAAGATGGTTTTGGATTCTTAACTCTCCAAACATACCAGCCATTTCTAACCACCATTTTACCATATTTATACTGATTAGGTCTTCCTGAAGGATGATGATAATGACTCAATTGGGCTTTGGTATTAATAGCGTTTTTTCCAAATTGCAAAGCTCGAATACTAAAATCGGCATCTTCATACAAGCCATAGCCTTCAAAATAGGATGAAAATCTAATAGTATCTAGAACCTTTTTCCGAAAAGAAAAAGACATTCCAATCAACAAATCTACCTCATAGGTTTTTCCATTCAAGGGAAATCCACAAGTTCGACCGTGTGAATAATCAGGCATTCTTCCTGGCGCTAAATTCGATTGCAATCCTAAATAATTCCGAACCACATTGCGCTGCCCTTCTTTGTAAACAAATCCATCTAATGGATAATAGTGGTTTGGATTGTATTTTTTATTTGGTTGTACTAAACTCCAACCGTTTTCATTGATGGCGACTCCACCTACTCCCGAAAAGTTTTGATTCTCCTCAAACGTTTTGATTATTTCCTTGAAATAATCCACTTCTAAAACCGTATCATCATCCAAAAAGGCAATGACTTCCATTGAATTTCCCGCTTTTTGAACTCCAAAATTTCTTTGTCGAGTCAAACCTCTATATTCTGGTGGAACAGCAAAATACTGCAAATTCTGAAAGAGATGTTCTTTTAAAGCCAATTCTGTTTCCTGATTTGTCGAACCATCAATAATCAGGATTTCGTCAGGATACAAAGTTTGTTCCTGAACCGATTGCAGCAATTGCAACAACGATTCGGGACGCATATAAGTACAAATGATTAAACTAAATTTCATTTTGCTTCCTTAATTCGTTAGCCCAAAACACACTGCTATTCCATTGTTTTTGAAAATGAGCGAAATATTTAAATGGATTTTTTATCGATTGCAATCTATAATACTTGAAAAACAAGGTGGTTTTGTAACTATTTCTTTGGGCTGCCGAATGGTGCAAAAGTTGATACAGCATTATGGTTGGTGAAGGCTTGGGTTGAATCTTGTCGTTTTGCCATTGCAAGACAGGTTTCGTTCTAAAACCGCCCATTGGTGCTTTCAAATGCAAAATTTCAGGTTCGGGCAAATACAAAACATCAAAACCTTGATTGCGCAATTGCATTCCAAAATCGCCGTCTTCGCCATACCCAAATTCATATCCTTTATTGAATCGTATGTTTTCCAAAACATCCCTTCTAACAAAACTATTTCCTGCCCCAAAAGTGGGCCATTGTACTACCTTTTGATGTTTTTTAATTTCGTTTTTTTGAGGATATGCTGTTGTCATTACTGGATTTCCATATTGCTCAATTTTACTAAAAATATTAGATAATAAAGAACCATCAAAACGATTATCGTCGTCTGCCAAGAAAACCCATTCACTTTGAGTTTGATCCAATGCCAAATTCCTAGCATTGCACGCCCCAGTTTGATGTGTAAAAACATGCTGGATTTGAAATGGCCATTCTTTATTAGTTAAAAAATCCAATTCTGATTCACTTCCCTCTTTCGGATTTTGTTCTACAATGATAATGGTGTTAGGCAACAAAGTTTGCTTTGAAAAATCTTTTAATACATCGTATAAATAATCTTTTCTACCAATTGTTGGAATAATAACATCTACTGTGGATTGATCAACTACTTTCATAGAAGATTGCACCTGTATGCTATCCAAATTAACATTCAAATTGGTTCTGTTTTTGAAGAAAAAAGAAAAAAGAAAAGGCAAAATTGGAAATTTACGTTCATACAAAAATAAATTCAACATCAACAGAAAAACCCATTGTGTTTTGTAATGTTGTTTTACGAAACGAAAAAGTGTGAATGCACTTGCTTTTGGTAAAGTGGTTGCTACTTTTTGTTTTAAAAGTTTGGGTTCCGAATAGCACAATAATCCTTTGGGCATAGCTAGTTTTGCCAAAGAACAAAGAAAATAATCAAAATTTTTATCGAAAGAAACTTGATTCTTGACCGCTAATAATACAGTTGAATGTATTCCCCCAACGGCACTACTCATTTGCCAAGTCCCAAAACTGACATCGCTATTAATTCCCGCAAAATGAGACATATCTACATAGCCAATGGTCGCATCCATATAAGGAATTTTGGATGGATTATAGGAAAATAATAATTTCTTGTGATGAAATAATTGTTCTATTTCAGAAATATTGAGCTGTCCTTTCAGACTTTGATGACACCAAATAAGAATTTCATCGGGGTAGGCTTCTGCAACTTGAATAAGAACCTCAACTATCGAATTCCCTTTAACCTTATCAACACTAAAGGCGCTGGCATTAGCCAATTCAATAATATTCTTAGTGTTATGATATGCAATTATCATTTTCCTACTATTTTACAGATGTACCAGCAAAGGTTATGATTTCATTTTTTCTAAAAGTCACTGTTTTATAAGGGTAGTTTCTTTTCTTGAAAAACTCCTCTACTTTAATATAAGTTGCTTCTCCGTTTACAATATGATAAGAAGCAATAGCAAAATTAGGTTTCAAATTTTCGATAGTTTGGACACAACCCTCCAAAGCTTCGATTTCGGCGCCTTCGATGTCCATTTTTATGAAATTTAGTTTTTGGATGTTATTTTTCAGTACCCAATCATCAATTCGAATGGCTTCTTTTTGAACACATTTATCAGTATCAGGAATCCAAACTGCCGAAGAACCGACGGTTCCCGCCTCATTAAAATCGACTAATTTATTTTCGTTCCACAACAACAACTCTTCAATTGTAATATTATCTGACAAATCCTGATTTAATTTTATATTCTTGTTAATTCTTTCGATATTAATTCCATCGGGTTCAAAAGCATATACCTTTCCGTTTTTTCCAACCAATTTAGAAAAGAAAATAGACAAATGTCCGCAATTGGCTCCTGCGTCTAAAACCACATCATTTGTTTTTACTTTGTAAAAATGCTGATAATAATTAAAATCAGGAGTAATAAAATACAAAGCTTCATTGGTTATTAAAGAAATGTTTTTGAAAACCGTTTTAAAAATCACTTTATTTTTGTCATCTTTCAATAGTGAATATGAACTATCTTTTAGTTTATTGATGCTGTAATACAACAATTTGATTTGCTCTTTCAAATCGCCACTCGGAAAAATAGCACTGATTATTTTCTTTATCTTTTTCTTCATTTGGACTGAATAACTTTATTATAAAACGACAAACTTTGTTGCGCTACTATTTGAATACTGAATTTTTCTAGCACTTTTTTTCGGGCTGCTAGACCAAAATCGGCTTGCCATTTTGGATTTTCTAACAATTCTAAAATCCTTTCGGCATACTGTTGATGATGCGTTGGATGTACCAAAAACCCTTCGACTCCATCGGCAATTACTTCATTTGCCCAACCAATATTGGAAGCTACAATTGTTTTTTGCAACGCCATAGCCTCTATCCAAGAAACAGGCAAGGCTTCGGCAAATGTAGGAAAAACACAAAGGCTAGCGGCTTTTATATGGGCTTTTATCTCTTGATACGGAACACTGCCTAAATAAGTCACCTTTTTTAGAGCTTCCTGCGTAAATAATTCTTGCATCATTGCCCAAGTAGATGCATTTCCTGAAACAACATCTGGCACATCTCTACCAATCAAAATAAGTTGGGTGTTAGGAATCTTTTGTACTACTTGGTTAAAAATAAACGGTAATTCCAACAAGCCTTTTTTACGAATCAAACTCCCAAAATAAAGAATCGTATTCATGTCATTGCTATTGTCATTGTCTCCATTAAATAAATCAACATCTATCGAATTGGGAATGATGGTAAAATCCTTTTGCAAGCCAAAGACTTCGTTGGTCAAATTGGCAGTAAATTGACTTACGGATAATAAAGCATCGGCTTTTTGCAAAGCTCTTTTTTCGTGAAATTTATTATTCCATTTCACGGGACGATGGTCTAAATGACAGAAATAGGTGTCCGAACCATTTAGTCTAATTATAATAGGGCATTTTTTGGGTTGAATAAATGACGTAATTCCTGTCCAATCGGGTGCTTCAACCAAATCGACTTCCTTTTTTTCGTATAATAGATTGATGATTTTCTCTAGCTTTTTTCGGGTCAAATACCAAGACAGCCCTTTGAATTTTACGTTTTTAATCTGTTGAACACTAATTCCATTATCATCAAAAACCCCTTCCTCTTTTTGTCCATAAACCAATACTCGAACCTGACAGCCTTCTTGCAAAAGTCCCTGTGCTAAATTTTTAATACTCGTACCAATGCCACCGGAGCTTCCCGTTTTAGGATGAGGATATTCTGGAGTCAGGAAAGCTATTTTCATTTTGGGTTTGGGGTTTTAAAATTAAAGAATTAATTTAAAATGATTATCAACCATTTGGGGTAAAGAAAAGCGTTTTTCTATATCCAATCTGGTATCTAACTCTATTTTTTTAACCCCAAAATACACTTCTTCTAGGATTTTAGCTAATTCGTTAACATCCTTAGCCTTAAAAATATAACCGTTTACATTATTAATTATGGCTTCTTCATTTCCGCCAACATTGGTTGTAATCACAGGAACATTTGCAGCTAAACTTTCTATGATAGACAAGCTAAAACATTCCATATAAGTGGGTTGCAACATATAATCGTACTGACAATAAATAGATTTCAGCATCGAACTACTTCCCTTAAAATTAAAAGAGTTTTCTAAGTCCAAACTAGCTACTTGCTCTTCTAATTGCTTTCTAAATGGGCCATCGCCGTATAAATCAATTACTATTTCATTTTTAATCTCCATTGGCAATAAATAAACGGCCTGAATCAAATCTTGAATTCCTTTGGATTCCCGTAAATGCGAAGTGGTGAGGAAACTTGGTTTAGTAGAATTTCGATTTTGTCGTTGTTGAATATCGTTTAATGCAATTCCGTTGTAAATTACTTGGGTTTTGTTTTTTATCAGAGAGCCAAAATCCTTTATCAACTCTTTTTTTGTGTAATCAGAAACACCTACAAAAGTGTCAATGTATTTAGAATAAAGAAATCCTTTAATTTTTTTCTTGATTTTTTTGGCAAAAGGATACCCGCCCAAAGGTCTTGGATTGTGATCTACAGCTATAATTTTAGCATTAGACAATTGCTTAACTTCTTTAAAAAAAGGCGTACACAATTCTATAAAATGAGTAATGATATGTGAATACGTTGACTCATTTTGCTTGCAATAGTTTAGAAAATGAGTTTCTATATTTTCGGTTTGGCTTGCATAAATAGTCAAATCGGAATAATTCCCGTGATTGGATGTATTAGGAAAAAACCAATCTACCTGAATGTTATTTGCTTTGCATTGGGCATCAAATTGCCAAAAGAAATAGTCCATACCTCCTACTCTTTCGGGTAAAAGTTTGTAATTGCAGAGGATGGCTATTTTTTTAGTATTTAGCTCCATTTTGATACAATTTGAGCTATTCTTTTACCCGTATTTTTCAAAGGTTTGCTTACTTGCATTGCTACGAGTGATTGTCTTTTTTGACTATCTTCATCAGGAAAATCTAGATAATGATTAATGGCCTCTATCAATTCTGGCTCATTTTTTACAATCTTGGTTGCCTCACTTTCAATAACTTTTTTAATGTGTGGATACTCTAAAAATCGTTGGTCATCATAAAGACCATTTTGACTATTCCCAAAAACGGTATTGATTACAGGTTTGTCAAACTGCATAAAATCCAAACTCATTGTAGATAGCATATTCACGTTGACATCTGAATATTCTAATATACTTCTCAAATCTTTGATATCTTCTCTCGACGGAATTCTTTGAGACCATTCTTCCTGATGACCTTTTCGAGCCAAATGCCACTTGGGATAATTCCATTTAATGAAAGGATACTTTGCGACAAAACTTTCAAACCGAATTGGGTCTTCTGCTGGAGAAGTTCGTACAATGAAGTTTACATTTTTGATTTTATTTTCTTGAATGGATTCGGCTATTGTCGTGATATATAATTCATCATTTCGGCTAGTGGCTATATCTCCACAACTGAAACAAATCGTTTTTTTTGTCGCATCTAAATTAAATTGAATGTGAAAATCTTTTTTGGAACTCGAATACCTTTCTAAAACATAAGGTTCAAACTGTGGTGTACCAACCACCATCACATTTTCGGGTAGTACTTTTTTATAGAAGTGCAATAATTCTTTTTTCATCAAATCACTCCAAACCAAATAGGCATCAAAGTTTGCTGCCATTCTACCTTTAGAAGCTAAATTGTCCCAACTAAAAATGAATGAAATTGTTTTTATTTTAAATTGTTGAGCTTGGTAAACTAATGGAGCAATAAAAGGTGGACGCTGGTGCGTAAAAAACAAGACATCCAGTTTTTCTTTTTCAAAAATGGTCGCATATTGTTTTACAATAGGATGGTTTTGAAAAGTCCATTGTTGCAAGCTGTTATACCTTTGAATGGAATTTTCAGAATGAAACAGGGCAGTCCATTTAAATAAGAATTGGGTGGCATAGCCTCTGGGGGTTTTCGAATTTGTTTTGTTAGTGTCTAAATTATCGGTGATCCCAAAGTTATTTTTCTTGTGCAATTGCAGGTGTGCTAGCTCTTTGGCTTTTCTAAAAAACCAAGTTGGGAATTTTTCTTGAAAAACAGCCAATTCTATCACCTTTGCTTTTTGTAAATATCCTTCATAAACAAATGCAGGTAAGCAAGACAATACAACAACTTCATTGAATTGCTGCTCGGCTTCAGACAAGAAATCACTCAAAATAAAATTCCTGAACCCTACCCCATCGGTTATAACTATTCCTAGTTTTCCCATATAAAATTACTTATTACTCTTATTTGAAAATAAATTTAATAAAAAATGTTTTTTTCGGCTTAAATACTTCTTCATCCTAATATGTATTGGAAAATTTCTTTTTCTAGTTAAATGAACAAATGTATCATAGGTCGATTCTGAATAACTTTGAAAAAGAATGTCTCCAAATTGAGAAGGATCTCGATATGCTTTTAATTTATATTTTTTAGTCAAAAGACTAAAAACAGATTGATCGTGACGGTGTTCTTTAAAATCAGAATAATTATCTAGACCACATTGATTATTAATATCGGTCAGAATTCTTTCGTCTTGAGCATAGTTCAACCATTCATCAACAAATTCAATAGAAAGTTTAGACTTCCTTATAAGAACAAAACCACCTAATCGTTGATAGGTAGAATAAAATCTTTCACTATCACAATCCATAAACACAAACGCATCTCTTTTAGTCCATTCACCTTCCAAATGAGTTAATTCAAAAGGAATTATATCTTGTTTCGTAGCTATACTTAAATCTACTAGATCTCTAATTGAATTAGTAAAATAAGATCCTGAATCACAGTAAAATAAAAATTCCCCAAAATTTAATTCATCTAATACTTTTTTAATAAAATATGGTTTCCATAACCAATAGCCATTCCCCCTCTTCTGACTCAAAATTTTTTTATTAATTTTTCGAAAATTTAAATCAATGTCCTTCGGATTATATGATCTAATTTCGTCAAAAAGCCCAATGTATTTAGCCGTTT
>ERZ1034363.139-NODE-139-length-50394-cov-5.407337_pt1 | contig 50394 bp, 50 predicted proteins | sample MGYA00520616_ERZ1034363 | MGnify/ENA primary metagenome ERZ1034363 (study PRJEB33736, sample SAMEA104284506) | Azolla filiculoides | biome: Urban; feature: Water surface; material: Ditch water | place: Netherlands | collected 2015-10-28 | depth 0-0.1 m ...
CCGACCACGCTTTCCAGCGTTTGCGGTCTCAGTTTTTCAGGCAGCGGGGCATACGCCGATGGCGTTACGTTAGACGCAGCGTCGGCAAAAAGATCCATAGCGCTTATTGTTTGAGCACATCTGCGCCGGCAGGCGGCGCAAAGCGGAACAAGTTGGCCGGAGCATCACCATTACGAACCACGTTGGTAAACGCTAAGGTGGTTACCTGACCGAAACTATCTTCTAGCACCATACCCTTGAGCTCATTACCAGCAAGCCCGATTCGGATACGCACAAAACCCGTGTCATTCTGCTTGGGTTCTGCGATCACCCATTCGGCACCGGCATGCTCGCCATCGGCTTTGAAATTAAAGCGCTGTTCGGCATCGTTATCACCCGCCAGCAAAGCGGCTGGCGTGCCACCAAGCGCCTTTTCGGATTTACGCACGATGACCTGCTTGAGTTCCGGGTCATAGAGCCAGATACGGCTGCCATCGCCGACCATAAGCTGGACATAGGGCTTATTAATCGACCAGCGGAATTTACCGGGGCGGCTAATGGCCATAGTGCCCTGGCTTTTGCCGCCGCCAATACCACCAGCCGATGTTTGAGAAAAATCGGCTTTGAGCGTACGGGTGCCTTGCAACCAGGTTTTAAGGTCAGCAATGCTATCTGCCCAGGCAGAACCCGATGCCAGACAGCACGTTGCCAGTAATGCGAGCGAGATCTTTTTCAAATGCATGCGGTTACTCGTCTCCGGCACGATTAGGGGCCAGCACTTCACGCCCACCTCGACCATCCATGCTGGATACCAGACCGGCCTTTTCCATGGCTTCGATCAGACGTGCCGAGCGGTTATAACCAATACGCAGATGACGCTGCACCAGTGAGATGGAGGCACGACGATTCTTGAGCACGATCTCAACGGCCTGGTCATAGAGCGGATCGGCTTCGGCATCATTGTCGCCGCCCTCGCCGCCTTCACCATCAGCTTCAGTAGCACCTGTGAGAATGCCTTCTTCATATTCCGGTGCACCCATCGATTTGAGGTAATCCACAACGCGGTGCACTTCTTCATCAGCCACAAAGGCACCGTGCACGCGCTGCGGATACCCGGTACCCGGCGGCAGATAAAGCATGTCGCCTTGACCCAATAGCGCTTCGGCGCCCATCTGATCGAGAATGGTGCGCGAGTCAATCTTGCTGGATACCTGGAAGGCAATACGTGTCGGGATGTTGGCTTTGATCAAGCCGGTAATCACGTCCACGCTCGGGCGTTGTGTGGCCAGAACTAGGTGAATACCCGAAGCACGCGCCTTCTGTGCCAGACGTGCGATCAGCTCTTCCACTTTCTTACCGGCCACCATCATCAGGTCAGCCAATTCGTCGATCACCACAACAATGTGCGGCATGCTACGTAGCGGCTCTGGCGCTTCTGGCGTGAGCGTCAGTGGATTAGGGATCGGTTCGCCCTTCTCAGCCGCTGCTTTGATGTGCTCGTTGGCGCTCGCCAGATTACGCACGCCCAGTTTAGACATCACCTTATAGCGGCGTTCCATCTCTGCCACACACCAGGTAAGCGCGTTAGCGGCTTGACGCATATCGGTGACCACTGGAGCCAACAGATGCGGGATGCCTTCGTAAATCGAGAGTTCAAGCATCTTCGGGTCAACCAAGATCAATCGCACGGATTCTGGTTCAGCCTTATAGAGCATCGACAGAATCATGGCATTCACACCCACCGATTTACCGGAACCTGTCGTACCGGCGACCAGCAGGTGCGGCATTTTGGCCAGATCGGCAACGATAGGCACCCCACCAATGTCTTTACCCAAGGCCACCGTTAGCGGCGAACTCATGTTGTGATACGGACGGGAAGAGAGAATTTCCGATAGTCGTACGGTTTGTCGTTTAGGGTTCGGCAGTTCCAGCGCCATGCAGGATTTACCAGGCACGGTTTCAACCACCCGTACCGACACTAATGCCAGTGCCCGCGCCAGATCGCGTGCCAGGTTAACGATTTGCGCACCTTTGACGCCAACGGCGGGTTCGATTTCGTAACGAGTGACCACGGGACCAGGATATGCAGCAATCACTTTTACTTCAACGCCAAAATCACCCAGACGCGTTTCTATCAAACGGGAGGTGAACTGCAAGGTCTCATCGGTAGGCATGTCGGTCGGCGGTTGCGCCGGATCCAGCAAGCTCAGCGGTGGCAAAGTACCGCCGACAACTGCTTCAGGGAAAAGAGGCACCTGTTTCTCGCGCTCTTTACGCTGCACGGCTTTGCGCGAGACCGGCACCTCCACGGGTGCAGCCGGTTCAATAAACACCGGTTCCATGGGCTCTGCACGTTTTAACTCAACAGTGGCCTCGCGCTGTTGCGCGACTTCCTTGCCGATGCGACGGTCTTGCCAGCTCTCGACTGCGCGACCTCCACCGCCAACAGCGCCTTCCATCAACGCGCCGGTTTGCTCAAAAAGCACCATCCAGGGCAGACCACTAAATACACGCCAGCTCAACAACAGCAGGCAGGCCATAATCAACGTTGCACCGGTAAAGCCGAAGGCTTGGCCAATGGCGTTGGCAAGGCCTTCACCCACCACGCCACCTGGCCCCATTGGCAATGTTGCACCGCTCGTATGAAAACGTAGTGCGGCAAATGTCGACATGCAAACCAGCAGGGCCAAAAAACCACCCATCGTTAGCCACAGCGGACGCACTTCAGGTTCAACCGCTTCACGCAATGCGCGTTTGCGCTCTGACCAGCCGATCAGAATAAGTACCAGAGGTAACAGTGCCCAAAGCCAGGCTGCTCCACCAAACAGATAAAACAACAAATCGGCCGTCCAGGCACCAAAGCGACCCATAGGATTGGTGACTCGTCCCGCTGGGCCAGAATGTGACCAGGCAGGGTCTGCCGGGTTAAACCCCCACAGGGCAAGCACAGCGACAAGCGCTACAAACCCCAGAACAGCCCAGCGTGCTTCCTGCATCAACGCTCTAATACGTTGCGGGAGCGTCAAAGGGCCATCAATGCGCTGGGTAACGGATCGGCTGAAAAGTCGAGTCATGAATAAATGGAATGCCCTATATCAGGCTGATGATGACGTAAGGAACGATTATAATCCCTGTAGTTAACGATTTTTCGGCCATCCCTCAGAGGGATGCACCACTTCCAGGAGCTTTTATGTCTGCCACCGCCCGCCATATCCCCCTGCTGATTCTCGGTTCCGGGCCTGCCGGCTACACTTCGGCCATTTATGCGGCCCGCGCAAACCTCAAACCAGTCCTTATTACGGGCCTGGCACAGGGCGGCCAACTGATGACCACGACCGAAGTCGATAACTGGCCAGCGGATGTGAATGGCGTTATGGGTCCAGAACTTATGGCGCGTTTCGAGCAGCACGCGGCACGTTTTGAGACTGAAATGGTGTTTGACCACATTCATACGGTTCGCCTGGGGCAACGACCCTTCGAACTGGTGGGTGATGCCGGCACGTATACCTGTGACGCCCTGATTATCGCGACCGGGGCTTCGGCACAGTATCTGGGTCTGCCTTCGGAAGAAAAATTCGCCGGCCGCGGTGTTTCTGCCTGCGCCACCTGCGATGGATTTTTCTATCGCAATCAAGAAGTTGCTGTTGTCGGCGGCGGCAACACCGCTGTGGAAGAGGCCCTTTACCTGGCCAACATTGCCAGCAAAGTGACGCTGATTCATCGTCGCGACAAGTTCCGTGCCGAAAAAATCATGGTCGACAAACTTTACAAGCGCGTTGAAGAAGGCAAGATCGCTCTGGAATTGAATTCGAACCTGGATGAGGTGCTGGGTGACAACACCGGCGTTACCGGCGTACGCATCAAGGCTGCTGACGGCAGCACCAAAGATAAAGAGCTACGTGGCGTCTTCATCGCGATTGGCCACAAGCCCAATACCGATATGTTCGCCGGCCAGGTGGACATGGAAAACGGTTATCTCATCACCCGCATGGGCAATAACGGTTTTGCCACGGCAACCAGCGTACCGGGTGTCTTTGCCGCGGGTGATGTACAGGATCACAATTACCGCCAGGCAATTACCTCGGCCGGCACCGGTTGCATGGCTGCCCTGGATGCAGAGCGCTTCCTCGACAGCCTGGCGCAAGGCCTTGATGTAGCGCTTCGCGCCTGGACGCCTACTGCTTAAGTCTTCTGATTATTGACCGGTACATCAGCATGCCGGCAAAACTGACCGAGGAAGAACAAGCCCTGTTTCTTGCTCATGTCTCTGATGCGGATCCGCTCAAGGCAAGCCCTCGAGCGGACTTGACGCCCAAACCGCCACGACCTGTGGCACGACAGCGTCATCTGGATGACCAAGCCGTGTTGCATGAACTCATCCATGCACCGATACAGTTGGCCGACCGCTTAGAGGGGGGGGATGAACCCACCTACCTGCACCGGGGTGTATCCATGCATGTGTTGCGTGACTTGCGCCGCGGACGCTGGGTCATTCAGAACGAAATTGATCTCCATGGCCACACGCGTGATGCCGCCCGTGAGGCCCTATCAAAGTTTCTGAGTCGATGTTTACTCCAGGGACAACGATGCGTGCGTGTGGTCACGGGCCGGGGGTTGAGATCACCGGGGCAAGTGGCTGTTTTACGAACGCTCACACGCAACTGGCTGGTACAACGTCATGAGGTGCTGGCGTACTGCCAGGCAAAACCAGTTGATGGCGGCGAGGGTGCGCTCATTGTGTTACTTAGAAATCAGCACCGCACGCAGCACCATGAAACACCGAAGGATATACCCTGAAAATGTCTGGCATCTGGAAAACAAAACGCCGCTGGTGGCCAATGGCTGCAATGATCCTGCTCGGCCTCTCTCTTGTGCTGTCTCAAGTCTATAAGACGCAGTTGGTGAGCCTGGTCACCGATGAACCCCTATCGGCCAAGATTACACCGCCACCTTGCGATCTGAATCGCAGCGCCTGCTCACTGCCCATCATCACGCCTGTGGCATCGGAAACCCCCTGGACATTCAGCATTACGCCACACCCAATTCCGGTAAGCGCCCCACTCTCATTCACGCTAACCCCGCCGGAACGGATACTGGCGACCAATAATCCCAAAACAGTATGGGTCGATCTGACGGGCGACAGCATGGACATGGGACTTATTCGAGTCGCCCTCGAGCTACAGCCCAATGGTCAATGGATCGGCACCGGTAGCATTCCCGTTTGTGTCACGGGCGCAATGCGCTGGCGTGCTCGTTTACATATGGCACTTTCACAAACGACCTTGCAGGCAGATTGGGTTTTTACCGCACCTGAATCTGACGCCCGCCACTAACGCCACCTCATTGATCACTATGAAAATAGCCACCTGGAACGTCAACTCTCTGAATGTCCGTCTGCCGCACCTACTGGATTGGCTAGGCGCTGCCAAACCGGATGTGGTGGGTCTCCAGGAACTGAAGTGTGAGGATGCGAAATTCCCGCTGGAAACCATTCAAGCGGCAGGTTACCAAGCCGTGTTTGCGGGTCAAAAAACTTATAACGGTGTCGCCCTGCTATCGCGGGTAGTTGCCAGCGATGTGCAACGTGGCATTCCCGGTTACAACGACCCACAGCAACGCATTATTGCCGCTACCATCAATGGCGTGCGCGTGATCAACGGTTACTTTCCGAATGGCCAGGCGCCGGGCAGTGAAAAGTTCGCCTATAAACTGGATTGGCTGAAGCACTTAACCGCGTGGCTACAGAGTGAACTCCATACGCATTCATCCCTGTGTGTGATTGGCGATTACAACATTGCGCCGACAGATGCCGATGCACACCCGGACTGGAAAGAAGCCATTCATGTATCTCCCCCGGAGCGTGAGGCCTTCGCTGCGCTCGAAGCCCTGGGCTTAACAGACGTATTCCGCAAATTCGAACAGGCGGAAAAAAGCTTTTCCTGGTGGGACTACCGTATGAACGCATTCCGCCGCAATTTCGGTTTGCGCATTGATCACATACTTGCCAGTACACCGCTTGCTGATTGTTGTACAGAATGCGTGATTGATAAATCACCGCGCGTACTTGAGCGTCCGTCCGATCACACACCGGTGATTGCAACCTTTACGGTTTAATCAGGTGAGTTGCATAGCCAGCGCAACAAAGTCTGCCTCGCTGAGCTGTTCTGCGCGTTCAGTAGGGTCAACACCCGCCGCTTCTATCTGTTCACTGGTCAGTAATGGTTTGAGTGTATTTCTAACCATTTTTCGGCGTTGAGAAAATGCCGCATTCACCACATTGCGCAAAGCGGTCTCGTCTACGGGCAAACGATCAGCGACAGGTCGCGGAATCATCCGCACCACCGCTGAATTAACCTTGGGTGCAGGATCGAAAGACTCTGGCGGCACATCAAGCAACGGCTCCAGATAGCAATAGCGCTGCAACATCACAGAGAGGCGGCTACGATCCGAATGACCTGGCGGCGCCACCATGCGATCAACCACTTCTTTTTGCAACATGACGTGGATATCTCGAATCGCTTCTACTTTATCGAGTAGATGAAACAGAATCGGTGTTGAGATGTTGTAAGGGAGATTGCCCACCACTCTGAGCTCAGGGCCGAGCGTTGAGAAATCAAACGCTAGGGCATCCCCTGCATGAATCGTCATCTGCTCACGCGTATATTTTTTCTCCAGGCGGGCAATCAGATCCCGATCCAGCTCAACCACATGCAGATGGCCTGCACGTTCTAGCAGCGGTTGTGTCAGCGCACCAAGACCGGGGCCAATTTCAACCACCTGCTCTCCCGGTCGGGGATTCACCGCATCGACGATGCCATGAATAATGCCCTGGTCGATCAAAAAGTTCTGTCCAAAACGCTTACGCGCTTTGTGGCCTGTTTCCTGTGCCAGTTTGCTCAGCGGTCGACTCATTGCTTCTGCTCTCTAGCCAATTGTGCTGCCAGCGTCACAGCAGCATACAGACTGCCCGGATCAGCTGCGGCTGCGTCGGCATCTAAGCGACGACCTGCCAGGTCTAATGCTGTACCGTGATCAACCGATGTACGGATAATCGGCAAGCCCAGCGTAATGTTGATACCCTGACCAAAGGTCGCGTATTTGAGGGGCGCCAGACCCTGATCGTGATACATGGCGAGCACCGCATCGCCCTGCGGCAAGACTCGTGGCGTAAACAAGGTGTCGGCAGGTAAAGGGCCGATCAGGTTCATACCCTTAGCACGCAATTGCTCAAGGACAGGAATAATGGTGTCGATTTCTTCACGACCCATGTGACCCCCCTCACCGGCATGGGGATTCAATCCGGCAACGAGTATGCGCGGCGATGACAACCCGAATTTGGTCCGCAAGTCATGGTCCAGAATACGCAACACAGTACTTAAGGTTTCTGTCGTAATGGCAGCAGGCACTTCTGCCAACGGCAAATGGGTTGTGGCCAACGCAACGCGCAGCGGACCATGCGGCGTATCACCCGCCAACATCATGACCACCAGTGGCGTCTCTGTTTGCTCTGCCAGATATTCGGTATGCCCCGTAAATGGGCGCCCTGCTTCATTAATCACGCCTTTGTGTAAAGGGGCTGTGACCATGGCTGCAAATTCATCCGACTGACAGCCCGCAATGGCGCGATCTAACAGCGCAATCACATACGCACTATTAGCGGCATTCAACTGCCCCGTAACGACGGGTTCATGGCATTTGATATCGCATACGGTAATTTCGCCGACCTGCGATGGGTGTACAGGTTGGTTAGGATCATACGTGCGAAAGTGCACATCGCTGCCCATTTCGCTGGCACGTGCTACGAGCAATTGCTGATCACAAAGCACCACCAATTCATCCGTCCAGGCACGCTCCGCCAACCGTAAACACAAATCAGGGCCTATCCCTGCGGGCTCACCCGATGTAATGGCAAGACGAACCGGTGTCATTGATCGTCCATACGAATCTCGACATAGGCGCGGTCTCGCACCTGACGAATCCATTCCTGATTAGCCTCTTCGAGTTTGCGCTGACGCAATGCCATGGTGGCACGCTGGCGTTGGCGCTCTTGAGACACGTCGGTTGTACGACGCTCAAGCACCTGAATAATATGGAAACCAAACTGCGATTGAACCGGATTACTGATTTCGCCGATTTTGAGTGCATTCATGGCCTGATCAAAAGCAGGCACCGTGTCACCGGGATACAGCCAACCCAGATCGCCCCCCTTCTGGGCGGATCCATCCTGAGAATATAATTTGGCGAGCGCCGCAAAGTCTTCACCATTTTTTAGTCGACTATGAACCTGATTAATTTTCTGACGCGCCTCGGGTTCGGAGGTGACTTCAGTCACTTTAATCAGGATATGGCGTGCATGGGTCTGTTGAATCTGTGGCAAGGCACTGCCACCTTTGCGGCCAATCAGCTTAACAATGTGGAAACCACTTGGACTACGCACCACATCACTGACTTGACCCGGTTTGAGATTAGCAATCGCCGAGCTCATCACCTGAGGCAAGCTGTCCAACGGACGGAAGCCTAAGTCACCGCCTTGCATCGCATCGTTAGATTCTGAATAGGTTGCTGCAAGCTGCCCAAAATCTTTGCCTGCCTTTGCCTGTTCATCAATTGATACCGCTTTTAGGCGTAATTTATTAAGCGTTTCTGGTGAAGCCCCTTCGGGAATGCGAATCACAATATGTGCCAAATGCACCTCTTCACTACCGCCTGTGGCTGACTGGTTCGCGAGGAAGTTATCCACCTCTCCAGGCGACACATTCACGCGTGCATCGACCTCCCGTTCACGCACACGGGCAATCATCATCTGACTGCGAATCTCTTCCCGAAAGTCTGGCCAGGCAATGCCATCTTTCTCAACTGTCTGACGCATTTGTTGCGGCGTCATCTTCTGGTTAGCCGCTACACGAACCAGGGCCTGTTCGAGATCTGAATCATCCACCTGAATACCGGCTTCTTTGGCAGTTTGAACTTGCGCCCGTTCGGTAATCATCTGATCGAGCACCTGCTGACGCAAAATTTCCTGCGGAGGCAGCTGCACTTTCTGGCGATGCAGCTGCATCGTTGCCGAACGCACCCGTGAATTAAGCTGATTCTGTGTAATCACCCCATCATTCACTACGGCCACAATACGATCGAGTGTTTGTGGTTGCGATGATCTTTGCACCGGTATCGGATTGGCCGGTGCTGCCTGCCCTACCCCGACCATTAACGCTGCCGAGAAAAGTACGGCAACCATAGTTTTAAAACGATTGGGCATCTTCATGGTCTGCGATCGATCAATAATAAGGATCTGTCATCGGCGGCATGAAAGCCGCATCCGAGGTTCGGGTGTAATTCGGCACGTTACGACGCAACACGTCCAACGGGCTAGAGCCGATACTACCCATACCCTTGAGTTCCAGCTGTATAAAGAAACTGGTATTCAAGAATGGCGTCTGCGTTGAACTATAAGTCATGGCACGGTGATACACCGCGCGCGCGGTCCAACAAGACGCGTTGTACTCAAGGCCGGCCAGGCTTTCGATCTGTGATGACTGCACGGCCGAGTAGGTATAGCGACCTACGGCACGCAAAGGCCCCCAGATTTTCCAGGCGGCGCTCACATCATTTTGCATCACAGCCGTTGCGCTTACTCCGCTTGTCACAGTACTGGGGATGTAATCCTGATTCTGGTAGCGGTAAGCGTAATTCAACACGTTTTCCCGACTCGGCTGGAATCGTGCACCGATACTGGCACGGTTGATACGATTAGATTTGGTGCTGTTGCTGGTAGGGCTTACTTGCGAATAAGGGCTGACCTGCGCAAAACTATTCAGCGAGGTATAAGGCGCCACCATGCCATTGGCCTGGGCAAAGTAATCATTACTACCATAGCTGGTTGTTTGTGTAGCAGAGTAAAGGTTCACCTGCTGCGGCTGGAAGAAAATACGCTGACCAACGCTAAAGCCCATTAGCTGCTGGCCTGTCTTATCCATCGAGTAGCGGCTCGACAAGGCTGCCGTGACTTGATTTGCATTAGAGACGCGGTCCCAACCAGTAAAGATGTTTTCGCTGAACATCTGCGCATAGCTCACATCGGCGACACCGGTATCAAACAGTGGTAGATTCGTCTGATCACGGTATGGCACATACAAGTAGTACAAACGCGGCTCCAGGGTCTGGTTCAGCGTGCGCCCGAAGTACTCTGTTTTACGATCAAATACCATCCCGGAATCCAACGAAAGAATAGGAAGTGTGCGAGAGGCATTCATTCCATCCATCAAGGAGTAACTCGAACCCGATGTGGTCATCAATCCGGTATTGGTGTTGTATTGTGTGTAATGGACGCCTGCCTTCGGTGTAATGAAAATACCAGGCGCTTGCCAACTCGTAGCAAATTGCGGATAAGCCCACAATCGGTTACCCGAAACAAAAGAAGAGCAAAGTCCAGTTTGAGGATTAATCGCGCAACCAGCATTTGTAAAATAAGCTGAGTTTGCTGACAGTACTGCATCCATCCGAGCCGGTTGATCAAACATACCATTGCTTGACAGCACTTCCAGCTCATCGTGTTCATTGAGCCGCACATTACTAAAACCTGCTGCGTTTAGCAGCGAACGGTTCATGGCAAAGTTGACTTGAGGCAACATCTGATACGGAGTTGAAACTGGATTACTTGGGTTAAAGTTTAGGGTCTGGAAACCCTGCGCCACCACCGATGCATTCCAGGTCGGGGCAGCGTAATTAACCCGACCCGTACGCGGTAGGTATGACTGAGACATCGCCGCCAGCGAGTTATTCAAATCAGTAAAGTAGTAGGAATCGGAAACGCCTTGCAGATCCCAAGCACCAGAAAGACCGGGCAACACGTTATTGAACTGCTGTTGATGCTGCGACAGAAAACTCCAACGGTCACGATTCATCAACCGATCGTTCGGCATGTAATTGAAGGCATCCTTACCGGTATAAGTCGGCACGGGGCTATTGCCCGTATTACCCAGATAACGCGCCTCCGTATTGAAGGAAACACCACGCTTGCCATAAATAGCCGGTGCAAAGGTTGCATCGTAGTTAGGCGCCAGATTGAAGTAATACGGAACTATTGTCTGGAAGCCATTTAGCTGCGATGAACCTAGACTCGGTGCGAGAAAGCCCGAGTGCCGCCCACGATCCAACGGAAAAAAGGCGTACGGCATGTAGAGGAAAGGCACGTTCTGGAAGTAGAGCAATGAGTTAGTTGCACTACCTTCATTCTGTTCGTAGTCCAGGTGATACGTGGACGCTCGGGCATACCAGCCGCTATCGCCCGCTGGACATGTGGTGTACGTGGCATCCTCTGCCCGATAGCGGTTTTCACCTTCGAAATTAATTCGCGCCGCCTGACCATGAGACATAGTCTCGACAATTTTCGCGAGCGGCGTCTGACCCGGCAAGAAAGCAGCGCTCCCCATAGTTGCTGCCTGCGCCTGTGTTTCTGCATCCGCACCGCCAGCAACCGCCTCGTTGATGGCCGTCTGTTGGCCAGGCTGTTGCGTTAATGTCGAACTCGCTGCTACGCCATAGGTCGGCATATTCGTACCGCCCATAGGCACGGCTGCACCTGCGCTGGCTGTCGGCGTTGCACCCAGAGGCGGCGCATTAAAGGACCACGGCCCCTGGTTGACCTGCGCAATCTGCTTTTTCTGGCGAATTTCGTAATTCGCGTTATTAATATAACCCGTTCTTGCTGCCACAACGATATCGGCATCTGTGCCCGACATGGTTGTCCCCTGAACCGGATCTCGGTAAAGGACATTGCCTTGCGCATCGACATTGTCTTCAACGATGCTATAAACAATACGATCAGCATTAAGGATCGTGCCATCGCGGCGCAATTCGGCATTGCCCGTTGCCGTAAGCTCCAGATCATTACGGCCCGTAATGACATCGGCCAACAGTTCAGTCTGATCTTTGGCCAGCGCAGGAGATTGCGGTTTGGTTGTTGTTTCGGCAACCGGCTGGGTGGGCGCGGGGGATCGGGGTGTGGTTGGCGCGCTTGGCGTCGAAGGTGCAGGCGCGGGTGTAGGCGATGGTGCCGGTTCGGGTACTACAGGCTCTGGCTGAGGTTCCGATTTCACGGGTACTGCAGCCACCTTGCTTGACTTTACTGGCGCGGGCGCTGGTGTCGGCGCTTCAGCGACCGGCATCGTTTCTGGGGCCACCGGTTGTTGCTGTGGCGCCTGAATAATGGGCTGCTGAATGGCTTTTTTAGCGAGTGCTTTTTTGCTGGTGCTACCCGATGCTGGCAATCCTCCTAAGGCGGCCGCACTTGATGAAGGCGCTGCTGGCGCCCCGCCAAGGAGCGCCGGATCCACGAGCAACGGCTCCATGCGCACGGGCGTCACACTGCTTTGAGCAAAGACAGGCGCACTGACAGCCAATGCCGCACTTCCCAAGCTCAGTGTCGCTACCCAGACAGCCAGCGGCAAGCGCACGCCCATAGGCGCTGATGCGCCATGGGTCAGAAATTCGCGGGAAAATGTAGGCAAACGGGAAGGCACAACAATAAACAACGATCAGTTCCAGATGGGCGCGCGAAGCAGCCGATTTCAGCCACTTGCCTGCACAAGGTAAAATGCTGTCAATTCTAGCATTTTTACCCTCCAAAGACGCCTTTGGGCGACCCGCTCCCACTATGAACACCTCAATTGACGCTCGCTTGCTTTCTGGCACCGAATTTGCCGCCCAGAGCCAACTCTATCCAGGCACACCCGTTCTGACGCCAGCTTCTGCTGATGCCAGCTTTCGTCGCTACTTCCGGGCAACGTGGCCTGGTGGCGAAACAGCCGTTCTGATGGACGCCCCACCGGACAAGGAAGACGTCCGCCCGTTCATCCAGATTGCCGGCCTCATGGCTGGTGCAGACCTCGTGGCCCCCAAGATTCTGGCTGCAGACCCGATCAATGGCTATTTACTGCTCAATGACCTAGGCAGCACCGGTTATCTGAAAACGCTACACGCAGCGGATACAAAAACAGCCGATACGCTCATGCGCGGCGCCATCAAAGCACTAGTTCAATGGCAGCTCAGCTCCAAAGCAGACATCCTGCCTGCTTACGATGAAGCTCTTCTCCGCCGGGAACTGGCACTGTTTCCGGAGTGGTGTATCGCACGTCATGCCGGGATCGAACTCACTGAAAAAGAACAAGATTGGCTCAATGGGGTGATGGATGCCCTTGCGGCCTCTGCCCTGGCACAACCTCAGGTCTTTGTTCACCGCGACTACATGCCACGCAACATGATGCTCACCGATGACCCGAACACTCCCGCCATTCTGGATTTCCAGGATGCCGTTTATGGCCCGATCACCTATGACGTGGTCTCCCTGTTCCGCGACGCTTTTATCTCCTGGGACGAAGAGCGCGAACTGGATTGGGTCATTCGTTACTGGGAGCAAGCCCGCAAAGCTGGTTTACCCGTTCACTCGGATTTTGGTGACTTCTGGCGTACCTACGAGTTTATGGGGCTACAACGCCATCTGAAGGTTCTGGGCATTTTTTGTCGCCTGAACTACCGGGATGGCAAAGGCCACTACTTGGAAGACCTGCCGCGTTTCTTCAATTACGCTTATCGCACTGCCGAGCGCTATGCCGAACTACGCCCGCTCGTGCCGATCCTTGAACGCTTGTCACCGCGCGATCTGCAGATCGGTTACACCTTTTAAGGGGACAGCATGCGCGCGATGATTCTGGCTGCCGGTCGAGGCGAACGGATGCGTCCGCTAACCGATCATTGCCCGAAACCTTTGCTGCCCGCAGCGGGTAAGCCCCTTATTGTTTACCACCTGGAGCGCCTGGCAGCCGCTGGCATCAAGGACATCGTGATCAATCATGCGCACCTAGGGGAGCAATTGGTGTCTCGCCTGGGAGACGGATCCGTATGGGGTCTTTCCATTAAATGGTCTCCGGAACCGGTTGGCGCCCTGGAAACGGCCGGTGGTATTTGTCAGGCGCTGCAGCACCTGGACAACGGCACTGATGCACCATTTTTAGTCATTAACGGGGATATTTACTGCAATTGGCCGATAGCGCAGGTCTCGATGCGCGAATCAGATCTGGCTCACCTGATACTGGTCAACAATCCCCCGCAGCATCCTGCTGGCGACTTTACGCTACAGAACCAGCGGGTCACGGACAAAACAAACGGGGCGCCAGCGCTCACCTTTGCCGGCATTGGCTTTTACCGCCCGAGTCTGTTCAAAGATCTTGTCACCGGCGAACCCGCCAAGCTGGCACCCCTGCTGCGTGCCGCGATGGCCGAAGGCCGCGTCAGTGGTGAACACCATGTCGGGCGCTGGGAAGATGTCGGCACCCCGGATCGGCTTGCTGCGCTAGATGCCGAATTGCGTGCAGGCCAATACTCATGAGCCCTGAGCAGGGGTATGATCAGTCGTTCACTTAACATTCCTGCACAATGCCCGCCATTCGTTCGCTACCTCCGCCGCTCGCACCCTTAGCTCCAAAGGCTTTCGACGCATCGCCTTTCGTGCGGCGTCGGCAACAGCTGCTCGTAGAAATGCATAAAAACGGGCGTGGCGTGGCCATCATTCCCACCTCAACGGAATTGATTCGTAACAGGGATACGCACCATCCCTTCCGTTTCGATAGCAATTTCTGGTACCTCACCGGCTTTGAAGAACCGGATGCCGTACTGGTGTTATTGGTTTCCGATACCCCACAAAGCCTGTTGTTTTGCCGTGCCAAGAATGAAGAACGCGAACTCTGGGAAGGGTTTCGGTTTGGCCCTGACGCTGCACGCGAGCGCTTTAGTTTCGATACTGCTTACAACCTGGATGATCTTGATAGGATCGTTAGTGATCATCTGGTCGGCGCCCAAACGCTCTGGCATAGCCTTGGCATAAACCCCGAATGGGATGCACGTGCAGGACGCTGGCTGGAAGAGGCTCGCGCCCAATCACGCGCCGGAAAACAAGCCCCCACACTCGTTGCTGATTGGCGCGCACTGGTAGAACCCATGCGGCGCAGTAAAGATGCCGGCGAACTGGCTCTGATGCAACGTGCCGCAGATATTGCGGCCAACGCACACTGCCGCGCCATGCGTGCCTGCCTACCTGGCACTTACGAATATCAACTGGATGCAGAACTCCAATACGCGTTTCTGCAAGCCGGCGGCCACCCACCCTCCTACCCGGCGATTATTGCTGGCGGCGCCAACGCCTGTGTACTACATTACACCGCCAACAATCAACCGCTGCAGGATGGCGACTTAGTCCTGATTGATGCTGGTTGCGAAGTGAGTGGGTATGCTTCAGATATTACCCGCACCTTCCCCGTTAATGGACGATTCAGCGCCGCACAGCGTGATCTCTATGCCATTACACTCGCCGCACAAGAAGCGGCTATTGCGGCAACGCTCCCGGGCGCCGCATTCCATGCGCCGCATGATGCCGCCGTCCGCGTGCTCGTCCAAGGCATGATCGATCTCAAATTCTGTCAGGGCAACGTTGACAGCGTCATTGAATCCGGCGACTTCCGACGCTTCTATATGCACCGTACCAGCCACTGGCTGGGGCTAGATGTCCATGACGCCGGCCCGTATCATGAAAACAATGAATGGGTTTCTTTGCAAAGTGGCATGACGCTCACCATCGAGCCGGGTTTCTATGTGCGTCCTGCCGACGATGTCCCTGTTGCTTTTCATAACATTGGCATCCGCATCGAAGACGATGTCGTGGTAACTGACACCGGTTGCCGGGTAATGACCATCGATGCGCCCAAAACCATTGCTGACATTGAAAGCCTGGTGGCCAACGCATCATGACCGACGAGACCGCAAACGCTACAGACGATTACGATATCGTCATTCTTGGTGCGGGCCCCGTAGGTACCACACTGGCGCTTCTGCTGGCAGGGACAAGACATCGCGTACTTCTCTTGGAGCAGCGTAGCCTAACTGCCGGGCAGGCAGATCCGCGCGCACTAGCGCTTTCAGAGGGGGCTCGCCAACTATTGGCCCCTGAAAACGCCTGGCCCGCCCCCAGCGGACAGGGTGACGGACGCTGTACGCCCATCGAAACCATCCACATTTCACAGCATGGCGGATTTGGCCGTACCTTGATTGATCGTAAGGATTACCGGGTGCCAGCCCTTGGCTACGTTGTCAGATATGGCGCACTCATTCGCAGTCTGCACGATGCCTTACACACGGCCATTGCCAGAAACCCGGCGCAGCTCTTCTGCAAAGACCATACCCACGCAGAGATCGTCGAGCCATCTAGCGATAGCGATCCATTCTTCCGGACACTACAGCTCGGCGACCGGACGATTCGCGCACGACTGATCGTTCACGCCGAAGGCACACCGCCCGATGAAAGCACCGGTGTTATTAGTCGGGGTTACGGTCAACGTGCACTCATTTTTGAAGCCGGACTTGCCGAAAGCCATCTGCAACGCGCCTGGGAACGCTTTACCCCTCAAGGTCCGTTGGCACTATTGCCGGTAGATGGTTTGAATGGCAAACGCGTTTCGGTGGTTTATACCGTGCCGGAAACCGAAGCAGACGCTATGTTGTTACTCGATGATGCGGCGATTCTGCAACGCATACAGGTCGCTATTGGTCCACATGCACGATTTACGGATGTCGGCCCGCGTGCCAGCTTTCCATTGAAGCTGCGCTTACGTCAACCCGCGCTGAACAATCGCGAACTCTGGATTGGAAACGCTGCACAGACACTGCACCCGGTATCCGGCCAGGGTTTTAATCTGGGTTTACGTGATGCTGCCTTACTGGCACAACAGCTGCGTCATGTGATAGATCCGGGGTCGACCCATACACTCACCCCTTATGCTCGGGCTCGCCAACTAGACCGCTACGGTGCAGCCGCCTTTACCGATGGCATTGTGCGCGCTTTCTCCACGCCCTTTCCCTTACTCAACACCGTTCGCGGTATTGGCCTGAGCGCATTGGATCTTGTGAGCCCGCTTCGCCATTTCGTTGCGCGCCGCATGATCTGGGGGGCTCGTGCCTGGCCTTAACTTCGAAGTACGCGTAGCAACGTCCGCAGCGCAACAAAATTGACTAAATTTTAGGCAAAAATCAGGTTTTCGGGTTACAATACAAGGCTTTCCCTCTTGCACCCGAGCCATGGAATTTGTTGGTTTTAACCTTCGAAACAATCTGTTTGTTGCGCCGATGGCCGGCGTGACAGATCGCCCATTCCGTCAGCTTTGTAAAAAGCTGGGCGCAGGATTGGCTGTTTCGGAAATGGTGACCTCGAATTCTTTGCTCTACGGCAGCGCCAAGACGCAACGTCGTGCCAACCACGATGGCGAAGTCTCACCGATCTCGGTGCAAATCGCCGGGGCTGACCCGGCCATGATGGCTGAAGCGGCGAAACATAATGCTGATCGCGGTGCCCAGATCATTGATATCAACATGGGCTGCCCGGCCAAAAAGGTCTGCAATGTCATGGCAGGCTCCGCCCTACTCCAGCATGAAACACTGGTTGCCAAAATTCTTTCTACCGTTGTGAATGCCGTACCGGATACCCCGGTCACCCTGAAAATTCGCACCGGTTGGAACGTCGAAAACAAAAACGCCCCCAGCATTCTGCGCATCGCCGAAGAAAGTGGTATCCGCGCACTGGCCGTGCACGGCCGCACGCGTTGTCAGCAATATCGCGGCGAAGCTGAATTCGACACCATTGCCGCTGTTAAGGCTGCTGCACGTATTCCGGTCATCGCCAATGGCGACATCACCACCCCGGAAAAAGCCAAAGCCGTCCTCGAAAAAACCGGTGCTGATGGCGTCATGATCGGCCGTGCCGCGCAAGGACGCCCGTGGATCTTCCGGGAGATCGAGCACTATCTGGCCACCGGCGAGAAATTGCCCGCCCCTGCCGTCACCGAAATCCAGAGCATTCTGCTGGAGCACCTGGAAGATCTCTACGGCTTTTACGGCACAGAAACCGGCGTACGTGTGGCCCGCAAGCACATCTCCTGGTACACCAAAGGCCTCAGTGGCTCGGCAGCTTTCCGCCATCAGATGAACCGCCTGGATTCCGTAATCGAACAACGTGCGATGGTTCAGGACTTTTTTAGCGGCCTGGGACAGCGTCACGAGCACCTGGTCTATGACACCAGCAATGCTAACGATGAGGAGCTGGCCGCATGAGCACCCAGAACCCTTCCGAACTGGCCAAAGCGGTGACCACCGCGCTGGACAAATACTTCACCGAACTTAATGGTGAATCGGCTACGGCCGTTTATGACATGGTGCTGACCTGTGTAGAGCGTCCAATGCTTGAAGTCGTCATGCGCCAGGCCAGCAACAATCAAACTGTGGCTGCGCAAATTTTGGGCATCAACCGCAACACACTCCGCAAAAAGCTATCCGATCACGGATTGCTATAAATTATTTTTCTTTGAACCTATCTCACCCTCATCATGAAAATTCGTCAAGCACTGCTCTCCGTTTCCGATAAAACCGGCGTTCTCGAATTCGCTCAGGCGCTTGATGCGCAGGGTGTCGCCCTACTATCTACCGGTGGCACAGCCAAGCTACTGCGCGATGCCGGCCTGAAAGTCACAGAAATCGGCGACTACACGGGCTTTCCCGAAATGCTGGACGGCCGCGTCAAAACGCTCCACCCCAAGGTGCATGGTGGCATTCTGGCGCGCCGCGATCTACCGGCCCACATGGCTACTATTGAGCAACACGGCATTCCGATGATCGATCTGGTCTGCGTGAATCTGTACCCGTTCCGCGAAACCGTCGCCAAAGCCGGCGTGACACTGGAAGACGCCATCGAAAACATCGATATCGGCGGCCCGGCCATGGTTCGTTCCTCGGCCAAAAACTACAATGGTGTCGCGATCGTGACCGATCCGGCCGATTACGCCGGTCTGGTTGAAGAAATGAAGGCCAATGATGCAGCATTGTCGCTGACCACCCGTTTTGGTCTGGCCAAAAAAGCATTCACGCACACCGCACGCTACGATTCAGCCATCGCCAACTGGCTCACAGGCCTAGAGGCGGATGTCGAAACCAAACCTACCGAAGCAGCGCCAACCCCATCAATCTTCCCAAGCCATCTGCAACTGGCTTTCGATCGCAGCGAAACACTGCGTTATGGGGAAAACCCGCTGCAAAAAGCGGCTTTCTATCGTGACAGCACACCAACCGCAGGCGCCATTGCTAACTACACGCAGCACGGCGGCAAAGAACTCTCGTACAACAATATCGCCGATGCCGATGCCGCATGGGAGTGCGTGAAAACTTTCCGCGAACCTGCCTGCGTCATCGTTAAGCACGCCAACCCTTGTGGCGTGGCAGTGGATAATAACCTGCTCAAGGCCTACGAAAAGGCCTTCCAGACCGACCCGACCTCGGCCTTTGGCGGCATCATCGCCTTCAACGGCCTCGTTGATGTGGATGTGATTGAAGCCATGAACGAGCGCAAGCACTTCGTTGAAGTGCTGATTGCCCCGGCATTTACCCCGGCTGCCATGGCACTCCTCAACGCAAAAGCCAATCTGCGTGTACTCACCGTGCCTCTCCCAGAAAATAATAACCCCGTCTATCACGCTCTGGAACTCAAGCGCGTGGGCGGTGGCCTACTGGTGCAGACGCCGGATGCTTTTAATGTTCAGGCCTCAGATCTCAAAGTCGTTACCAAGGTTCAACCTACGCCCTCGCAAATCGCCGATCTGCTTTTTGCCTACCGCGTTGCAAAATTCGTTAAATCGAATGCTATAGTCTTCTGCGGTAACGGCATGACGCTCGGTGTTGGCGCCGGTCAGATGTCCCGCGTTGATTCAACCCGTATCGCCGCAATCAAAGCAGCCAATGCCAAGCTATCCTTGGCAGGCTCTGTGGTGGCGTCTGATGCATTCTTCCCGTTCCGTGATGGCGTGGACGTACTGGCAGAGGCCGGTGCTAAAGCCGTGATCCAACCGGGCGGCTCTATGCGTGACGAAGAAGTCATTGCAGCAGCGGACGAGCATGGCCTGGCCATGGTTGTTACTGGTGCACGTCACTTCCGCCACTAATTTCGATTAACTATTCAGTAGCCACCGCCATGAATCGTTCCCGCATCATTACTGCTTTACTGGCAGCGCTGTCCTTAACTTTCGCAGCGACTGTCTTTGCAGACGAAGCATCTGAATCCGCAGCGGCAAAACCGCCAGCGAGCGAATCAGATACTACTTCCGGCGCGCCCCAAAGCGTTGTCGTTGTAGGTTCGCCAAACACAAGCCAGAGCACTGAAAGCAAATCCTGGTATAGCAATGCCTGGGATACAGCCGGACAGCACCTCTCAGACATCTGGACCAAAGGCGATGTAGAACTCTATGTGCCTTTCTGGAGCTACCACCTGCCCTTCGCTTACAGTCCTGAAAAACGTGCGAGCTACACCGAATACCCGGCCGGAGGCGGCTTGGGTAAAGGTTGGTATAACAACAGCGGTAACTGGGAAGGCGTTTATGTGATGGGGTTCCAGGACTCCCACGCGCAGCCCATGTACATGGCGGGTTATGGCTGGGTGCCTACCTGGAACCCTATTAACGAAAAAACCCGTGTCGGCGTTGGCGCCACGGTCTTCCTATTCATGCGCTCCGACATCAACGGTTATGCACCCACCCCCGGTATCCTGCCGATGGCCTCTGTGGGCTACGGTCCACTGGATGTCCAGGTCGCCTATATTCCCGGCGGTGAAGGCAATGGTAACGTGCTCTTCTGGTGGGCTAAATACTCGTTCAAATAATTCGCTGTACGCATCAACCCATTTAATTCGCAGGATCGCTTCATGAAAATTCTCGTTGTTGGCTCTGGTGGCCGTGAACATGCACTCGCCTGGAAACTAGCACAAGCGGCAGGCGTTACTCAGGTATTTGTTGCCCCCGGCAATGCCGGTACAGCTCGCGAACCAAAACTCGAGAATCTACCGATCACTGACATCAATGCACTGGCTGATTTCGCTGAACAAAATGCGATCCATCTTACAGTTGTTGGCCCTGAAGCCCCACTCGCCGCTGGTATTGTCGATGTGTTCCGTGCACGCGGTCTGAAGATTTTCGGACCAACCAAAGCCGCTGCACAACTGGAAAGCTCCAAAGATTTCGCCAAACGCTTCATGGCCCGCCACAAGATTCCCACTGCCGGCTTCGAAACATTTACTGAGGCTGCCGCGGCTCATAACTATGTGAATCGCCAGGGTGCACCTATCGTTATCAAAGCCGATGGCCTAGCCGCCGGCAAAGGCGTTGTGGTTGCCATGTCGCTCGACGAAGCACATGCCGCCATTGACGACATGCTCTCCGGCAACAAGCTCGGTAGCGCCGGTGCCCGTGTGGTTATTGAAGACTTTCTGGATGGGGAAGAGGCAAGCTTCATCGTGCTCGTCGATGGAAAGAATGTGTTGCCCATGGCGACCAGTCAGGATCACAAGCGCATTGGCGATGGCGACACCGGCCCAAATACGGGGGGCATGGGTGCCTACTCCCCTGCACCGGTGGTGACACCGACGGTACACGACCAAGCCATGCGCGAGATCATTCTGCCCACCGTGCGCGGCATGGAAGCCGATGGCATTCCCTTTACAGGCTTTCTGTACGCTGGCCTGATGATCGGCAAAGATGGTTCGGTAAAAACCTTGGAATTCAACGCCCGCATGGGTGATCCGGAAACACAGCCGATCATGATGCGTCTGAAGTCCGATGCCGTCAAAATGTTCGAACACGCCGTTGCCGGCACACTTGATCAAGCCAATACCGAATGGGATTCCCGTGTTGCACTGGGTATCGTGATGGCGGCTCAGAACTATCCGGAAACACCTCGCAAGGGCGACGTCATTCACGGTCTGCCTGCGGGTAATGATGCGGGCGAAGACGCCCATGTTTTTCATGCCGGCACAGCTGATGAAAATGGTAACGTGGTCACTAACGGGGGCCGCGTCCTGTGCGTCACCGCACTCGGCGACACGGTAGCTACCGCGCAAAAGCGTGCTTATGAAGCCGCAGCGGCGATCCAATTTGATGGTATGCAATACCGCAAGGACATTGGCTACCGCGCCATCAACCGTTAACAAGCACACACCATGAGCCAACTGACTGGCACCGAACGTTCTGCGGCCGTTCAATCCTATTTGCAGGACTTGCAGTCGCGGATTGTTCATGCGCTTTCATCACTGGATGGCAACCCTTTCCGAAGTGACAGCTGGACTCGCCCAGCAGGCGGCGGTGGCACATCCTGCCTGATTGAAGAAGGCAACCTCATAGAGCGTGGCGGGGTTAATTTCTCGCACGTGATGGGTGAGCAATTGCCGCCATCTGCCTCTGCTCATCGGGCCGAACTGGCAGGTCGCCCCTACGAGGCCATGGGGGTTTCGCTGGTGATGCATCCGCGTAACCCCTATTGCCCGACAGCGCACATGAATGTGCGTTACTTTGTCGCCCACCCACCCAAAGACCAGCCCGATGCAGCCCCTGTTTTCTGGTTCGGCGGCGGCATGGATCTCACGCCTTACTATGGCTTCCGTGAAGATGCCGTGCATTTTCACCAGACCTGCCGTGATGCATTAGCGCCTCATGGCGAGACATATCACCCACGCTTCAAGGCCTGGTGTGATCAATACTTTTTCCTGAAGCATCGCAATGAAGCGCGTGGCGTTGGCGGGATTTTTTACGACGATCTGAATGAACCGGGTTTTGACGCTAGTTTTGCGCTCACACGTTCAGTCGGTGATGCCTTTGTGCAAGCCTATGCACCACTACTGAAATGTCGCCACAACATACCCTGGGGCGAGCGTGAACGGGATTTTCAGGCGTATCGACGTGGTCGTTACGTTGAATTCAATCTGGTTTTCGATCGCGGCACCCTATTCGGATTGCAATCGGGGGGTCGCACAGAATCGATTCTGATGTCGATGCCGCCGATCGTGAAATGGCGCTACGATTGGCACCCAGAACCCGGCTCCCCAGAGGCAGCGCTTTATACCGACTTTTTACCGCACCGGGATTGGTTGGCTTAAGCCGGCTTCCGCGCGTCGATGAATTCGCGCGCCTTGGCCGTCCATTCATCGGCCACCATACGACTTAACATGGCATCTGCCGCTTCTAGCAGATCCGCATCACACTCATTGTGTGGGATCTGCACCAGATACATTGAAAAGCGCTGCTGATCGCTCCGATAGTGACGCAGATTGCCTAAATGTGCCTGGCGCCTGCAACTCGCCAGAAAATGCTGAGACAAGCCATCTCTGGGGCGCAACGAACGCACTTGTAACAGCACGTCCTCCCAGCGCTCGGTCCCTAAAAGCGCACGAAGTTCCGTGCGCAAATTCGCCGTGCTTCTGGGCGGTTTTACTTCGTGCTGAGCCAAGATCAGCACCTGTAGCGCCGCTTCAAACTGACGCCGCGCCACGAGCATCTCAGCCTCCTGCTGCAAACGTGCGGCAACCAATGCACCATCATCAGTATCTACCCGACCAAGCCAAACAGCTGCTCTATCCTGATCATCCAGCCCTTGCGCCGCACGTGCCGCCAGCAAATCCGCATAACCGCTTGCGAAGCCCAGTTTGCGCGCGCGTTCGGCGGCCTTAATCGATGCCTCGAAATGCCCTTCTAAAAGCAATCGCAGTGACGATAAAAATGTCTGTTCACCTTTACGCTGTCGACGCAAGGCTCGGTAGCGGGCAATCCGACCGGGCAAATGCAGGGCACCTTGCAACACTTTAAGCAAAACTGCGCCAACCAGTAGCGTGCCGAGGAGCGTCAGCACAAGAAAGTTGAGCGACATCTCGATGCGCCATGTCGAGAAAACAATCAAGGCATAGCCATCATTCCGGTGCATGAGATCAGCAATGACCACTGCCAGCGTGCCAAGCGCTAGCCCCCAAAGTAGCCACTTTTTCATTCGGAAGCTCCTTTGCCCTTAGTTTCGCTCGGAGAAGCCCCTTCTAGCGCTTGAGCATCGGTTACCTGCAATGGTGCATCTGATATTGCAGATCGAGCCATCGCTAAAGCGGTGCGTGTTGCCTCTAAACTCACCGCGGAGGGCTCAATATTTAACCCCGCAAGCTGTTGCAGTATCGCTAGATCGGTTTTAACCAGGGTATTGCTGGCATCATAATATTTCGCTATCCAGATACGAACCTGACTAAGCGTCTGCTGATAGATTGCCGTATCTCGTTGAACCAGCGCATGTCGCGCATCCAGAAGCAGCAAACGCAAACCCTGTTGCAAAAACACACGTTGGTCGGGAGCAATCAGTGCTGCCTCAGCACGATCCAGCCGCTGGACCCGCACCATGCCACGAATAGACTGCCAGAGCTCCTCAGCCAGTCCAGCAACAACAATACGTGCTTTATCCATAAGTGTGTCAGCAGTGGCTACCGTTGACGACTCTAAAGGCACAGCCTCAGCCTGCGGCAAACGACGATCCTGTACCAATGGCAACTGATTGATGCTGGCAATTACCCCATCCAGCTGCTCAACGCTCTCACGCAGATCGGTCATGTGTTGCGACTTGATCTCCGCCTGATCTCGAGCCATGGTTAACCGCAACGCCTGTGCCGCTGATGTTGGATCATTAGCGAGTGTGCTTTGACCTTCGTTAAGCGCATTCACTAACAATTTGCTGTCACCGGTTGTGACCCAGATTTGCCACCCGCTATCCAGGCGCTCTTCAATCCGATCTAACTGCAGCAAATGCCGCTCCTGTTGCAGAGACTGACGTAAGGATTCAATCTCCTGGCGCATCTGTTGCTGATGGGCTAATGCCGATTCCAGCGTCGCAAGCCTGCTATCAAACGTTATTACCGTTGCTTCCTCACGATTCAATCCTTCCCAAAGCCTTAGGGTCCAGACTTGCTGACCAGCGACACCTACAAGCAGCAACGCCAGCGCAACGACAACCCAGCGACGGCTCCGTGAGAAGCGTTTCTTATTCGGTTCCTTGGGGGCAGATTTTGTGTGGTCAGTATCGTGGACATCAGTCATAGCGCTTCCATTCCAGGCTCGTCGGTTAACGATGATTCATTATACGTTTGTAGGAATCTCAAAATGCCGTCATCCCCACCATCGCAAACGACAACGTTTTCATACCCAAGATCTGCCGCACATTGAGCAATGCGTGCATGGGGCACGACAATGGTTAGCAAATGCATCGCGCGAGCCAAAACTTCAGGGGCTGACCCCATAAACCGCTGCAAAGATTCGCTACTCGTGACGATCATGGCGGAGGGCTGATCCGTTTCCATTAGCTGAGCGGTTCTTATAACAGCCTCCAGATCTAACGAACGTTGATAGACACTGACCTCATCAACCCGAGCGCCCCGGTCCCGTAATGTCCGGGCAATCAAATCCCTGCCGCCCTCACCCCGAATCAATGCGAAGGCGCGCCCCTGACATTGCTCGGGTGAAAAAAATGGCAGAGAGAGCAATCCTTCACTATCAAACTGCACTTCTGGCTGTAAAACGTGACTCACACACAGTTGGCGTAACACGCGTGCTGTTCCGGGTCCCACGACTGCGGCCGCAAGATATTCTGGCCAAGGTTGATGCCTCGTTAGTACCGGCCATGCCGTATGTACGGCATTCGCACTGACGAAAACACAGGCCCGATAAGTTTCTAAATGCGCCGCGATGCTTTCGAGGTCACTCAGATCAGAAGCCGTTTTGATTGCTAAAAACGGAACATGCGTGGCACGCCCACCTAATTGCTCAACGCCTGCCATCAGAACTGCCGCCTGACCCGCCGGCCGCGTGACCAGAATATGCTGCCCGACTAGAGGACCGGTCAGCGGCTGTGGCATGTTTATCCTGCGTTAATCTGGCAAATCAGCGCATCTGCTCCTTGCGCCAACAAAGTTTCAGCTAGTGAAACCCCCAGGACTTCAGCCTCCGACCAAGCACCCCGACATTCACCCGACACAATTTTGGTGCCATCTACCGAAGCCACCAAGCCCCGCAGCCAGAAGTGCTGATTGGCCTCACTTACAGCAAAGCCGGCAATCGGCAGATGACAGCTTCCACCCAGTCGACGAGAAAAGGCGCGCTCGGCGCGCACACAGGCCGAAGTTGCTTCATCTGCCAGTCCATCCGCAATGCGTTGCATCTCCGGCTGGCCTTCACAAATTTCAATACCTAAAGCCCCTTGCCCAGGTGCCGGCAACATATCTGCAGGATCGATCCTTGCGCGAATACGATCTGCCAGACCGAGGCGCACCAAACCCGCCGCTGCCAAAATAATGGCATCAAATTCACCATCGTCCAGTTTACGTAGACGCGTATCCAGATTACCGCGTAACGGCTTAATCACCAGTTGAGGAAAACGCGCACGAAGTTGTGCCTCACGGCGTAGACTTGAGGTGCCAACAACAGCTCCCACTGGCAAGGCCGACAGGGATTCATACTTTGGACTGACTAAGGCATCCCGGGGGTCTTCGCGTTCACTAATCGCTGCCAAAACAAAGCCTTCCGGCATTTCCATTGGCACATCTTTCATCGAGTGAACCGCCAGATCAGCGCGTCCTTCAGCCATGGCGACTTCTAGCTCTTTGATAAAAAGACCCTTGCCACCGATTGCCGCAAGAGGACGATCAAGAATCTGATCGCCGCGAGTTGTCATTCCCAGAATCTGTACATCACGTGCTGAATTTTGCGCCTGCAAAAGGCGTTGCACATGCTCTGCCTGCCACATAGCAAGGCGCGATTCTCGGGAAGCGATAATCAAAGGTTCTGACATAAAGCAGTTTCACAAAAGCAAAGGGCACGATTACCCTGAATGAATGCAATGCTAGCACGCGGACTCCCTTATAATGTGGGGTTTGTAGCCACTACACTCTCTTCTGCCATGTCCGCCAACGAAAAGACCTCCGCTTCGACCCCTTACACCTGGGCCGGGCGCTTTGACGAACCCATGTCGGAGCTCGTCAAACGATATACGGCTTCTGTTGATTTTGATCAACGGCTCTGGCGACAGGATATTCGTGGCTCCCTGGCTCACGCCCGCATGCTGGCGAAGCAGAACATTATCAACACACAGGATCTGGCCGATATCGAGCGCGGTATGGCGCAGATTCTGGGCGAAATTGAAAGCGGGGCGTTTACCTGGTCTTTGGATCTGGAAGATGTGCACCTCAACATTGAACACCGGTTGACCAGCCTGGTTGGAGACGCCGGAAAACGACTGCACACCGGCCGTTCCCGCAACGATCAGGTCGCTACGGACATTCGCCTCTGGTTGCGCGACAGCATCGATACACTGATCGAACTGTTCAAGCGTCTGCAAATGGCCTTACTGAACTTGGCTGAACAACACGCAGGCACGCCCATGCCTGGCTTTACGCATCTGCAAGTCGCGCAGCCCGTTACTTTTGGCCACCACCTGATGGCTTATGTAGAAATGCTGGCGCGTGACGCCGAACGCCTCACCGATCTACGTCGTCGGGTCAATCGTTTACCTCTGGGCAGCGCCGCACTTGCCGGGACAACTTATCCAATCGATCGCCACTTTGTTGCAGAACAACTCGGCTTTGAAGCTGTCTGCGAAAACTCGCTGGACGCCGTTTCCGATCGTGATTTCGCAATTGAATTCTGTGCTGCCGCGTCGCTAGCAATGATTCACCTATCGCGTTTTTCAGAAGAGCTGGTGCTGTGGATGACGCCACGATTCGGTTTTGTGATGCTGGCCGACCGCTTCTGTACCGGCTCATCGATCATGCCGCAAAAGAAAAACCCGGATGTACCTGAACTGGCGCGGGGTAAGACTGGGCGGGTCATTGGTGACCTCAATACGCTGCTGGTTCTAATGAAAGGTCAGCCGCTGGCCTACAACAAGGATAACCAGGAAGATAAAGAGCCTCTGTTTGACGCAGCAGACACACTCACTGACACATTGCGCATCTTTGTTGATCTGGTACCAGGCATCACAGTACGCCCGGAACCCATGGCTGCGGCACTACTACAAGGGTTTGCTACAGCAACTGATCTGGCAGACTATCTCGTTCGCAAGGGCTTACCCTTCCGTGCTGCCCACGAAGCTGTTGGCCTGGCGGTCAAAGCTGCCGAACAAAAGGGTGTTGATCTCGCTGATCTAACGCTGGCCGAGCTACAGGCCTTCTCGCCGCTGATCGAAGCCGATGTCGTTCATGCGTTGACGATCGATGGTTCGCTGGCGGCTCGCAACCACATTGGCGGCACTGCCCCGACTCAAGTTAAAGCCGCCATAGAGCGCGCCAAGAAGCGCCTCGGCTCATAACAGCCCGAAGCGCTCTTGGTCGCGTTTACGCGTCCTCAGTTCTTGAGGTTTTCCAGCAAGGCTTGCAGTTCACCTGCCTGATACATTTCCATCATGATGTCGCTGCCGCCGATAAATTCGCCGTTAACGTACAGCTGAGGAATCGTCGGCCAGTTCGCATAGACTTTAACGCCTTCGCGTACTTCTGCGTTTTCCAGTACGTTAACGCTGTAAAAGCTGCTCACACCGCATTCACGCAGCAACTTACAAGCGCGCTGGGAAAAGCCGCACTGTGGAAACTGTGGGGTGCCCTTCATATAAAGGACAACCGGGTGACCTTTCACCTGTTCGTCGATGAGGGCCAGGACGGGATTATTGTTGTCGCTCATAGTCTGACTCCAAGATCAGTTGGGGGTATTAAAGAGCTGCGAGTCTAGCCAAGCCCGCCCCACACGTCAAACCAAACTACGCGCTATGACGCAGTTTCTCAATCAGGCTATAGAGTGTCATCCCCGCCAGCAAACTAGCGACATAGAGAACTCCTTCGGGAATCCCTGCCCCCAGGAGCACTAAACCGGGCCCTGGGCAAATCCCGGTAACGCCCCAGCCAATGCCGAACAGCACAGACCCAAGAATAAGTCTCAAATCAATTTTTCGACTGATCGGTAGGTTCAGAGGTTCACCTGATAGCGTCTTCGGTTGCTTTTTAAGGAGCGCAAAACCGATGCTGCCCACAACCAAACCGCCACCCATGACCAAACCAAGGGATGGGTCCCATGATCCGGCAACGTCGAGAAAGCCAATGACCTTAGCCGGATTGGCCATACCCGACAAAATCAGCCCCATGCCCAGTAATAAACCTGCGAGCCCTGCCGTCAGCCATTGCATCCCACGACTCATACCGACACCCCCAGCAGGTGACGCAGCACATACACTGTGATCACAGCCGACCCCATGAAGCTACAAACAGCAATAAGTGAGCGCATGGAGAAGCGGGACAAACCACAAATGCCATGACCACTCGTACAACCATTGGCATAACGTGTACCAAGCCCCACCAAAACACCACCCACTACAAGACCAACAGAACCCGTCTGTTGCACACTCGCTGGCAATGCCGCAAAAAACGCCCAGACAACGGGCGCACCGATGAGTCCGACTAGAAAAGCGATCCGCCAGCCAAAAGGCTCTCGTTTTTGCTGAACGATCAACTCAACGACATGCCCCAGAATACCGCTGATACCGGCAATTCGCCCATTAGCCCAAGCCAACCAGACTGCAGCCAAGCCTATCATGAACCCGCCAGTTAACGCGGAGACTGCGGCGTAAAGCGTAAACGCCTGCCAATTAATGCTCATAAATAACAGCCTTTATCGCTCGCAGGCTTCGAACCCTTCTGCGGTGGCACCGAACAATAGAGCTGATGCAACACTTCCAAGATGACCTGCACATGCGGGTGAGACACACGATAGTAGATATATTTGCCATCTCGACGGGTTGCCACCAACCCTTCATTACGAAGGACTCCCAGTTGTTGCGAGAGCGTTGGTTGCTGAATATCCAGGAGCTCTTCAAGCTCTCCGACTGAATATTCACCCTGCAACATCTGACATAGCAACAACAGGCGATCCGGGTTGCCAATCACTTTGAGCAAAGAGACTACCTGTGCTGCCTGACTGCGCATCCAGTTCAGATCCAGCACGGCAGCATTCGCTGCGCGTGTTTCCTGCGCCGATACAACTTCTTCTGTTTTGGTTTTTTTTATAGCCACAACGTCACCTGTTTTGTTGGGTTATTTTAGTTATAAGCTATCATTATACCACTATATATATAAGCCATGGCTGCAACTGATTAATCACCCTGGGTTAAAATGCGCGTATGAGTGACTTTCCAACCTGGCGCAAACCAAGCGGCGCTCCCGTATCCTGCGTTGAAAAAATCAAAGTTCTCAATGAGAACTTCGCAGAGCTTCGCAATCTTGCCCAGGAAACACTGGATGACGCCCTGTTACTCGGTTGTAGCGAAACTCAGGCACGAGATGCCATTCGAGAAATGCTTGATGGGCTGACGACCGCTTACGATGAAATCCCGGAATAGCTGGTTTAAAGCCAACTAAGCCGTCGACCTTGCCAATCAAGAATAGCTGTTCGGTTAATCATTTTTTTAGCCAGTTCCGGATAAGCCTCTCCGATCACTGACTGCGCAAATTCTGACAAAAACCGTGCCTTGAGTGCCGCCCGAGCCTGATCTACACCAATGGCATCGTAAGGCACAGAGGACAACAACAAGAATCCATCATCTGGAATGCGTGCCGATGCCATATTGGCTTGAATAATCCCTGCTGCTTTGATAATCGGCTCAGCAAGATTGGGACTATAGGGCCCAATAATCAATGCCAGATTGGGCGTATGCAGAAAATCAAATCCGCGACCCAAACAAATCATCCACTCCCGATGCTCGATATCGAGCTGGCGGAGCCCCAACTGCACCTGGGTTCTAATCGCGGCAACATGCTTAAAATTCCCCACCACTAGCGGCAACAAGTCCTCGCGCATGGTACTGGGCATCTCCGGTAGCAACTCGGTAAGCTGAGCCCTCAACTTCTCCGGATTGCAATCCTCAAGCGCTGCAACCCGAAGCACCTGACCATCAGCACCGTGTAAGACCAACGCATCTTCATCCGTTTCGAAACCACACACCAACGGATAGACCGTACCGTGTGCAGTCCCGAAAATAGCCGACATCTGCTGCTTGATTTCTTCCGTATGATCCATTGCGGCTTGCTGGTCATAGCCAAAACCCGCACAGCCCCGATGATGATCACCTCTTGAATAATGGTAAGTCACCAGGAACAATACCTGCCGCCCTTCGTGCACTCTATCCATGACGTACTGGGTAACAACTTCCCCTAGATGCGGCCAGCCTAGGTCAAACTTTCCGCCCAGATTACGAAATGGCATCAGCAACCCGATGGGCGTCCCCGTCGCCACCGGAATATTAATTCGCCCGTCCATACATTTCAGGACGGCAATTGCTGTCGGGTGCCTGCTCTGATAACGCGTCCTCGCCAACACAGACTCAGGACTACGATAATCCTCTCCGTGACGTGCCGCTAAAGCAGAGAGCCAATCGATACGAGCTTCAATCGGTTTACTATGAACATCGTTCACTTCAGACCTCCGGTTAAAGCAACAAGGTACTGATTCATCCACTCACGGGTGAATCTTAGATCAATTAGCACCAATCAATGCATTTTGCGTTCGCGGGCTTGCTAGTCGTTCCAACCACCATCGTTGGGCAGGGCCAGGTTCTCGTCCACTTACCCGCCAGGCGTAAGACAAATGCGCAGGTCTACGTTGTGGCATACGTAATTTTTCAACCAATCGACCCGCCTTTAATTCACCACGAATCAAAGGTTCGGGCAAGTACCCGCATCCCAAGCCTCGAATCTGTGCTTCTATCTTCAGTGCCATGGACGGTACCGTCAGAACATCTTGCCCCGGCAGCAAACCAATCGTCATTGGTGTCATTTGCTGTGCACTATCGGCTAAAGCAATCATTCGATAAGGCATCAACAGCTCATCGGTAATGGCACCAGACACACCAGCCAATGGATGATCCGGCGCTACAACAAAAAGAAAGGGCACCTCTCCCAGTGGCGCACTCTGGATGCCTGCAGGGGGCGCCGGTTGATCTGCAACTCCGATGGCCAGATCTGCACGCCCACTGACCAATGCTTCCCAGGTTCCCGATAAGGTCTCGCGTTCCAGCCGAATACGCGTGGGCGGCTTCAACGCAAGAAACTCACCAATTAGATCCAGCGCCGTCCCTTCATCAATGATGCTATCAACAGCGATATTCAGTAGGGGTTCCCAGCCTGTAGCCACACGTTTAATCCGTTGGGCAACCGTTTCTAACTCAGCCAATAATCGGTCACCCTCCTGAACCAACTCTGCGCCAGCAGGCGTCAAGCGTGCTTGCCGAGAGCTTCGGTCAAAAAGCAGCACATCCAGCTGCTCTTCGAGTTGACGAATACTGTAAGTCACTGCGGACGGCACTTTACCCAATGCCCGCGAGGCTGCGGCGAAACTACCGCTTCTGGCAATCAAACTGACCATTTCGAGCAATTCAGGCGTTAGGGGCGAACGTTGCATATCCGATCCAATTGTTCAAATGATTTGAATGATGCCATCAATTGATCAAAGCCACATCCCTACCGGCAAGACTAAAGTACACGCATCAAGGAGATTCATTATGTTGACCAAACGACCAAGCACCGAACGTGGCCATGCTGACCATGGTTGGTTACGCTCGTTCCATAGCTTTTCCTTTGCAGAATACTTTGATCGTAACCACATGCATTTCGGGCCACTTCGCGTCATCAACGAAGACTGGGTGGCTGCAGGCACCGGTTTCGGCATGCACCCGCACAAAGATATGGAAATCGTCACCTATATTCTCGATGGCGAACTGACCCATCAGGACAGCATGGGGCATCAGGAAGTGATCCGCCCGAATGACGTGCAACGCATGTCGGCAGGCACGGGCGTCTTCCATAGTGAATTCAACCGGCATCCCGCCGACACGTGTCACCTGTTACAGATCTGGATCATGCCTGAACAGAAGGATCTCACCCCGGAATACGAGCAGACGGCTTTCGACCCTGCCGAAAAACGCGGCAAACTCCGTCTCGTCGCTGCCCCGGATGGCGCCGGGGGCGCCGTCACAATCCATGCCGACACCAGACTCTATGCGGGCTTATTCAACGACACCGAAAGCGCCAAACATTTACTGCCTGCAGATCGAATGGCTTACGTACACGTGGCACGTGGAACGCTCACAATCAACGGTGAAGCGCTAAGCGCCGGCGATGCCCTGATGCTGCGCGATGAACCCGCCGTAATCCTCACCAATGGTCAACAGGCGGAAGTCCTCGTCTTCGATTTACCCCGTCAGTAATAACCTGAATCACCTAAAACCCCACCCCAACCGGAGATTCACCATGACTAAAACCGTTGTTGTCTATCATAGTGGCTATGGCCATACCGTCAAACAGGCCGAAGCTGTCGCCAAGGGAGCGCATGCCGAACTCATCGCCATCAGTGCCGAAGGTGACATCACTGGCGAGCAATGGGCTGCGCTTGATGCCGCCGATGCCATCATTTTTGGTTCGCCGACCTATATGGGCACCGTGACCTGGCAGTTCAAAAAGTTCGCTGACGCCACATCCAAGCCCTGGTTCACTCAGAACTGGAAGAACAAGGTGTTCGGCGGCTTTACGAACTCAGCTACCATGAATGGCGACAAGCACTCCACCATTCATTACTTCATTACGCTGGCCATGCAGCACAGTGGTATCTGGGTCGGCACAGGCCTCATGCCGTCAAACAGCAAAGCCGCACAGCGTAATGACGTTAATTACGTTGGTTCGTTTGCTGGTGCCATGATGCAAACGCCATCGGATGCTTCTGCCGATGAAGTGGTGCAAGGTGATCTGGAAACCGCCCGCCTTTATGGCGAGCGTATTGCGCAGGTCGCCGGCCAGTTCCACCCGGCCTGACACATGACGCTGCCCACCTTGTTCGTGCCGCACGGCGCACCCACCTTTGCGCTTCGGCCGGGTGAGGCCGGTGCGGCACTGGTTGATCTGGCTCAAAAGCTTGGACGCCCTAAAGCGATTATTGTTGTGAGCCCCCACTGGGAAACCAGAGAACCCACCGTGGGCAGCGCTAGCGATCTGGAAACCATTTACGACTTTAGCGGCTTCCCTAGCGAGCTCTATACGTTGAAATACCCCGCTCATGGCGATGCTGCCCTTGCCCAGCAAGTAGCGGATCAACTCAAGAGCGCTGGTTATACCGCCAAGGTCGACGCACATCGCGGCCTCGATCATGGTGCCTGGGTGCCACTACGCATGATGTATCCGGCTGCCGACATACCCGTGATTCCCTTATCGATCAAACCGCATGCTGGTGCTGCCTATCACTATGCCCTCGGCGAAGCGCTACGGCCGCTATCAACAAAGGGCTTTCTGATCATCGGCACCGGTAGCATTACGCATAATCTGCGTGACTACATGGTCTGTGTGCATAACAGCCTCCCTACGCCAGATTACGTACCCCGTTTTGCCAACTGGATCGACGCGCAACTTAAGTCTGCAGATATTGACCGTTTAGTTAACTATCGCAGGCACTCTCCCGATGCAGTTCAGGCACACCCGACTGAAGATCACCTGATGCCTTTCTTTGTGGCTTTAGGTGCGGCAGGCACGCCTATAAACGCCGAGCGCTTTTACGCTGGAGTCGATGACCTGGTGATTGCCATGGATGGGTACCAGTTTAATGAGGCGGTACAATAGGGTTTTACACTTCTCCGAAGAGTCACGATTATGTCCGCTCCAGCTTGCCCGCAATGCACCCTTGAAAACACCTACCCCGACGGCACCAACTTCGTTTGCGCTGACTGCGGTTTCGAATGGCCCATCGAAGCTGAAGCAACCGAAGAAGATGGCCCACGCATTGTCAAAGATGCGAACGGCAACGTACTGAACGATGGTGATAGCGTTGTACTGATCAAGGATCTCAAGCTCAAAGGCTCGTCGAGCACGATGAAAGTAGGCACCAAGATCAAGAGCATTCGAATTGTTGATGGCGACCATGAGCTCGATTGCAAGTCAGACTTCGGCAGCATCATGCTCAAGGCCTGCTTCGTTAAGAAAGCCTGATTCAACCAGCTTCAAAGCAAAGGCCACCCTTTGGGTGGCCTTTGTGCTTTCGGGTGACGATACCATTAATCGTTGAGACCGTATCCCACCGGGTCGGTTTTACCAGAGAACATGTGATACACACGCAGAAAGTAGAACACCACCAGCGGAAACATAAAAATCGCACCCCAGAACATAAACTGCAGTGATACGGCCGGTGCTGCTGCCTGTTCGATGGTCAGCGAGTACGGCATCATGTACGGCCAGAACGACAGCGCCAGAGAGCCAAAGGCCGAAGCAATGATCAGCATGCACCATGCAAGCGGCGCGCGTTCATGCGGACAATCGTGGCGACTGGTACGGAATGCACCCAGCAGACCGACAAAGCCTAGTGCAGGTACAAGCCAATGCCACAGCGGCGCACCTTCCCAGGCATGGCGCACCGGTAGATCGATATCCTGCGTAATCAGGAAGGCCGCCAGAATAAAGACGCAGAAAGCAATCGATAGACCACGCAGCTGCGCACGGGCACGCTGAGCAACAGCACCCTCGGTTTTAAGAATCAACCAAGCGGCACCCAGCATGCTGTAACCCACAACCAGCCCTAGGCCACACATCACCGGAAATGGTGCCAACCAATCCCAACCGTCACCGACATAGGTGGTGCCTTGAATTGGCAAGCCCATGATCATGGTGCCAATAGCAGCGCCCTGAACGATGGTTGCGACTGCCGAACCGATCACAAAGCCCCACTCCCATATGCCGCGCGCCTTGAGCGCCTGCTCACGGAACTCAAACGCAACACCGCGGAAGATCAGGCCAATCAGTAACAACACGACCGGCAGGTAGAAGGCTGAAAGAAAAATGGCGTAAATCGCGGGAAAAGCGCCAAATAGACAGGCACCCACGATAATCAACCAGGTCTCATTGCCATCCCAGAAAGGCGCGATGGCACCGATAACCGTATTACGCTCTTCGTCGCTTTTGGCCGTTGCAAATAACATAGCAACGCCAAAGTCATAGCCGTCAACAATGATGTAAACAAGGATCGAAAAAGCAATCAGGCCAGCCCAGAAATAAGGCAGCCAAGGGCTCATAGACTCTAAACTCATACGGCCTCCGACATATTCGGGCCGTCATTGGACGGTCCCTTCTTGAAAAGATTCCAGATGTAACGCAGGCCAAAGCTATAGATAATCAGATACACCGATACATAAAGAATGAGGCTGGTCAGCGCATGATTAAAGGTCAGCGATGGCGTGACGGCATCGGAGGTTCGGAGCAAACCAGTCACCACCCAGGGCTGACGACCCACTTCAGCGGTATACCAACCGGCCAATACACAGATCCAGCCGATCGGAAATGACAGGGCTGTGACATGAAGGAACCAACGCGAACCTTCAATGCTGTGACGGACGTTATGCCAGCTGCCATACCAGCCGATAAAGAGCATCAGCAGAGACAAACCTACCATGATGCGGAAGCCATAGAACGGCACGAGGAATGGCGCACGCTCATCGGCGGGCACATCCTTGATGCCACGCTGATAGGAATCCGGGTTGCCCGAATCGACCACGCTGCCCAGCACCGGGATGCTGATTTCAAAGTTGTTTTTTTCTGCTTTATTGTCCGGCCATGCCGCAACGATCAGCGGTGCACGTGTACCACTTTCCCAGCGACCTTCAACGGCTGCGAATTTTCCTGGTTGATAATCACGGATGATTTCACCGGCCAGATGGCCAAAGCCCATCTGAATCGGGGTAAACACAGCCATGAGCCCCATACCCCAGATCAACATGGCACGTGCAGTCGTCTTATGGATACCCTTAAGGGTGTACCAGGCACCGGTTGCCGCCACAACAGTTGCCGTTGTCAGGTAGGCAGCAAGCAGCATGTGCAGCCAACGCGTTATAAACACATGGCCACCGATAATCTGCTGCCAATCCGTAGGAATAATACGGCCCGTTGCATCTACTGCATGACCCACAGGCACTTGCATCCAGCTGTTATTCGCCATAATCCAGAACGAAGACAGCGTCGTACCCAATGCGACGAGCACACAAGACATCAAAAATGCACGAGGCGAAACTTTGCTACGGCCAAACAACACTACGCCAAGAAAGGTGGCTTCAAGAATAAAGGCTGTAAAAGACTCATAACCCAGCAGCGGCCCCTGAATTGGCCCGGTTTTTTCACTGAGCACGCTCCAGTTAGTACCGAACTGAAAAGCCATCACGATGCCGGAAACGACGCCCATACCGAAAGAGACGGCGAAGATCTTTACCCAGAAATCGAAAAGCTTACGGTAAACCGGATTGCCCGTTGCCTGATTGCGCCACTCGAGTACGGCTAGCCAAGCGGCGAGGCCAATCGTGAAAGACGGAAAAATAATGTGGAATGTCACCACAAATGCGAACTGAATTCGCGATATATCTAACGCCGTTAAATCCAAAACAATCTCCTACGACAAACCGGTTAACCGGATGCCCTTAAGACAAAATAAGCAGGGATGGTCAAGAACACTCATCCAACATGAGGACGAACCTGTTCAAGCCGTATAATCAACAAGTTGCGTATTATATTTCACCGCAGCAAATTTCCGACATCTACTTTGTTTAATTTAAATGCTTTTGAGGGTTTATAAACAACCATGTCTCAACTAACGCATGAGTTGCTACTCAGTTTTTGGTCTCCCAGAGCCCTTGAAGTCAACCTTGTGCTGCTTATGCACCTAGCCGGCTCCATGTTTTTAGGCATGCTGGTTGGATATGAGCGTTCCTACCATGGCCGAGCGGCGGGCATGCGTACCTTTTCTCTCGTTTGCATGGCATCCACAGCCATCGTGGCTATTTTTGGCTATCCAGCACTCTGGTTTGGGGGGCAAGACATCAACAGCATCACCGCTGATGGTCCATCCAGAGTAATTCAGGGCATCGTTACAGGTATTGGCTTTCTAGGAGCCGGGGTCATCATCCGCGAAGGCCGTTCAATTTCCGGTTTATCAACGGCAGCCTCTATCTGGACAGCTGCTGCAATCGGCATTCTGATTGGCTTAGGTTTTTATGCCGCAGGAATTGCCTTGGCCGTTTTATGCGCTTTCAGTATGACGATTGTGCTGCAGCTCGAACGATGGCTGCCGCGTCGCAAGCGTTATTTATTTGAATTAAGTTTCAACCTACAAGGCCATCCCAACGCTGAAACACTCAAGGAACTGGCTGAGGCTAACGGATTCACGGTAGGCATGGACACCATCTCGATTAGTCTTGGGAAGAACCACCAGTTCTGGTCCTATACAGCCACTACCCGTGCGCGCATCAAACCCGACCTGGCCAACCTGGGGCGAGCTTTGCAACAAATGGATGGCCTTGAAAAATTCAGCATTTCTCCCACACGCATCTAGTTACTTACTGGATAAACCCATGAACATAGCCAGCCTGATCAAAGAAATCGGCCGTGGTGCCAAAGGCGCCCGCTCTCTCTCGGCTGATGAAGCAGAAATGCTTTTTACAGCCATGCTTCAGGGCGCTGTACCGGATCTTGAACTGGGTGCGATTCTTATCGCTCTACGCGTAAAGAGTGAATCAGATGAGGAATTAATCGGGTTCTGCAGGGCCATGCAGGCCAACACCCATACCCTCGAATCAAAAGACAGCACGCCGATTGTCATTTTGCCCACTTACAACGGTGTTCGTCGTCAGCCAAACCTGCTGCCTTTGTTGGCGCAATTAATCAGAGACGCCGGACTAAAAGTGCTGATTCATGGCAGACATGATTTTGAGAATCGTGAAAATCCTTTCCCGCTCTTCAAGGCACTGGGCGTTCATCTTTCAGGGTCGATTGCACAGGCTGAAACGCAGCTCGACGCAACGGGCATTGCTTTACTGGACATCGAGCGGCTGAACCCGGGGCTCAATGCACTGCTTAATTTGCGCAGCCGTTTAGGCGTACGCAACACGGCTCACACGCTTTGCAAATTATTAGATCCCTGCCCCGGGCAGTCGATACGCGTCGTTAACGTCACACACCCGGAATATCTCATTCGCATGACATCCCTGCTAACAACACAGCGCGCAGATGCCATGCTGCTCCGTGGGACTGAAGGTGAAGCATTTGCCAACCCACGTCGCCGCCCTGAACTTATGGGCTTTGAGAAGGGCCTCCCATCAATCCTGTTTCCGGCAGAAGAAGGGGGAACGCCACCCCTTGCAGGCTGGCCTGAAAGTGCTGACTTTGACCAGAATGTCGAATTGATCCGGAAGCTTATCGCTAACCCAGAAACAATTCCGCAACCCTTGAAAGACCAGGTAACTGCACTCAGGTCTTTGGCTCACTTAAATAAGCAGCAACTACCCGCTTAGTCGCGATGGGCTGCACGCCCCAGCCGATCGCGCACAGCAAACCAATCTGGTGTCTCTGGCAGTTGCTGTACGTAGATATTGCGATAGTTTCTTTCATCCAAGTCTCTTAAGACTCGATAAAAGTCATGCGCAAAAGACGCAGGCTGATTCGCTAAAACTTCAACATCAGCATGCTGTCGCATCGTTTCAGACAATGATGGGCTATCAAGCACAACCCCTGCACAATGGCCTGCAGCTAGCTTTTCTTTGATCGCTTCCAGTGACAACACGCTGAGCGGTGTCCGTGGCGCATAATGCGATGCCAAACTCCCCGAAACCCGCGGGGTACCAGGCGTTAGGTTTTGCTCGACATTTGCTACAACAACAGGTTTACCCAACACGAGTTCAATCTGCGCTGCCGTAATTGCGCCCGGACGAAGAATGACCGGTTCACCTCGCGAGAGATCAACAATCGTTGACTCAATGCCCACCAGACAATCACCTCCGTCTAGTATCAGTGACACCTCATCTCCCAACTCTTGGGCCACATGGTCTGCCCTGGTTGGACTGATTCGTCCAAATTTATTCGCTGAAGGTGCGGCCACGCCACCACGAGAGGGATTCCGATCAGCAAACGCACGCAGCAAAGTTAATGCCATAGGGTGTGCGGGTATACGAATGCCAACTGTGTCCTGACCCCCGGTAACACAATCAGGCACACTTGCAGCCTTTTTCAAGATTAAGGTCAAAGGCCCGGGCCAGAATGCCTCAGCCAGAGCCCACGCATCATCAGGAATCTCACTTGCATAGTTCGACAGTAAATCGTCCGCACCCAAATGCACAATCAATGGATGATCTGCCGGTCGACCTTTGGCCGCAAATATTTTTGCTACGGCCTCGGGGTTATTGGCATCTGCTGCCAACCCATAAACGGTTTCAGTCGGTAGCCCTACAAGGTTGCCGGCAAGAAGCAAATCAACGGCACGGGCAATTGCATCCGAGCCGGCATCCATTTCAGGCATCCGGCAACCCCAGGATTTTACGTGCCCGCATAGCCTGTTCATAAACCTGTTTGGCGTCTGAACCCACAACTGTCAGGTGACCCATTTTGCGGCCAGGGCGCGGCGACTGTTTGCCATAGAGATGCAGGCAAAGCCCGGGAATGGCCAACAGCGCGGCCCAATCCGGTTCTCGCTCCTGATCTCCATCGAACCAGAGATCCCCGAGCAGATTAACCATCACCGCCGCTGAATGCGCACGACTATCACCGAGCGGCAAACCGCACAGGGCACGCACCTGCTGCTGAAACTGATTGGTCGCGCAGGCATCAATGGTGTAGTGACCGCTATTGTGCGGGCGCGGCGCCATTTCATTCACGACCAACTTGCCGCGTGTGACAAAGAACTCAACGCCAAGCGTACCCACATAGCCCAGACAGCCCGCCAGTTTCTCCGCCACTTCACAGGCCGTGTCTGCCAGACAACTAGAGCCCCAGGCCGGCACAATGCTCACATCAAGGATACCGCGCGTGTGACGATTCTCGGCCGAAGGGAATGCCTTCACTGCACCGTCATGAGCTCGCGCCAGCACCACGGAAATTTCATAATCGAGTGGCAGCTTCGCTTCCAGAATGCAACGCACACTACCCAGTTCAACCCAGGCCTTTTCGGCAGACGCACGATCTTCAACGACTGCCTGCCCTTTGCCATCGTAGCCCAGACGCGCGGCTTTCAGGACACCAGGAAAAAGTTGGCTCGGCGCCTCACGCAGGTCTTCTAGCGAGTTAATTTCTGTGAATGGACCATGCGGCAAGCCATGAACCTTGAGGAAGGTCTTTTCAGCAATACGATCCTGACACACAGACACCGCTGCGGCAGAGGGATGCACCGAGACACGCTCAGCTAAAAGCGCCAAGGTCTCAGCCGGCACGTTTTCAAACTCGGTCGTGACCGCCGCACAACCTGCTGCCAATTCGGCCAGGGCAGCGGCGTCATCATAAGCGGCACACAAATGCCGATCAGCAATTCGACCGGCCGGACTATCCGGATCCGGATCCAACACCCAGACCTGATAACCCAACTCGTGGGCAGCCATAACAAAATAGCGGCCAAGCTGGCCGCCACCGAGCATGCCCAATACTGCAGGCGCTGGAATAAACGATTTCTTCATCAGACTTCCGGCAATTTCATAGCCAGCACTTTGGCCGACTGCTGCTGGCGGAACCGCTGCAGGCGCTCGTGTAGTTCGGCATCCTGATTTGCCAGCATGGCAATCGCGAATAATGCGGCATTGGCCGCACCAGCCTCACCAATCGCAAAGGTCGCCACAGGAATGCCCTTCGGCATCTGCACGATCGAGTGCAGCGAATCCACACCCGACAACGCTTTGGATTGCACCGGGACACCCAGCACTGGCACTGTCGTTTTTGCTGCCAGCATACCCGGCAGGTGCGCTGCACCGCCCGCACCCGCAATAATGGCTTGCAGACCACGGGTACCCGCTGTTTGAGCGTATTCAAATAGCAGATCGGGCGTACGGTGTGCAGAAACTACACGCGCCTCAAATGGCACGCCAAACTCTTTGAGCATCACTGCTGCAGCCTGCATTGTCGGCCAGTCCGAATCGGACCCCATCACAATGCCAATCAAAGGCACTTTTTTATCTGCACTCATTTCACAGTTCCTTCGGCAAAACGCTCTGCAGAGGTCAATGTATTCGCCAACAACATGGCAATCGTCATCGGACCCACACCACCCGGAACGGGCGTAATGGCACCGGCAATCGGTGCCACGGCCGCATAATCAACATCACCACACAAGCCGCCACCTGCCTCGGCAGGCAAACGATTAATGCCCACGTCAATCACCAAAGCACCGGGCTTCACCATATCAGCAGTCACAAACTTCGGCTTACCAATCGCAGCCACAAGAATATCGGCACGACGGGTATGTGCATTCAGATCCTTGGTGCGCGAATGACACACGGTAACCGTACAGCCCGCATGTAGCAACAGCATGGCCATTGGCTTACCAACAATATTGGAACGGCCGATCACCACCGCTTCCTTGCCATTCAAATCAACCCCAGTTTCCGCAAGCAGTTTCATCACACCATAAGGCGTACAAGGAATAAAGCGTGGGTCGCCCTGCATGAGCGCGCCAACATTGGCCGCATGAAAGCCATCCACATCTTTTTCCGGGCGAATGGCTGCAAGCACCTCGGCTTCGTCAAATTGTGGCGGCAATGGTAACTGGACCAGAATGCCGTGCACAGCGGGATCTTTGTTCAGTTCAGCGATCTTGTCGAGCACGCGCTTCGGCTCAACATCGGCTGCAAATGGAAAATCAAACGAGACCATACCGGCCTCATGGCAAGCCTTGATCTTGTTACGCACATAGACTTGCGATGCCGGATTTTCGCCTACCAGAATAACAGCCAGTCCTGGCCGGGTTCCCTGAAGCGCCAATTCGTCGGCACGCACTTTGAATTCGGCACGCAAACGTTTGGATAACGCGGCGCCATCAAGAATTTGAGCAGTCATAGGCTGTTATTTTACTGCAAACCGCCACTGCGCCACTGAAATTCCCTGTGCGCCCACATCGGCCGCCAAACTATCGATATCCGGGCCAGATACAATAAGTTCAGGACATCGCGCAGAAAAGTCCCGAATGCTCCTTAACGGCAACGGGCTGCTCCAGGCCAGCATTAAGCTATTGCCGGAATGTTTCTCCAACCCAGGTTGCCACCCCAGATGTAAGGCACCTGATTTATTTCGCGCACGTCGCCACTCCTGATTGAGGGGAGAAGCCTCTATGGCGGCTGTAACTGCTATTTGTCTCGTTGATAACCACGCAGGATCAGCAACTTCTTCTTGCCGGCTTAAGATACCTCCCGCTGACGATATTTCGCACCCGCCAAACACGACGACCGGCACCAGATATTCGGCTGAAAGCACCATCGCCTGTGCCAACCAGATCTCCACAACACGCTGCGGGGCCTCGTTGAGCTCCAGCACCGGCACCCCAAAATTGCGTAAAGATTGCCGAAACAAGCCGGACTCTCCATGCACTTCCGGTTGATAACCATGCCATTGCGGGCTCTCGCAGCGTAACCGGCTCAAATACCGGGCAAAAGAGGCTTCTCGTGTAGACATGTTGCGATCATGCCACGCTCTCTATCAAAGAACGAATGAACCGCTTGACGCATGATCAATCGCGCCTTAGTATTTTCACATAACAATACGTTGTTTCATATTACAAAACAATTAGAGCGGCCCGATTCACTGTTGTGCGGCGCGGAACTTCGCAACCTCACATACAGATATAGTCATCACGGGTTGTCCAAATCGAGTCATAAAGGCTGGTCATTACGGGTCCCATAGGAATCCGTCTCAATTAGGAGGCAGCATGTCGGCAGAAAACGAAATGAATTCCACTCCCGGTCAACGCATCGATTCGGACCCCCAGGAAACCCGCGAATGGCAGGATGCGCTCTCCGGCGTGATCAGCAACGAAGGCGATGACCGCGCACACTTCCTCATTGAAACCCTGATCGAGCAGGCTCGAGAAAAGGGAATCGACCTCCCCTACTCTGCAAACACGGAGTACATCAACACGATTCCGACGGCTCTCCAACCCAAATATCCGGGTAACGCTGATATGGAGATCAAGATTCACTCCTATATCCGCTGGAATGCCATGGCCATGGTTGTTCGAGCTAACAAACATACGAACGTGGGTGGTCATATCGCATCGTTTGCTTCTGCTGCTGTGCTCTACGATGTGGGTTTTTCCCACTTCTGGCATGCACCATCGGCTGAACATGACGGCGATCTGATTTTCTTCCAGGGCCACTCGGTTCCCGGTGTTTATGCACGCGCCTATATGCTGGGCCGCTTTACAGAAGAACAACTGGACTACTTCCGTCAGGAAACAACGGGCAAGGGCATCTCCTCCTACCCGCACCCGTGGCTCATGCCAGACTTCTGGCAATTCCCAACCGTATCAATGGGGCTAGGTCCGATACAGGCCATTTACCAGGCTCGCTTCATGAAGTATCTGGCAAGTCGCGGGTTGATTGATGCACAAAAGGCTGAAAATCGAAAGGTCTGGGCCTTCCTGGGCGATGGCGAAACGGATGAAGTGGAATCGCTTGGCGCTATCGGCATGGCGGGTCGCGAGAAACTCGACAACCTCATCTTTGTTATTAACTGTAACTTGCAGCGCCTGGATGGCCCGGTACGTGGCAACGGTAAGATCATTCAGGAGCTCGAATCCGAATTCCGTGGTGCCGGCTGGAATGTCATCAAACTGATCTGGGGCACCCATTGGGATAGCCTCTTCCAGCGCGACACCAAGGGCATTCTCAAACAACGCATGATGGATCTGTGTGATGGCGAGTACCAGACCTTTAAATCGAAAGATGGCGCTTATGTTCGTGAGCACTTCTTCAACACGCCGGAACTAAAAGCACTGGTTGCCGACTGGACCGATGATGAAGTCTGGCAACTCAATCGTGGCGGCCACGACATTTTCAAGATCTTTGCTGCCTACGACCGCGCAACAAAACACAAGGGCCAACCGACGCTAATCCTGGCCAAAACCATCAAAGGCTTTGGCATGGGTAAAGCGGGCGAGGCAATGAACACCTCGCACCAGCAAAAGAAAATGGATACCGAGCAGATCGCCCGCTTCCGTGATCGTTTCTCACTGCCCGTTAAAGACGAACAGCTCGAGGAGCTGCCCTACCTTAAGTTTGCCGAAGACTCTGACGAATATAAGTACATGCGCGAGCGTCGCATGGCCTTGGGTGGCTTCCTGCCACAACGTCGTCGTAAAGCAGATCCTCTTCAGATTCCTCCACTCGCTACCTTTGATGCCCTGCTAAAAGCATCTGGCGAAGGCCGTGAACTCTCCACAACCATGGCCATCGTGCGCATCATGAACATGATGCTCAAAGACAAAGTGGTCGGCCGCAACGTGGTGCCAATTGTGCCGGATGAATCCCGCACCTTCGGTATGGAAGGCATGTTCCGCGCTGTCGGTATCTGGAACCAGCAAGGCCAGAACTATGTCCCTGAAGACCATGACCAGCTCATGTTCTACAAAGAGACAAAAGATGGTCAGGTATTGCAGGAAGGCATCAATGAAGCCGGCGCCATGAGTGACTGGATTGCTGCCGCTACCGCCTACTCGGTGCACGGCGTTCAAACCATTCCGTTCTACATCTGCTACTCCATGTTTGGTCTACAACGGACGCTGGATCTCTGCTGGGCCGCCGGCGATCAACGCGCTCGCGGATTCCTGATTGGTGGCACGGCTGGCCGCACCACGCTGAATGGCGAAGGCCTGCAGCACGAAGATGGTCACAGCCTCCTGCTCGCCAACCTGATACCAAACTGCATTTCCTACGATCCGACATTCCAGTATGAAGTGGCGGTTGTAACACAGGACGGTATGCGCCGCATGCATGAAGATCAGGAAGATATCTTCTACTACCTGACCGTCATGAATGAAAACTACGAACATCCGGAAATGCCAGCGGGTGCAGCCCCAGACATCATCAAGGGCATGTATTCCTTCAAGAAGGGTGCGGCTGGCAATGGACCACGCGTCCAACTCCTTGGTTCTGGCACGATCTTCCGTGAAGTTATTGCCGCGGCCGAACTGCTCCGTAAAGACTGGGGCGTTGAATCAGACCTCTGGGGCTGCCCAAGTTTCAACGAACTGGCCCGCGATGGCGAAGATGTCGCTCGCTGGAATATGCTGCACCCGACCGATCCACAACGGATTTCTCACGTGGAATCGAAGCTGGGCAACACCGTTGGCCCAGTCATCGCCGCTACCGACTACATCAAACTCTACGCTGAGCAGATCCGTCCGTTCATCAAGAAAACGTTTATCGCTCTCGGCACTAACGGCTTTGGCCGTTCGGACACCCGCGAACATCTGCGTAATTTCTTCGAGGTTGATCGCCACTGGGTTACGGTAGCCGCACTCAAAGCGCTGGCTGATGAAGGCACGATTGGTCGCGACAAAGTTGCTGCCGCAATCACCAAGTATCAACTCGATCCGAACAAACCAAACCCGATGACGGTTTAAGCGAGACACCACCATGAGCCAACTGATTGATATCAAAGTTCCGGACATTGGCGATTTCACCGATGTCCCCGTGATCGAAGTGTTTGTTAAACCCGGTGACGTCATTAAAGTTGATGACGCACTCGTCACACTAGAATCTGACAAAGCCACGATGGATGTCCCCGCTTCGGCCGCCGGCGTTGTCAAGGAAGTACTCGTCAAGCTGGGCGATCGTATTGGTGAAGGCGCCGTTGTCGTTCGTGTCGAGGCCAGCGATAGCGCGGCGGCACCTCAAGCTGCTGTGGCGGCACCAAGCCCCGCACCGGCAGCAGCTGCACCTCAAACTGCAGCGCCTGCGAGCGGCGGCATCATTGTTGTCAAAGTCCCCGACATTGGTGACTTCGCAGAAGTGCCTGTCATTGAGGTTTTCGTCAAACCGGGCGATGTCGTCAAAGTTGATGACGCCCTGGTCACCCTCGAATCTGACAAAGCCACGATGGATGTGCCATCGTCAGCCGCTGGCACCGTCAAAGAAGTGCTTGTAAAACTGGGCGATAAGGTCGGCGAAGGCACCGTGATTGTGCGTCTGGAGGGTGGTGCCAATACAACAGTGCCTGTACAAGAAGCCCCGAGCAGCGTCACGAGCGAAGGCAATGCGCGAAGTGCGAGCGCTGCTGTACAAACAAGTACTGCAAGCGAGCAAGACAAAGCAGTGTCGAGCGCAGTAGCTGCCTTGCCAGGCTTGCCTTTGGGCAGCGCCCTCCATGCCAGCCCAACCATCCGTGCCTACGCGCGTGAACTTGGCGTCGATCTGACCCAGATCAAAGCCACAGGGCCGAAGAACCGCGTTCTGCGTGAAGACATCACCGGTTTTGTTAAAGGCGCCATGAGTACCGGCATCGTTCCGGGCAAAACGCCCGCCGCTTCAGGAAGCAATGGTGGCGGTCTGGATCTACTGCCATGGCCTAAAGTCGATTTCGCCAAATTCGGTCCAATCGAAGTCCAGCCTCTGTCACGCATCAAGAAAATTTCCGGACAAAATCTGTCGCGCAACTGGGCAATGATCCCGGCAGTGACCTACCACGAAGATGCCGACATCACCGATCTCGAGGCTTTCCGCGTTCAACTGAACAAGGAAAACGAAAAGAGTGGCGAAACCAAGCTCACCATGCTCGCTTTCCTGGTCAAAGCCTGCGTTAAAGCGCTGCAGAAATACCCGGAGTTCAACGCCTCGCTTGATGGCGACAACCTCGTCATGAAGCAGTACTTCAATATTGCCTTTGCTGCAGACACACCGAATGGCTTGGTCGTTCCCGTGATCAAAAATGCCGATAAGAAATCGGTCTTCGATATTGCCAAAGAGTCCGGTGATCTGGCCAAACAGGCGCGCGATGGCAAACTGAAGCCAGCTGATATGCAAGGCGCCTGCTTTACCATTTCATCACTGGGCGGTATCGGTGGCACTTATTTCGCACCGATCGTGAATGCACCGGAAGTCGCCATTCTTGGCGTAAACAAGAGCGCAATGAAACCCGTATGGGATGGCAAGCAATTTGTACCGCGCCTGACCCTACCGCTCTCCCTCACTGCCGATCACCGTGTGATTGATGGCGCACTGGCGACCCGATTCAATGTCTATCTGGCGCAACTGCTGGCGGACTTCCGCCGCGTAGCCCTCTAAGGAGCACCGCATGAGCCAACTGATCGACATTAAAGTACCGGATATTGGTGATTTCACCGACGTTCCGGTCATTGAAGTATTTGTAAAGCCGGGGGATGTCATCAAGATTGATGACGCCTTGGTGACACTGGAATCTGACAAAGCCACGATGGACGTTCCGGCCTCTGCGGCTGGCACCGTCAAAGAAGTCCTCGTCAAACTGGGTGATCGTATCGGTGAAGGCGCCGTTGTTGTCCGTGTGGAAGCCAGTAACGTGGCCGATGCACCAACCCCAGCACCCGCCACCGCCGCGCCAGTTTCCGCCACAGCACCGGTAGCAGCCGCACCCGTCATCGCACCAACGCCCGCGACCGGTTACACCGGTCCCGTAGATATGGACTGCGATATGCTGGTTCTGGGCGGCGGCCCTGGCGGATACTCTGCTGCCTTCCGCGCTGCCGATCTCGGCCTCAATACGGTGATCGTAGAACGTTACAGCACCCTGGGCGGCGTTTGTCTCAATGTGGGCTGTATCCCGTCCAAAGCCCTGCTGCACATTGCCGGCGTGATGGAAGAAGTCAGCCACCTGCATGAACTGGGTATCGTCGAAATGGCCTCGGCTAAGGTCTCCGTAGAAAAACTGCGTGAGCACAAGACTAAAGTCGTCAGCAAGCTCACCGGTGGCCTCGCCGGCATGGCCAAGGGGCGCAAGGTACAACAGGTGCGCGGTCTCGGCCAATTTATCGATGCCCATCACATGAGCGTTGACGTTACCAGCGGCGACGGCCAGAAGACGACCGGCGAAAAGAAAGTCGTTCGATTCAAACAGGCCATCATTGCTGCAGGCTCTCAGTCGATCAAACTCCCTTTCATGCCCGTTGACCCTCGTGTCGTTGATTCAACCGGTGCGCTGGAGCTCAAAGACATTCCCAAACGCATGCTGGTTGTTGGTGGCGGCATCATTGGTCTCGAAATGGCTACCGTCTACGCAACACTAGGCACACAGATTGATGTCGTTGAACTCGGCCCGGGCCTCATGCCAGGCGCAGATCGCGACCTCGTCAAGGTCTGGGAAAAGATGAACCTGTCACGATTCAATCGCGTGATGCTTAACACCAAGTGTGTGGCAGCCAAGGCTGATGCATCGGGCATCGCCGTTCAGTTTGAAGGCACTAACGGCACGGCGACACCGGATGCCGGCAGCTATGATCGCGTCCTAGTAGCCGTGGGTCGCTCACCCAATGGTGGCAAACTGGCGGCTGATAAGGCCGGCGTGATTGTTGATGAACGGGGTTTCATCAAAGTCGACAACCAGATGCGTACGAATGTACCCAATATATTTGCGATTGGTGATCTGGTGGGCCAACCCATGCTGGCACACAAAGCCGTACACGAAGGCCACGTTGCCGCAGAAGTCGCAGCAGGTCACAAGCGCGTCTTCGATCCACTGCAAATTCCATCCGTTGCCTATACGGATCCGGAAGTGGCCTGGGCCGGTTTAACCGAAGAGCAATGCAAAGCCAGCGGCCGCAAATTCACCAAGGCCATGTTCCCATGGGCAGCCTCCGGGCGCGCCATTGCCAACGGACGAGACGAGGGCTTTACGAAGCTGCTGTTTGATGCCGAGACCCACCGCATCATTGGTGGTGGCATTGTTGGCACAAATGCGGGTGATTTGATTGGCGAAGTGTGTCTAGCCATTGAGATGGGTTGCGATGCAGCTGATATGGGCCACACCATACATCCACATCCGACCCTCTGTGAATCCGTTGGACTCGCCGCAGAAGTCGCTGAGGGTGCTTGTACCGATCTGCCCCCACAGAAAAAGAAGTAAATCCGCTAAGCAACAGACCCAAAGAAAAACCCCACGCCGAGAAAACTCGGGGTGGGGTTTTTTTAATGCTTTAAAAGCGTTGGGAAGAATTACTTCTTCTTAGCAACTTTCTTTACAGCCTTTTTAGCTGCTGGCTTCTTAGCAACAGCTTTCTTGGCTACTGGCTTCTTAGCAACGGCCTTCTTGGCTACTGGCTTCTTAGCAACGGCCTTCTTGGCTGCTGGCTTCTTAGCAACAGCTTTCTTGGCTGCTGGCTTTTTAGCGACGGCCTTCTTGGCAACTGGCTTCTTAGCGACAGCCTTCTTAGCTGCTGGCTTCTTAGCTGCTGGCTTTTTAGCAGCAGGCTTCTTAGCAGCAGCTTTTTTTGCAGCTGGTTTCTTGGCAGCTGGTTTTGCAGCAGCAGCCGGTTTCTTAGCGGCCAATGTTGCAGCCAGGGTCATGAACGACGAGGTTGTTTCAGTTGACATCTTGGCGTCTCCTTCCAGAATGGATTTGGTAAGCACAGTTTATACACTTCATGTGGTGTGTAAAGATTTTTTTATGCTTTTTTTCAATTAATTGAAAGAGGTGTGACAATTTTTTCATGC
>ERZ1034363.140-NODE-140-length-50181-cov-4.049637_pt1 | contig 50181 bp, 46 predicted proteins | sample MGYA00520616_ERZ1034363 | MGnify/ENA primary metagenome ERZ1034363 (study PRJEB33736, sample SAMEA104284506) | Azolla filiculoides | biome: Urban; feature: Water surface; material: Ditch water | place: Netherlands | collected 2015-10-28 | depth 0-0.1 m ...
TAAATATAATTAAAAAATTAACTTCATCTGTAGGAAAGTATAGCTACGGAATGTATTTTTCTCATTTTCTTATAATGCCTCTAATCGCCTACCCTATAGTAAATTACTTATTTATTGAAGCTAATAATGAAAAAATTAATACATCAGTTGCTATACTTTCATTGATTCCCATATTTTTGATATCTGTTTTAGGTTCATATTTAGTGGCTTTAGTGACATATAATATGTTAGAGAAACATGTAATTAATTGGTCCAAAAAATTCTAGGTTGCTAATTATTTTCATGGGTTAGCATAGTAAAAATGCAAAGCCGATAAATAAAATATGACAATAAGTTTGAAAAAAATTACTGAGTCTAACAATGTAAGTGGAGTTATTGACATTGTTAGGGGTTTAGCAATACTTATAGTTATTATGGTGCATTTAAGGAATTCTATTTTTCTTTCTGGTGGGTTTAAACTTGCACCTGCTTGGTTTATAGATTTTATGAAATTTCTAGATTTTGGTAATTCTGGTGTTGGTTTATTTTTTCTTATTTCGGGGTTTTTGTTGGATTTTCTTTACAGAAAAAACTTTGTTGGCAAAAAATATGCAGTTAGGCGGCTGGGAAGGATATTCCCAGCTTGGCTTTTGTGGAATATTGTTGCAGTAGTTATAGCTTGGCTTGGATGGACTTGGTTTTTTCAAGGTGGGGACAAAATGATGAGATATGTTTACGGCTCTTCTGTAGCTCCTACTTCTTTGCCCAACATTGCAATGATTGTTGCTAGTATATTTTTTATGGGTTGGACCAGTACGTCTATATGGAATCGCTTTGTTCCTGGAGGTTGGAGTATACAAACTGAAGTTTATCATTATTTGCTTTTTCCAGTTTTTAATAAAATTAAATTAACATGGGTTCTCTCATTTTTATTTGTTATGCAACTAGGTATGATATCTTTTAACGTAGAGTTTGGAAAAAGTTTAATCATTTCCGCTTTCTTGACTAGTCCTTATTGGTTTGTGTGTGGCGTTCTGCTGAGCAGGATTGTGCGAAGATTAAATAATGTCTCTGAAGAAAAAGAAATTTCTAAACCTGTAAACCTTTTTCTTTTTGTGGGTTCTACGGCACTGACTTTAACTTTAGATGGACCTTTTGTAAGTCAATGGATAACGATGGTTGTTGTCCTTGTAGGATTGTGTTTAGCAATTTTATTACAACAGTATGTTCCTTTTGTTAATAAAAAAATGAAAGATGTAGGAACTTATAGTTATGGTATATATTTTAACCATTTTATTTTTGTAGTTCCTTTAGGGTTTTTGATTGGATATATGTCAAGCTTTGCCCCTAAAGAATTATATTTGCCAGCTTTGATATCTTATAGTGTTGTAGGATTTTTCATAGCAATTGCTTTAGGTTTTATGGTTGCTAAAATTATGTACAAATTTTATGAGAAACCTATGCTTGATAAGGCTAGAAAGATTTAACCATTGTAACAGAATGCTATCTGTTTGCCTACAATAAATAAATGTTCGTCTTTAATATCTTCGAACCAGTATCTACTTATGTAGCCTTTTGTTTTGCTATATTCTAAGAAGCTTATTACATCTTCACAATTAATACATTCAACTTTTGGTTCTTTGTGTGATATTGTCGCCACCCAGCATTCAGCATCTTTAGAGTGTTCTAGCTTTAGCCCGAACTCATGAGTTCCTGTACTCCTCACCCATGCATTAAAGTCGTCTTCTAAATGGTCACCAAACATAATATTTATATATCGGTATGCGCTCCGATATATCCTTAGTAGCTAATTAGGAGTGTCGTGAAGTTAAAATTTGAGTCAGATAACATGAACATTTTTGTTATCCTTTCTTTGACTTTTTTTACTTCTATAATTATGATGAATTATGCTTATGACCTTATCATGGGTGATGTTTTCCTTTATAAAACATGGGCCAACGAAGTCGTAGGAAATAATTATATATATGGGGTGAATACATCTTGGGTTTATCCATATTTTGCTTTAATTCCTATTTTGACAGCTAAAGCAATTTCTTCATTCGGAGTTCTTTACTCTTATTCGTGGGTGTTGATGATTTTTATTCTAGATTTATTTGCTTTAATATGTTTTAATAATAGTTTTAAAGATTTTAAAATCAAGCCATATGTTTATTTTGGCCTTTCTACGGTTATGCTTTTTGGGCTTTACCTAGGTCGGCTTGATGCTTTTGCCATAGCATTAACCATTATTGGCATTAGTCTATTTAAAAAACATCCTACAATATCTATAATAATTTTAAGTATTGGATTATGGATTAAGATTTGGCCTGTAGCTTTTATCATTGCTTTCTTTTTCATTGATAATAAAAAGATAAAATTTGCAGCTAAAGTAGTAGCGGTCAATTTTATAATATTGTTTTTGCCTTTTTTGTTTGGGGGAAGCTGGTCTAATATTTTGGGCTTCTTAACATCCCAGAAGGAGCGTGGAGTTCAGCTTGAGTCTATGTTTGGGATACCTTGGCTGGCGGGTTTGGGGAAAACTTATTTTGACGACAAGCTTCTTACATGGCAGTTTGTTGGAGAAGGTGTAGATTTTTCTAGCCAACTTTCTAATTATCTGCTTATTTTTTGCGTAGCTATTACATTAGTTATAGGTTTAATATTTGGAAGAAAAAATCATGGTAATTTTACATTTGCAATAATGTTGGGCTCTATATTGTTAATGTTGCTCATCATTTTTAATAAGGTTGGTTCTGCTCAATATGCTGGTTGGATTATTATTCCTGTTATGTTTTTTGCACAAATTGATTACAAAAAATTTAAACCGATTATATGGTCTGGGTTGACTGCCATATTAGCTACAGGCTTGGCAACTCCCGTCTTATATGATAGAATAATATCTCAAGATTTATTAGGTATTACAATCATAGTTATAAAGTATTTAGCTATGATTGTAACAACATTTTTTATGATAAAATATATTTTTAGTTTTAAAGGGAGCAACGAATAAATATTATGACAAATAATAATGAATATCTCATTATTATGCCCACTTTTAATGAAGCAGACGGCATATCAATAATGTTAAATAAACTATTAGAAACAGTGTCAAGCACTGTTGATATACTTGTAGTTGATGATTCAAGTCCAGATGGTACTAGCGATGTGGTTGCTAATTTTGTCGCAGATTACCCTAATATAAAATTAATGACTAAAAATGAAGATAAAGGATTCGCCAAAGCATACATTTCTGGCTTTAAATATGCTTTAGAAAATGGCTATAAATATGTTATACAGATGGATGCAGATGGAAGCCATCAGCCTAAATTCCTTCCATATATGATGGCTTTAACAGGGCAATATAACTATATCATAGGAAGTCGATGGACTACAGGCGGAAGTGTCGTTAACTGGCCGTTCAGAAGGTTGCTATTGTCTAAAGGCGGAAACCTATATTTTAGGATAATGCTTGGTGCTAGGATAAAAGACGCTACAGGTGGGTTTAAAATAATATCGACAGAGCTACTAAAAAAGATGAACGTGTCAACGATAGAGAGCCAAGGATACAGCTTCCAGATTGAGTTGCTGTTAAGAGCTTTAGATGCTGGAGCTGATGTAACAGAATATCCTATAGAATTTATTGAGCGAGAAAATGGTGTTAGCAAAATGAGTAAAAAGATTATTGTGGAAGCCATGAAATATGTTACCTTAGTAGGGTTAAAAAGAGTTTTTAAAGGTAAAAATGAAATTAGTTAAAGATTATTACCTATATGTATGTATTGCTATTTTTGCATTAGTATTAAGATTGATAAATCTTGCTTCTCCTAAAGCTTTTATAATGGATGAAGCATACTATGTTCCAGATTCTATTTCTTTATTAAAAAATGGGTATGAGGCTAAAATTGCAAGCGGTTTGTCTAAAGACCAGGTTTTAAATAAAGTCCTTGACAATGATTATTCTTTTTTTGATTTGTCTGGATACGGTGCGACGCATCCTCCGCTCGGAAAAATGATGATTTCGATTGGTATGATTTTCTTTGGCACTTCTAACCCAGTTGGATGGAGGTTAGCTTCTGTCATTGCTGGCACTGTAATTGTTATAGCCACAATGGCTTTGGCTTATATTGTTTTTCGCAATAAATCAATATCTTTGATTGCAGGTGCGATGGTGGCGATAGACCCTATGGCTATCGCTATGAGCAAGACTGCTCATCTAGACATATTTTTAGCCATGTTTGCTATAGTTGGCTTTACGTTTTTAGCAGTGTATGTTAAAAATAGGCTTGACAATATTAGTTATCCAATTTTTAAATCGGTATGGCTGTTTTTAGGCTTTGTATCTTTAGGCCTAGCTACTGCGGTTAAATGGTCAGGCTTATATTTTGTTTTCTTTGGTATAATTGTTTTTGTAGGGTTTAATCTTTATATTAGCTTAAAGCATCCGAAAACAATAAATATAATAAAATTATCAATAGAAGTTACATTGTTAGGTTTTGTATCCTTGTTAGTTTACTTGTTGTCTTGGATTCCGTGGCTATTTACAATAGGTAAAAATATCAATCCGATTGTAAGCCTTCAGTCTCTTTTAGGAAAACATGTAGCTTTATATTATGCTAATGTTAATTTGACTGAAAAGCATAACTACAATAGTAATGCTTTTGAATGGGTTCTGCAGGCAAAGCCAACTCTTCTTTATTACAAGGAGGTTACAGATTCAAGCATTATATCTGTTTCGTCATTGCCTAACTTATTGCTTTGGGTTGGCTCTATAGTTGCATTGGTTGTTACGGTAATATTTTTAGTAAGAAGAGTTATTAATAATAAAATTGTTTACATAATTTTTGCAGCTATTTTAGCTGGTTGGTTACCATGGATGATTTCTTATGGTAGAACAATTTTTCAATTTTATACTGTAGTTTTTGAACCTTACCTTTATATATTGTTAGCTTTCGTTCTTTATGTAGCTTGGATAAAAGTAAACATGCGTGAAAAGAAAATCAATATTTTAAGAATGTTTCTTTTGATATTTATTTTTGTAAGTGTGGTATTTTCTTTTAGAGTTTATAGCGGCAGTGTAGGTATTGAAGAAAGCAAATCTAATGGAAGTTATAGCATATTTACTCAGTGGCAGCATTTTACTAAAGATGCACATATTTATGATATAAACCAAATGCCAGAAGAAACAATTAAACAATAATTTATGACGATATCTTTATTTGTATGAAAAAATATTTATATAAGCCTAAACATCCTTTATTTCAGTTTTTAATCTTTGGACTAATAGGAGGGCTTGGAGTACTTGTTAACGTAGGTTTAAATACTTTGTTTATAATTACATTTTTAAAAGGTCATGAACTTATTGCTAACATATTATCTACAGCGTTAACAATTATTTTCAACTGGATTGGCAACAGGATATTAACATTTGATGGCGGTAAAAAAGCACATACTGAAGCTATCCAATTTTTCATAGTAAGTATGATGGCGTTGCCTTTGAATGCGCTTTCTTTGTATATTACTAGGGACATTTTGGGATATACAAGTGTAATGGCAAGCAACCTAAGTATTATTGCAGCTACAGCAATCGGAATGATTTTCAAGTTCCTACTTTATAAACTGTGGGTATTTAGCCCTCAGTCTAATAGTTAATTTATTTCCTTATGATAGAAAGAACTTCATCACGAATTTCTTCCATCTTTTCAAGGCTGCTTGACTCAACATTTAACCTGAGTAACGGTTCAGTATTTGAAGAACGCAGACTTATCCACCAAAAATCTTTACCATTGTAATTGTGAGAAATGAACACACCATCAAGGTAATCAATTTCTGTGTTCTCACTGAATGATTCTATTACGGCTGCAGTACTCTTTTTCGCATCAGTAACCTTAGAGTTTATTTCTCCACTTGAGAAATAAGGGTCGTAGTCGTCAGCCAGTTCCGACATTGTTTTGCCAGAGGATGAAACCTCAGCGATAACATGTAATGCGGCTAACATGCCACTATCTGCTCCCCATAATTTCTGAAAATAGAAATGCCCTGAATGTTCTCCTCCGAAGATAGCACCAGTTTTAGCCATCTCGTCTTTAGCGAAACTATGTCCAACACGTATTCTTATTGGGTTAGCATTGTGTTCTAGAATAGTTTCTAATACTTTTTTAGAACAAGTAAGACTGTGTAATACTGATATGTCTTTTTTGGGCTCTTCAGAGCGAACTCTTTCTATTTCACGTTTAGCTACTATAGCTGCGACTGCTGATGCGGGCACTGGCTCTCCGTTGTTATCTACAACGAAACAACGGTCAGCGTCACCATCGAAAGCTAAACCTAGGTCTGCTTTCTCTTCAACTACTTTCCTCCTAAGGTCCGCAAGGTTTTCAACATCTAGCGGGTTGGCTTCATGGTTAGGGAAATTTCCATCAAGCTCAAAGTACATTGGTACTATTTCAAAAGGAAGCTCTTTAAATCCAGCTTTATTTCCCAGTACTGCAGGAGATATAAAGCCGCCCATTCCGTTAGCAGCATCAATTACAATCTTTAATCTACGGGCGTTCTCTAATGGGACGAGCTTTCGCAGGTATTCAACGTATTTAACTAGTAAGTCTTCCTCTTGGATGGAGCCGACCTTATCTGTAGGCTCTACCCCGTCAACCATATATGCCACAGCACGCTCTCTAATCGATTCTAAGCCTGTTTCAGAGCTCATTGACTTAGCCCCCTTACGGCTCATTTTTATGCCATTATATGCCGCAGGGTTGTGGCTGGCGGTAAACATTGCCGCATCAGAGTCCATTAATCCTGATGCGAAATAATTTGCATCCGTAGAACATAACCCCATTATTGTAATGTTGGCACCACGCTTGCTTGCTCCTTGTGCAAAAGCATTAGCAAAAGCAGGAGACGAGTCCCTCATATCGTAACCAATGACTACAGTTTTCCCTTTTGCTCCAACTTCATCAACAAAAGCGGCACCTACAGCTAGAGCTATATCTGCATCTAACTGTTCTCCAACTAGCCCCCTAACATCGTATGCTTTAAAAACTTTACGTAATTTTTCTTCAGCTTCTGTTCTTGTGTAGCTAGTTGACATTTATTTGTTTTCCTTGATATCTAAATTATGAATTAATTCTTTCAAGCCTTCAGCTAAGTCTTCTCTTTCTAAAGCAAACTCTATATTTGCTTTGAGCCAACCTAGCTTATCGCCAGTGTCATAATATGTGTCTTCAAAAATAAGACCATACACTCCGCCAGAGATATCGGCATCCTTAGCCATTGTTCTTATAGCATCTGTTAACTGTATTTCTCCTCCCATGCCAACATTTTGGCTACGGAGGATATTAAAGACTTCTGGCTTTAAAACATAACGACCTATTGCGGCAAGATTACTTGTGGCTTCCCATACTTCTGGCTTTTCAACCATGTCCGTTACTTTAACTATGTTTGGATTGTCTGTAGGTTCAAATTCTACAATGCCATATTTGTTAATATCTGAATCCTTGACTCTCATTAGAACTATTATATTGCAACCATAATTTTCATAAGCACTAATCATATCTTTAGTGATTGTTGAATTTTCACTAACTAAAGAATCTGGTAATATCACAGCAAAAGGCTCATTGTTCATGTGGTGCTCTGCTTGTAATATCGCATGGCCTAATCCTAAAGGCTCACTTTGCCTCGTATAATGTACTTTAGCCCTAGAGTCTAGAGTTTGTATAGACTCTAGTTTTTTTACATCATTTTTGTTTTTTAGGACAGCTTCTAGCTCGACTGCTTTATCGAAATGATTTTCTATTGCACTTTTATTTTTTCCCGTTATGAATAGGATGTCTTTCAACCCAGCATCAGCAGCTTCTTCAACAACATATTGGATTGAAGGCTTATCTACTATTGGTAGTAGCTCTTTCGGCATTGCTTTTGTTGCTGGAAGAAATCTTGTCCCTAGACCTGCTGCTGGGATTGCTATTTTGTTTACTTTTGTCATGGTTATTTTATTATACATTAAATATTGATTTAACATATGAAAAATGTTAAAAAGTTTATATGACACGCCGAAGAAAATAGATACATAAGTATATTTTTTATCATATACTTATGTCAAGTTCGACAAGAGGTTTAAGGTTTTTTGGGCTTAATCTTAAACCTCTTTCGAATTAAATTCCGACTCATAATCGGTTTCTTCACACAAAATGGGGAGGGGTAGAATACTGCCTCTCCCCGCAGTGTTTTATTTATTTAATTGAAATGTTAGTTTCGTAGCTCATACGAAACTAAATGCCGATATACAAGTAGAATAATAAAACTGGAGCTTTAAAAAATGTCTGATTTCCCTAACCTTCCTAAGAGACCAATTGTGTTTGAAGAGGATGAAGACAGTTTATCTTTAGACTTTAAACCGACAGACAGTGTTAAAGATTTAAAAGATGCTAAACCACATGTTGAAGAACAAGCAGTTGAACAAATTAAACCTATTTTTCCTAAAAAAGAATCAGTTATAGAACCTCCTAAGGTTAACAAAAATGTTCCTGACAATATAGAAATAGAAGACTGGACTGAAGATACTTCTACTGACCCTCACATTGGTCTTGGGGCTGAAATAGATAAAGGCAATAAGAAGGCAACAAGGATAGGCAAAGGTTTCGCTATTACTGAGCGGGATGTGTTGATAATGAGATTTTTGACTCGTTATAGATATGCCTATGTCGACCAGCTTGCTAGGTTAGTTAACGCTGAAGTTAAAGATGTTAAGGCTCGCCTACGTAGACTAGAGACTCAGGGGCTAATACGTAGCGAAGATATAACTGCTGGACAGTCAATCTTTTTAGTAAGAAAAGCAGGTCTTTCAATCATTGATATAGATTTTCCTGAAATTAAAAAAGGCAGCGTAAGTTTTATAACTGTTGCACATACAGTGGGGTTAGTTAACCTAGCGGTTGAGTTAGAAATGGCTACAGGTGGCAAAAACATTCTCGGTGAAGATGAATTCCCTAATTTTAACCGCTACCCTGGAGGAGTTTTTGAACATGGTATCATGCCTTCATTGATAGGAGAGACAACTATTACGGAGCGTGAAATAAGGCGTGGAAATAAACTTTTTCGTGGCGAAAAAACTACTGAAGACATGCGCATAATTGCAAAAGAAGCCGCAGAAGATGCTTCTGCACCAGAACTTCTAGAAGGAAATGAAGGTTTATTTGCAGTATATGGCACTGGTAAAGATGGAGAGCATGTTCCTGACCTTGTAGTTGCAAGACCTAGGGGAGAAAAAGGTGAGGTTAAACATATAGCAATAGAGCTGGAATTAACCCCTAAGAACACTAGCGAGTGGACAAGGATATTAAGGTGGTATAGAGACCATGGTTTTATGTATGACAAAGTATATTACTTTACACATAAGCGAACAATCGCTGACAATATTAAAAAGATAGCCAGCGATGTTGGCGTTGAAGATAAAATAGTTGTAAGAAAATATATACCCCAGAACAATCGTGGACCATTCTGGGGTTAATATTTTATTAATTTTTATTTTTTAGAAGAGTCTTTAAATTCTACAGTAACTTTAGGGTATTTTACATCTCCCTTAAAGCCTGCAGAAACATATGCTGAGCTTTTTACGCCTTCTTTGTTCTGACCGAAGAATACAATGTCCTTGTCCCAGTTTTTATTTGTAGACTTGTTTGCTTTGTCTATATTAGTAAAATTAGCGTTACAAGCTGCGACCCAAGGGCCATTTTCATTAGCAGTCTTACCCATGGGTGCACCGTCTTTTGAATAGTCTTGCAGCTCAAACAGGTTATCCACCAGTTGGAATCGGGTCATTTCGTTTTGGTATGCCCAGTCAAAAAGCTCCCCGCAAAAACTAGCTACATCTACAGAGACTTTATCGTCTTTTAATGCAACATATGTAATTGAATTATCTTTCTTGGACTCTTCTACGAATCCTTGGGGTGCTTTTATATCGCCAATTTTGCCACTCGCAGAAGATGAGCTTGCCGCTGTGCATCCAGATAATAATATTGCTGATGCTAATGCAGTCGCCATAATAGCAGTTATTTTGAGTTTCATTCTTTTCCTTATATCGCTAGTTTATATAGTATAGCACATTTTACTATAATCGGTTAAAAAATTGTTAATGTAATCCCAAAATTTCCCATTATGTTTAGGGATAGATTATATAAGAATATACCAACGATTAGAACTACAAAGAATGACGCAAAATAGAAAGTCTTTTTCTTGTTCCTGTACATGCTCTTTAAACGCTGACTAAATGTTTTTCGCTCATAATACTTATGTAATTGTTTAGATAATTTCTTTCCTGTAGAATCATCTACAGGAAGAGTGCCTAATATTTTACCATCGTTCATAAGGGTTAAATACTCTGGCATATTATTATCTAGGGGCTTCCTGTAAGTCCATGAGTCAGCGATATTATCATCAACAATAATATGCTGATTTAGTTCAAAAAGAATATCATTTAAAACTTCAGTTGCTATTGGAAGCTCTGCTATTATCTTATCGTTCCTATAGAAAGCTAGCACTTTGTGGCCTTTTTTATTTTCTAATATATCCCAGGCGTCTGGAGTTTTATTTTCATTTTTTTTAGAAATTGTAGGCTTGCTAATATTTTTGTTTACAGCTTTAATATTGTTTCTATTGTCTGATTTTTTATTCGCCATTTCTAACCGTTAATCCTGTCTGTGTGAGAATAGCTGGAGGAGGTAGAGATTCTTTTAAGTTTGCAGGCCACTCCCCTAAAATTGGCATAAGCCAGCTCAGCTCTAAAGCATCTATCTCTTCAGCGTCTAATTCTAAAATATTTTTATGAAAAACTCCACCTTTTAGAGGCATGTACATATGAAAAGCTTCTATAACTGTTTTTATAAATTTAGAAGGCAGACCTGTTTGCTCTATTATTTCTTTTTGTAACTGGGAAGATTCGTACGGTCTCAATCCAAAGTATCTTAAAATTACATCTTTCTGCTTGCTTCCTATTTTTATCTCAATAAATATTTTATCAAAGAAAGAATATTGAGATAGAGACAAGTCTTCTTGGTCTACACTTTGCTGACCATAGGAAGGATTATCAAAAAGCGATGTTACTTCTGGTTCGTAAAAATCATTCGCATCGTTTGAAGAAGGCATATCATAAGAAGCAAGCCCATATGTTTTGTCTGCAGCTTCTTTATACTCTTCTATATGCTTCTGTGTAAATTGCTTATTTCTTGAAGAAGTATTGCTTTTGTCTACTTTACCCCATTTGTATACTGCTCCGTCTTGCTCGTTAGAGTTTAAAGCTTCTAGAAGTTCTGCATCCGTAGGCTCACGTTCTATTTGGTTTGCAACCCTTGCACGAACTGCACGTATTCTACGGTGTCGTTCAATCATCTCATAAGGAATAACAAAGTCATGGTCCATGGATTCTACTTTTCTTCTTATAGAAACAGTAATCCATTGACCTAGATAGTTAGTAGGGCTAGTATTTGTAGCATCAATGTTGAAGCTCTGCAAGCCACGTATAAATCCTATCATTGCCTCTTGCATGATATCATCATAAGAGACTCTAGAGTTCCAGTTACGGCGACGTTGAAACTCTTTACTCGCTATGCTTTTTACTAAAGGTAAAGCTGCAAACAGTAGTTCATCCTGAGCTCTTTGACCTTTTTGTTGGGTCATAAGTAGCTGCTTTAGCTCAGGTTTTGTTATTTTTTCCCCAGAGTTAATTTTTTCAACTGCAACTCTACCTTCTTTGACTAAAGGAATCTTTGCACGCAAAAGTTCCAGCGTTAACTGCTGGGATTTTTTGCGTCCTGATTCTGGTGTAGTCATGAGTTTAGATTTACCTCTATTGGAACCAGGCTAAATCTACTTGCACCCCACGACTAGCCATATAATCTACCAGCTGTTCGCTCGGTCTATTTTTAGGTTCAAAGCGGCTAGACATACGGTTATATTCAAACAGAGGAGTTGTTGCGATAGCACCGCCTTCTCGTCTAATTGTCTTTGACACTTCTTCTATCTGAGTGACTATATGCTTGCCGTCAATTAAGTTTGTTTGAATAACTAGCTGTATAGTGCTAGCTATGTCTCGCAGTACGGCAAGCTCGCTTCTATCGTCATGACCCTTCATGTACAGAGTTAAAAGCTTGTCTATAGCCTGCCTAGGGCTTGAAGCATGCAAAGTTGTTATAGAACCGTCAGCGCCACTATTAGCCGCTGAAATAAACTCTGCGGCCTCTCCCCCACGGCATTCTCCAACGATAATACGGTCTGGGCGCATACGGTTAGCTTGTGATACTAACCATTCAACAGTAACTGCGTCATTGTTGTCGAGACCAGGTTTAACGCTTTGTGCTGGTAAATAGACTACATCCTCTAGCGGTAGCCTAAGCTCTGGAGTTTCTTCAACCGCTATGACACGGTCGTTAGTATCAAATTCAAAAGACAATGCTTCTAATATTGTAGTTTTACCTGAGCCTGAAAGTCCTGAAATAACTGTCGTAACTCTCCCCCTAGAGCATGCTTTAAGGAAAGCACCCATCTCGTATGACATGGCTCCTCTATCTACGATGTCGTCTATCGTGTATTGGTATCTTGCCTTTTTAGCTATAGTGACTTTAGCAACTTCTACTGCAGGTGGGGCAACTATATGTATCCTGGCTAAAAGAGTATTGTTTACATCATATGGGTCTTGAACTTCAATCTGACCTTCAATCAAATATGGAGTTATATTAATTCGGTCAGATATTTTTGCTAACGGTAGAATAACGTTATTAATTACTTTATGATAAGAATCTTTATCTGGAAAATTAATGTCATCTACAAAAAACCTTTGCCCGTCTTTACGAAACAATATTTCTTGTGGACCGTTCATCAATATTTCAGTAATACCATCTTCGCTTATAAGCTTTAGCAACTTCTCTGCCGCAGGTCTTAACCCGTAAGGCAGAGTTTCTACCCCTGAGATTGATTGTGTTTTGTCATCTTCGTCATCATCAAAAACAATTGGGTTTAAATTCTGATTGTTAGCTATAGGTTTTTTAGGTATTTCCATTAGATTCCCGTTCAAGGTAAGTATATTCTTATACTTAAACTATCGGCTAAAACTTAAGCTATTTTATTGTAGCTGTTGATGTTGTAGTAAAGTTAATGAAGCTATTCACGGTGTCCGAAGCTTTAGGTGAAATTATATTAAGTATAGAGCTAGCATTATCAATAAATATGAAGTTCATTTTTTCAGTAACTTGAAGTGACACTGTACCGTTAGAATTAGTTATTACAGTAGGTGTGTTTCCACATGGCGTTCCATTACATACAAGGAATCCCTTGAAAGGTTCTAAGTTGTTTTTATAATTTGTAATGTAAGCATTATTATATCTAATATCTTTTGTTTGGTTTGCAAAAACCTCTGCAGAGCTATCAAGAGAAGACTGAACTCCAGCTTTTACATTCACAAATATTATTGCATCTGCTGCAATCCCAAACATACCAAGCATAAAAGGAACCATAATAAGGAACATGACAATAGTATTGCCACTTTCTTGTTTTAGTTTTTCTTTTATATTTTGTAACATATTAGTTAAAGCCCCATGTTTCTGCTACACTATATTGAGTTATTGTTTTAGGCTGTTGAAGTACATTTCCGATGCCAAAATCAACACCACCTAGGAAGCTCTTATAGTAATATGTTGCTGTGCAGCTTACTGTGTCACCTGGTTTAATTGCACCTGTCGCACCCCCGTTCCATTTGGTGCAGGTTACGTTGGTTGGCACTTGTGTGCATCCGCTCATAGTACATGAGCCTCCATTTGAAAGAGCATTTGAAAGGTTAGTAGAAACCATCTGACCACCGTTGTGCGACATGGCTACTCTGCTGTTATCTCCACCGTATATTGCAGTCTGGCGAGCAGCGTTAGAAACTTGTTTTGTTACGTTTCCAATAACAATAAAGTAGTTTCCGACATTAAAAATTGAAAAAAGTAAAATAAGGACTATAGGAATAATAATTAAAGCGTTGATTAATTCTCCCGCTCCTTCTTCATTACTTCTCATGTGTGCTAATATTTTTTTCATTATCCAGATGTCCCTGTTGCCAACCCTGCGAATATTGGTGCTATAAATATAATCAAGAATGCTGGAAGCATTGTTAATGATAGAGGAATAAATAGAGTTGTGTTTAAGCGTGCAATTTTCTCTTCTAAGCGAGTTTCTTTAGCATTACGTGTAAACGCTGCTTGTTGTGAAAGAGTCTCTGTAACATCAGAACCTAGCTTCTGAGATTGAATAATTGCTTTAGCGAATGAATCTGCTTCTTCACTATCTGTAACATTTGCAAAGTCTGTTAAAGTCTTTTCAAGAGGAATACCTGATTGAATTCCCATAGCAATTTTTTTAAACTCTTCACGGAGTAATGAATCAGGAAGTTGTTTTACTACAGAAATCAAAGCAGGCTGGAAAGTTTCTCCAGCTGTTAGACTAACGGTTAAAAGGTCTAAAGCTTCAGGAAGGTTGCGTGTGATATCAGCTGTTCTTTTCTGTCTAGCACTACGATATACTGACAGCGGGTAAAAACCAGCTCCGCCAGCGCATATTAAAATAACTAACAATGGTGATATCGGTAATGTCCCGATTAGGGCAACCATACTTCCTATGATAGCTCCAGCAGTACCAAGGGCAAGCATAATTCCTACTAGCTCTTCGCTATTTAAACGCCATGGGTTACCTGACTTTTTAATTAGCTCTTCAAGCTTTTTAGAACGCTTTTCACCTAATGATAGGGATGGCATTTGAGGCATAAATTCGTTAAGCATAGGCTTAACATACTTACCCACACGGTCTTTATCATCAACAGGTCCTGCATCGCTGCTTCTACGTTTTTCAACAATAGGAGCTAAAATTGCGTATGCCAAGAAGAACACAGCTATAGCCGCAAAAAGCGCAGCAATGACTGGAAGTATAGATGTTTCCATTATGCGTCTCCCTTAACATTTGCAATTTGCATTCTTGTTATCAATAGACCTGCTGCATAAAGTACACCAACAACAACAAATGCTAGGATGCCTATAAGGCTTCCCCAAAAATTAGCATTGTCTTCAGATGAGGACATGCTGTACAAAAGACCTAAAGGTATAAGCGTTGCAGATGCGATTAAAGCTGGTTGAACTTGAGCTACAGCAATACGCAAATGTCCTTTTATTCTTGTGCGCTGTACAACAATGTTTTGAATGATTGCAATTTGAGGGTCAAGGTCAATACCGCTAGATACGGCAAGGCGTACGGATGCTAACAAGAATTTAATCTCACCAGAGTTTACACGGTTTGCCATATTTGATAATGCTGTATCTAATGGCACATTAACCGTAATTTCTTCACGCATTATTTTAAGCTCTTCACCAAGAGGTCCTTCTATCTCATCTGCCATGGCAAGCATTGCTTTCTCTGGAGTCATATTAGCTTGTAAGTTTGCACGGATGCCTGATAGCAAGGTAGGTAGTTGCTCTTCAAGTTTACGGATTCTTGCATTTGCCTGGTTAATTAAAACGACACGGTAGATTGCTAATCCAACAATCGGCAGAGCAATAAGACCAAGTACGTTATGTGGCCATATGAATAAACCAATGAATCCACCAATGCCTGCAATTATTAATGCAGTGTTAGAAGGTTTTGAATAGTTATCTGTAAAATGCCCAGCTTCCATATATAAATGAAGCCAAAAACCTTTCCAGCTTTTACGTGGAGGCATTTTTGCACGAGCATCATCGATATCAATCTCTGAACGCATGAAAAGTTCATCTTCTTCAGGTTTAACCCTCTTAAAATTGAAGCTTATTTTACCTGCAGCTAAAAACAAAAACAGCACAATAAAGCCACCCATAAGGGCTGCTAAAAATGTTAAAAAATTCATATTTTCCTCTTATACTATTATCGGCTAATCGACGTGCTTAGATATGTCATATATTTGTTTTAGAGGCAATTGCTCTTTATTGTTCAAGCGCTTACGTCTAATTATATCTTTGGACAATTCATTCTTTTTATCATACTGACCGACAACTTTTCCGTTCTCATCTACACCAGTCTGGTTGTATTCCCATAATATTAGCGGTTCTAGCTCTGCCATGCCACTAGTGACATGAACACGTGCTGGGACTTCAGCTATGCTTGCAAGCTTACGTGTTCCATCTTCAAATCTTTCAATTGTTACGATTAGGTCTACACCTCCAGCCACAAGGCTCAAAGCACGGTTGCTATCCACTTCTCCGACCTCGCTGATAAGGTTTACCAGACGGTCAATAGCACCCCAAGGGTCGTTGGCGTGAACTGTTGTCATAGAACCATCGTGACCAGTGTTCATTGCTTGTAACATGTCATATGCTGAACCATCACGAACTTCACCTACAACAATACGGTCTGGACGCATACGCAAAGTATTTTTAACTAAGTCACGAATTGTAACAGAACCTTTTTCTCCTTGTGCCGCTTTACGAGCTTCAAGCGAGATGACATCTTTTTTAGGGTTGAACGTCATTTCTATGTTATCTTCAATGGTGATAACACGTTCAGTTTCTTGTATACAGCCACTCAAGGCATTAAGTAGGGTCGTTTTGCCCGAGCCTGTTGGGCCTACCACAACTGTACTCATACCGTTCCAAATCATGTTTCCTAAAAATTCTGCAAGGTCTGGCGTTAATGAGCCAAAATTTACTAAGTCTTCCATTGAGTATGCTTCTTCACGGAAGCGACGAATAGTTAGGTATGATTTTTGGTTACCAATAGTAGGGTGGGTAACATTGATACGGCTACCGTCTGGCAGTCTACCGTCTTCATAAGGGTGAGCTACGTCAATTGTTCTTCCAAGATTTGCTAAAATCTGGCGGCATGTCTCTAGGAGGTGCTCTTCATCACGAAAACGAGCTCCCTTAACTGTAGTAAGCTTGCCTCCAGTTTCAATACGTACTTTTTGTGAGCCATTCACCATAATTTCAGTGATAAATGGGTTCTGCCAAAGCGGCTCTATAGGCCCTAAGCCACATACTTCATTAACTACCAAAGAAGTTAATATGTCGGCATTTTTACCTGTAGCGAGATTCTTATTTAAAACGTATTGTAAGGCTATTTTATGAACTATTGGCTTAGCTTTTTCTAAATCTTCACCACGATGTTTTCTAGCTTTAGCAATTATTTCAGATTGACCTTCTTCTTGTAATTGTTCTTGAACATATCCAATAGTTGAAATCACTTTTCCGTCAAACTGTGCATAAAATGTTGCAGGTGTATCCATTAAATCATCTGAAGTTATTTCGTAATATTCTTCAGATACCTTAGAAGACTCTTTACTGCTACTTAACCTAGTCTCTTTTAGGAGTTCTGCTTCTTCCATTTCCTGGAGGAGACCAACTTCACCTGAAGAAACAACTATCTTGTCTTCGTTTTTCTTTTCATTCTTCCCGAGAGGAGCTGCAGGTAATGCCATATTATTTGAATAACCCTGTCTTCTTAGCTTTGATAACGCCTTCTGGAGCTACGCTATATGTTTCTTGTTGTGAAGGCTTAAGGTATACGTTGTCTTCTCCCCCGCTTTTTTGAACTAAACGTTCTTTTAGTTCAGGTCTAGCATGTATTTTACCTGTTTGTGGAGAAACAATAAAAGCATCATCTTTAGGAATTAAGTCGACAACTTTTTTCGCAATACGGAAATATTGCTCGCTAATCTCTGGATGATGTAATACAATATTCTGAAGAGAATAGTTATTTGTTTCTTTTACAACAGCTGCGCTATCGCTTGGAATGGCGGCAACCAACGGTACATCCATTGCTTGTTTTGTTATTAGCTCCAAGTCAACACCTACATCAGCCATAGCTTGGTTTATTATGACTCCAACTTTAGAAGCATCAACGTGCGTTTCAACGTCTTTATTTGCAATCATTTCTTGCATCCAACGCTTCATTCCAAAAATACTACCTTTGGATAGGTTAGTGACAAAGAAGATTTTATCAGCTATGGGAAGTACTACCTCGCCTAGAAGTCGGTCAAGATAGTTCACTGAAGTGTCAAGTATGACAACATCAAAAATTGTTGTTAATTTATAGATTACATCTTGGTAAAAATCGTTTTTAAGTATACTGGCGGTTCTACCGAAGCGAGGTGCTAGCAATGCATATATACCCATGCCTGTGTGTTCAACAATGTTTCGTCGGATAGCATCTAAGCTAGGGTCTTTCTTTTCTTCCATGTAAAGGTTAAGAACTGTAGGCTTATCTTTTTGAAGCAGGAAGCCAATTTGACCATCACGAACATCCATGTCAACTACGCATACCTTTAGAGGAGCATCACGAAGCCCCTGTTCGACCGCTAAGCGACTAGAATGATATAGCATGCTTGCTGTACATAAAGCTACCGTTGTCTTACCAGAGCCGCCTTTAGAGGACGTTGAAGCTACAATGACTCCACGTTGGGTTAAAGGTGGTAAATCTGTATTTGTTAATATTGAACCTTTTTCTTCACGCAGTTGTCCTACTGTAACCATCTCTGGTTGTGCCGCTGCTAGAGGCTTATTATCATGAATAACTTCACCTGCAGGCTGTGTTGCTGGTGCTTTCTTGTACCTATTGTAGTTCTCTATAGCATCATTGATGTCTTCAATTGGAGTTGTTTCATGTGCAAAATAGAATTTTGCTTCATCGTAATTATTTACTTTACATAATTCAGCAACACGTTCTTTAATTCGTGATTCTAATTCAGTATCATACGACAGCACAATCACTAATGCAGCGGGTGCGAAAGTAGCAATGGCTGCTTCCAAATCATTTTTCTCTTCATCAAAAAAGAAATCATTAAAGATAACAATTTCTGATTGGTCTGAAAGTTTCCCCTCAGATAAATCAGACCACATCTGGGGTATATCTTCAACTACATGTTGTAAATCCCATGTTGGGAACACCTGTGAAAAGTAAGCATGAAACTCTGCTGGGCTCACAATAATTACTTTAGTCAATTGAAAATTCTCCTCTTATCCCTCGAATAAAGACTATCGGCAGATGCTAAATAAAACCGCTGTTAGCTAATCACTACGGGGATAAGATAATTAGCTAACAGCGGAATCTACGCTGCTAATATTAGTTTTTAGCAGAAGGTGTTGGTGTTGGGGTTGGGGTTGTTAGAACCACATCACTTTTAGGAATTACTACCTCTTCAACGGTTGTTGAGTTTGGAATTCCAGCTAAAAGAGTATCTAGAGAAGCTCCTGCTGAATTGGCATTCTTGTTTCCAGCCGCTAGTACAACATAGATGTCATATTTAGTAGCTACGGCTAATGCGGCTGCCTGCTCGGGAGAGACAGCTACGGTGTAAAGAACTGGAGCTCCACTAGTACTTGAAGCTCCAGCTGTACCAGAGTCTGAAGACTTACTAGCACTAGCTGAATCTAAGTCAATACTTGTTTTAACAACTAGTATGTCGTTTAGGAAGAACTTAGAAGCAAAGTTTCCTGCACCATCTTCATATACGATAGCGATGTCAACAATGTTTCCTTCTGTAATATTTCCACCTGTAGCCAAAGAAGGATTAGCTTTAAATGAAGCATAAACTGAATCTTTATTTCCAGTAAGACCAGTACCAAAGCTGACTAGACCACCAACGTTTGAAGTTGTAATCATGTCTCCAGATTGGATTGGATATAGTGCATAAAAGTCGTCAGCTGCGTCTCCGCCCTCTGTAGCTTTAACCTGGCTAATAGTTATAGCATTCTTAGGCACAGCGTTAGAGGGGGCTTGTACTGCCTGTAACATGTCTGATGTTACTATCTCTCTTGATTGTAGGTTAACGCCATCTTTAAGAACCCAATATGTTGATGTTGATGCCACAGCAGACAAAAGAGCAAATATTACTCCAGCTGTTACTAATGCTGCGGCTGCAGCAAAAAAGAACCACATTTTACGACCATCTAATTTTGATGGTTTCGCTACTGATACTTTAGCCATTTATTTTTTCCTTAATAAGTTTAAACTTTTATTTACTATCGGCAGGTTATTGCGTAGGAGCTGTTGTGGCACATGTTGTTACGGTTGCTGTAGTGCCATTAGCAACAGCTGATAGCTCTTCAATTTTGTTATCAATAAGACAGTTCTTTGCAGTCTGTGCGTCTGCTTTAGACTGAACTTTAGGAATCATGCCTGTAAATGTAGGAACTGCCATAGCAGTAAGTATGGCCATAATAGCAACAGCTAGTGTTACCTCAATTAATGAGAAGCCTTCTTCGTTTTTAAAGTAATTTTTCATATTCATATCCTCAATAATATTATCGGCAGTTAATTAGAAGCTGACGGGGCGGGAGCTGGGGTGCAGGTAGGAGCTACGGTTGGTTCTATACCATCAATCATGTTCATGGCTGCGTTTCCATGCTTCATTCCGCAATCCGCATATGCACTTGCTTTAGACTTAGAAGAGTCTATAACTCCAGGCATTAGACTTATTGTTATTCCACCTAGAACTACTGCTATACCTGCCGCTATAGCTAGCTCAACAAGCGAGAAGCCTTCTTCGTTTTTAAAGTAATTTTTCATATTCATATCCCTCGATTATATTATCGGCATATTGCAACGAAAAGACCCAGAGGAAATCCTCTGGGTCAAATCGTTTCGCTTTAACTAGAATTAGTTAGCTGCGATTGCTGATGTGTTGTAAGCGTCTGATGCGTCTGCTGCACCCTGTGCGTCTGTTGAGATGCCTGATGCTACACCTGTTAGTACTGTTACTGCTACTGCGCCTAGTGCTACTGCAACTGCTGCTGCAACTGCTAGCTCAACTAATGAGAAACCCTCTTCGTTCTTGAACATTTGTTTATCCTTTGGTTATTTGCAACAACCTTGTGTTGTTACAGTAAATAGTATCGTCAATATTAAAAACTGTTGTAGTATCGACATGTCATATGTTGCCACATGTTGCCAAATGTTGCCAAATATACATCTGCCGATAGTATTTATCGATGAACACAGATAAAATGATGCCCCTAAAAAGGTTCGCAGAAGTCCATAATATTGGCTACAGAACCGCATACAGACATTGGCAAAACGGTCTATTAGACGGTATAAAATTAGCCACTGGAACAATACTAGTAAAAGGTTGGAAGAGTGAAGAGCAAGAAGCCCCCTCTTCTAAAGACCAAGGTATAATCTTTTTAAGAACTAAAAATGAAGACAATGATGCTGTCCTCTCAAAGATGAAAGATATAGCTTCAGATAGAGGAATAATTGTTGCAGAAATAATAATATGGAATGGATATGCCTTTGAAGAGAATACTGTTCTGGCTGATATTATAAAAAAAGGAATAAAAACCATTATTACAACAAAGAAATCTGATTTATTTGGAGTGAATCATCAGACTATAAGCTTATTGTTTGAAGGGATGGGTTGGGATATAATTGCGCTAGAGTCTCCTGATAATATTCCAGCTATGGTAAAAGGAATTATACAGTCAAGCTCTAGAATGGCAAAAGCAGCTGTAGGCATGCATACATTTAAAAAAGATATTGCACATTATAACAATAATTTACTTTCATAAATGTATAGAACAAAAAAGAGGGACTTGCCTTATGTTGGCTTAGTCCCTCTTTTTTGTTCTATATTTCTATTACATGGCACTGTATACACTGAACATGGGTAGGTAGAGTGAAACAAGAATTCCACCAACAACTATACCCAGTGTTACAACAAGCAAAGGCTCAATCAATGATGTCAATGCTTCAGCGGTCGCTTTTACTTCCTCATCATAAGATATCGCAATCTTTTCAAGCATGTTTGCAATCTCGCCAGCTTCTTCGCCCACGGAAAGCATCTCTGTAAGTAGCGATGGGAATATTGGATACTTCCGTAATTGCGGAGAAATCATCTCACCAATTGCAACATGTTTTTTAACATCTTTCAGTGCATCTTCAATTATTATGGAGCCAGAAGTCTCGCCAACAACATCGAGTACCTGCATAATTGGAAGACCAGAGTCTATAAGTGAGCTAAAGTTTCTAGCAAATCGAGCAATGATTGTTTTCTTTGCTAGCTTTCCAAATACTGGCATCTTGTATTTAATTGGTTCCCATACTCTTCTAAACTTTGGGTTCCATTTATATCGTCTGTAAAGATAGAATATAGAACCTATAACCGCAGCCATGACAATTAAACCTGGCCCTTGGGTCATAGAGTTTGAAAGAGATATAAGAATCTGCGTTGGAACGGGCAATGGAGCACCTAAATCATTGAACGTCTTAGCAAAAGAAGGAACAACAAATATAAGAAGGCCTGTAACAATCAAGAAAATTAATGACATAACAACTACAGGATATGTTAAAGCAGCACGAATCTGCTGCTTTAAGCTAATTTCTTGCTCTAAGTTAACTGAAATATTTTCTAATACATCTGGAGTTAAGAATCCACCAGCTTCACCAGCACGAACCATAGCAATAGTTAGGGGTGTAAAAGCTTTAGGGTGTTTAGCCAAAGCAGATGCTAGGTTTGACCCAACATCAATGTCTGAGCGAACTTGAGTTAATATTTCACGCATTGATGGGTTTGTTGCTTGGTCTTTTAAAACATCCAAACATCGGGTAAGAGGTATAGCAGCATCTGTAAGCGTGGCAAGCTGACGCATAAACTGAGATACTTCACGGGGCTTAATGCCCTTGCTGAATAAGTTAAGGTCACGGTTTAGAAGTGATTGCTCTTGTATCTCAAGTATGGCAATATTACGCTTGTTAAAGTCTTCAATAACAAGCGACTCGTTTTCAGACTTTACAGTTCCTTCAACATATGTACCGTTAGCTAGTCTAGCTTTATACAGATATACTTTCTTTTCAGCCATTAAATCTTTGCACCGCCTAATCTCTCTTGGTTGCGTCGTATCTTATTTACGCCTTCTTCTCCACCGAAGCTTGTACTAAGTATATCGGCATTAGTTGAGCGCATTAATGCATCATCTACAGGAATTATATTTTCCTTCACAAGTTGTATCAAGTGAGAGTCTAGAGTTTGCATACCTAACCCCCTATTAGTTTCCATCATTGTGCGAATCTGCTCGTCATTACCTTTACGGATTAGAGCCCTAATTGCTCCGTTAGCTTTTAATATCTCTACAGCTGCAACACGTCCGCTTCCATCTATCGTTTTAACGAGGGTCTGACAAGCGATAGCTTGAAGTGTTGCAGCTAGCTGTGTTCTAACCTGACCTTTTGCTCCTTCTGGGAAAACGTCAATAATGCGAGACATAGTTTCGGTTGCACTCTGTGTGTGAAGAGTTGCAAAAACGAGGTGTCCTGTTTCGGCTGCAGTTAAAGCAGTAGATATTGTTTCTAGGTCACGCATTTCGCCTAACAAAATTACATCTGGGTCTTGACGTAAAGAGTTTTTTAGTGCTGTTTGAAAGTTTTCCGTGTCTACTCCCACTTCACGTTGATTAATAATAGATTTCTTATTCTGGTGAACGAACTCAATGGGGTCTTCAATAGTTATAATATGGTCAGAGCGATTTGTGTTTATCCTGTCAATAATAGCCGCTAATGTGGTTGACTTTCCTGAACCAGTAGGACCAGTAATTAAAACTAATCCACGTGGATAGTCTGCGAATTCGGACATAACTGCAGGCATTTTTAAATCATCTAATGGAACTATATCATTAGGGATGTAGCGGATTACTGCAGCCGTAGAACCACGCTGTTTAAATACGTTAACACGGAATCTTCCTACATTAGGGATAGCATAGCTTACATTTAGCTCTTTATGTATTTCAAACTCTTCTAGGCGGTCAGGGTCTAAAATTTCTTTTACTAATCTATCTACTTCTACGGTTGACAAAGTGTGATATCCTGGTATTGGTTGTACATCACCATGTAATCTATACATGGGTTTAGAATTAGTCGTGAGGTGAAGGTCTGAAGCATTTTGTTGTACCATATATTTCAATAGGTCATCAATATGAAAATCATCTGATACAGAAGATGCTCTTTCAAAAGCGTCACCAAAAAAATCATTCAAGACAGGACTATTATCTTCTGATGAAGTATGTAATTTTGGCAAAGCTGCATTTTCTACATCTTTTTTAGACTTCGGAAACGTAGGCATTGCAGGCATGGAAGGGTCTATTGCTCTAGGAGAAAAATACTCTTCTGCTTCTTCTGAAGGCTTTGGATTTCTAGGAAAATCTACCAATTTTTATCCCCTTTAAGAGGTAACCCTCTTAAAGGGTCACCTTCATTACTTCTTGGAAGCTAGTTAAGCCTTGTGCTACTTTTTCAAATCCGTCTTGACGTAATGTAGTCATTCCTTCTTCTACTGCCATGTCATTTATCTCTCGACCTTTAGCTCCAGATATAATCATCTGTTGAATTCTAGGACTAACAATTAAAACTTCATGGATAGCAATACGACCAGCATATCCCGTGTTACGGCAAGCGTTACATCCTACTGGCTTGAAGAATGTTTCATCTTGTGTTACATAGGGGCTTTTTACATAACCAAGAGCTTCACGCTCCACATCTGTGAGCTCCCAAGGCTCTTTGCATTTGTTGCAAAGCATTCTAATAAGACGCTGTGAAGCCACACCCTGCAAGGTAGAAGATGTGATGAACGGTTGTACGCCCATGTCAGCAAGACGTGGAATAGCACTAGAAGCATCGTTAGTATGCAGTGTAGAGAAAACCATGTGGCCAGTTAACCCAGCTTGCATGGCGATTGTAGCGGTTTCATGGTCACGAATCTCACCAACTAGAATAACATCTGGGTCTGCACGAAGGAACGTACGAAGAATATTATCAAATGTTAGCTTGGCACGGTTATTGACCTGAACTTGCGTAACACCATTAATTCTGTACTCTACTGGGTCTTCTACTGTCAATACGTTAACTTCAGGTGTAGTAATTTCATTAAGTGCAGAATACAATGTTGTTGACTTACCAGAGCCAGTAGGACCAGTAACCAAAATCATACCGTATGGCTTTTTAGCTGCAGTCATGAATCTGTCTAGGTTATGCTGGCTGAATGAAAGCTTAGCCAAAGGCAAGTTAGCCTGTGAGTTATCAAGGATACGCATAACCACTTTTTCGCCCCAGACAGAAGGAAGAGTAGCGACACGCATATCTACTTTACGTCCATCAAACACCTGGGAGATACGACCATCTTGAGGAACACGAGTTTGCGAAATATCCATTTCAGCAAGAATTTTTATACGTGAAATAATTTCAGGAATCATTACACGAGGAGCTTCAAACACATCACGCAAGATTCCGTCTGTACGGAAACGAATCTGTAAACGTCTTTCAGTGGGGTCGAAGTGTATATCTGAAGCACGTTCTTTTACGCCTTGAGATAAAACTAAGTCAACAAATTGGACAACTTCAGATTCAGCTTGCACTTCATCTGGAATATCAGATGGGTTAAGAGTTGAGAACCCTTGAGCTCCTAAGATGCCATCAGATGAAAGCACTTGGCTAGCTAAAAGTTCGAGGTCGCTATCAATTTTATAAATAGTGTCTATTAAACTGATAATGTCTTTTTTCGTTGATATAACAAAAGTTACACGGTTACGACCAGTCACACGCTTGATATCATCTTTAGCCTGAACACTCTTTGCCAACTCAAGTGGCACCGCTACTAAAAGATATCCGTCACGGTCAAAAAGTGGTATAGCTGGGAAGCTTTTAGCTTGTTGCGGAGAGATTAGCGTAGCTAAAGACTCATCAACTTCTATTTCTGTTAGGTCTACATATTCTAAATTCATAGATTTAGCAATAATTTTTATAATTGCGGCACTGTCTCCTGCAAAGCCTGACTCTAGTAGGGCTTGCGGAATAGGTATATTTCTAGCTTCAGCAAGATTTACTATCTCTATTCTTTGTTCTTCATTAATAATATTTTCTGTAATTAGAAAATTTAGTAACTCCATTGACATTATTGACCACTCCCCGTGTTCGAATTTTCTAACTCTTTAGCTGTTACAGTTTTTGTGTGTGAGTACACAAAGCCAGTAATTACTGTGTAGGTTGTTTTGTCACGGTCTGCACTAACACCAGTTTTTATTGAGCTAATAGTTATTGCTCTACGCATACCATAAAGGTTATTAACAAAAGCATCTATAGTGTCTATGCCAACTCCACTGTCAATAGTTATAGTTAATGACATCTGAGCTACTTCGCCTTGTACTAAAGCTATGATAGGCTTAGCTGGCACACGCTGACCTCCAGCAATAGGTTGCACGCTTTCTGGTCTAAGTGCTGGTAGAATAGTTCCAGTTCCGCACTTCTTCACAGAAATAAAGAATTTTGTACCTTGTGCTAAGTCTGGGCTAAAAATACATGTGCGAGCAGCATTTTCGGTCGCAGCATTGTAGAATGCATTAGGAGTTAAGCCTTTTACAGGCTCTTCTGTACACATAATGTAAATCTTATTTTCAGGAGTAGAGTTCTTGATGTCTGGAATCATAATAGCAAAATCGCCTGGTTTAAGTGATGTACAGACAGCTTCACCTGATTGACCTAATGGTTCAACAATCTGTGTAGGAGTCCCTACTGTAACATTAGCTACATTATTTTTATCCATGCCAGATTTTTGAGCAGCATTAGCAATATCACTAATAAGGTCTGGTACATTTGATGACTCTGGAAATTTATCATTTAAATAAACCGCTGTGATGTCTAATGCATCTTTATATTTTTCTAGAGAAGAATATCGCTTTATGTTTGACTCAATCTGAGCTTTCTGTACACTAAGCTTGTTTATTTCAGAAGCATTCTTCTGAATAGAGCCGACAATTGGAGACACGGAAATCATCAAACCAACTATTACAATAACAATACCTAATAGTATGGCTAATATTTTGATTGTTTTTTCGTTTAACTGTAGTAATATTTTATTCATTATGCGATGCACACCTTGCCTGAGTTGGTTACGTCTTCTGCCTGATACCAATCGTATTCTGCATCAGTGCCTTTAGTATAAGGCCCAAATCCAGCTGCAATTGCTTCTTTACATGTTCCGAATCTTGTGTCTACAGCTGGTTTAGCTGTAGCTGTAGCACCTGGGGTGGAAGAAGCGGAAGGTGTAGGGGTGGCAGTTTTTGTCGGTGCAGGAACTGGGGTGGTCTTTGTAGAAGAAGACGTGTCAATACCGCCAGACTTTAAGATATCATCAATCGTTTCTGTTAAATAACCGAAACGTTGAATATAAATTCCATCTGTCATTGATATGCTACCAGAGAATATTACGGTGTTCGAACCAGTTCCCATGCTTGTTATAAATGCATTTGTTAGACCTTCTGTCTTGCCCAGCGCATCGAAGAAGCTAATTATTTCAGCTTGACTATTTGCGCTACCACTAAGATTTATACATCCAACTTGAGCAACATTATCAAAGGGGTTAGAGTTAATGCATGTGTTTTGCTCTGTAGTAGTTGTAGATTCAGTAACCTTAATGTTAGATAATGTGATACTATTAGCTCCTCCAGCAGCTACAATAGCATCCATTACCTTACCCATGTCTATATTGCTCTTAAATACTTTACCCATGTTACTTCTTGTAAGTTCGATTCCTTCAAGGTATTTCTGGTATGGCTCGACTTTTGCGACTTGCCCTTGCAAACCATTTATTTCATTTGTTACAGCTCCAGTAGTTACTGTTTGTATTCCTGCAAAAGCAAAGTTTGCACCCCAAAGTGCAGCAAACAGAAGTACAATACCAAGAAGTATCAATTCTGTTTTTTTAATTAGCTCTAATTTTTGGTATTTTAAAACTAATGCTGCTGGGATTAGGTTAACAACAGGAATTCTTGGTGCGAAAGGTTTAGAGGAGTCATATGCTTCATCTTTAGTTTCTGCTTTTTTACCTTTTAGGCTAAATTTCATGTCATTAATATTCATTTCTGGACACCAATGTACCTAACACAACCATAAACTGATGTTGGTTGTCAAATATTTCTTGAGCCACCTTGCGGCTTGCTTCGTCACCGAATGGCTTAGCCACCTTAGGAGGCATAAACTCAGCTGCTAGGCGAGGAATAAAACCGTTTAACATTATTCCTCCTCCGCTTAGAACAACTTCATGCAATGTTGTTTCGTTACTGTTGGCAAAGAAGTCATCTAGAATCTCGTTGATGTGTGAAATCAATATAGAAACCTCTTCAGCAATAATTCTTTTTGCCACTTCCTGCTGTTCTTGTGTAAAGTCTTTTACTTTTATTGTTCTAACCATACCATTTGGCATTGGTACAATAGCTGTCAAGTCTTTTACCTCTTCTAACGGATACCCTGAAGTTGTTTTTAGAAGTTCAGCTTCAGGGGTAGTAATCTTTAACTCTTTAGCGATTCGTTCTGTAGCACGACCTCCGCCTAAACCTGTAGCAATATGCTGATGAATAGGTTGGTGGTTTTTGTGAAGAATAATAGTAAAAGTTTCAGCTCCAACATCCATTGATGCTACAACTGTATTAGGTCGGTAGTCATAAGCTAGGTGGTGTGCTCTAATTAGTGTAAGGGGCAAAGCATCTAATGCAAGCATTGATAGCTTGTTTGCTTCTAAAACACGAGCTAGTGCATCAACGAATGTTTTGTTAGAAGCTGTAAGTAGAATCTTCTTGTAAACAAGTAGGTCTTCAGGGCTTCGTTGCTCTGAAAGAGTGTGAGAATCAAAATAGTACTCTTCAACCTCTAAAGGAATTCTATCACGAAGAGTGAATGGCAACATTTGTTTGAAGTCTTTTTCGGGAGACCATGGCATATTTGGGACTATACGTAACTGAAGGCTTGAACCTCCGACGCTAACAATTACCTTGTTTGCTTTAAATTTAGCAGCTTTCCAGAGTTTTCCAATTTCTTCTGTTAAGCCTTTCTCATCAATAATTTTTCCACCATCAACAATCTGTGGAGGTAAGGGAGTTGAGAATATTTTAATAATTTTTGGTTCGTTGTTTCTTACTTCTGCTTCTATAGCACGTAAGTTTGACGAGCCAATATCTAAGGATACAATTTTTTCTGCCATGACTTTATTTATATCGGCAACCTGCCGCTTTATTCCCCTTCGTGATTAAACATTGTAAGAAGTACTTTAAAATATTATCGGCAAATGAGGGGAAAAACACATTATAGCCGCCGATATATAATACATGTCGTTAATACTAGATAATATAGATGTTGGTTATAAAGATAAAACTATTGTTAAAAGTCTCTCACTTGAGGTAAAAAAAGGAGAATCTTTAGGAATTGCAGGCATCAACGGTGCTGGAAAGTCTACAACCTTAAAATCTATAGCGGGCCTTATACCTATTACTCAAGGAAAGATATCTCTTAATGGATTTCACCCTATTACAGCACTAGATAAAGAAATATTTAAATCACAGATAGGTTATTGCCCTGATGTGGGAGGCATAATACCTTCAGCTACTCCTAAAGAACACATTAATTTACTTATAAATCTTAACCGTGACAATAAGGATAAAGCAAAAGTTCAAGAAGCATATGAATTGCTTGAAAAGGTTGACCTTACAAAACATCTTAACTCACCCTGCGGAGGATTTAGCCATGGTATGCTAAGAAGGATGAGCGTAGCTTTAGCTAGTTTCAACGCTACAGAGTTACTTATACTTGATGAGCCTTTCGATGGAGTTGACCCAACTGGAGTGCAAGCTATACAAGATATCATAAAGAGCCACACTGATAGAGGCCATATAGTTATAACTAGTAGCCACCTAATAAATGTTTTAGCTGAAACAACAGATAGGCTAATGGTGATGGTCGGCGGGAAGATAGTTTCTCATTCTCCTTCTAAAAAGTTTGAAGGCTATTTTGGCACAAAACGTTATCGTAAGCTACTTGGAATCACTAAGTAGATAAAAAATGAAAACTTTATCTTTAATGGCGTCTGGGTTTAAAGACTCATTTGAAATAATAGGCCATGCGATTTCAGTTGCCTTAAAAAACACTTCGGGGCGAATAAAAATATTTACGATGTTATTTTTTGTTTTGATGATTATCATATTAAGTTTTAATATTCCGACATTACTAACAATAGCGATAGGTCAGAACACTGATGTTGGAAATACAAATGTTTTTGAAGTTTTTCTTGACGTTGTCAATACAGACAATGGTAAAGCTGTTTTAAGCTATTATATACTTGGAGTATTTGTTTTTACTCTTTTTACTCCAGTTGCAAGCAACTCTCTTCTATCTATATATAATAAGACATCAATGGTAAGCATAAAAAAGAATGACGTTCACAAAGTTACTGACAGCATTATTTTACAGTTAATTTCTATAACAAACTTGTTAGTATTTTTCTCCACGATAGTAATATGCTCAGTGTATAGCTATTCTTATGGCTACGATGTAAGAATATATTTAGTTGGTTTTATGATTTGGGCGGTTGGACTTTCTCTTACTGGATTTAATGGATGGTCTATCGAGCTAGCTTTAAGAAAATGGGGACCATACGCTAAGTTTACTCTGATAGCTTTATGGGCTGTGTTAGTTGTAGCTATATATTTCACTAGCTATACTGGAAGTATGCCAATATATTTTGTTGTAGATGCAATTCTAAATTCTTTTACTAATCTAGAATCTACTGTAATTGCTTTACTATTTCTTGCCACTTTATCTTTTGCTATAATATATGCCACTTTCAAAATGGGCATATATACTATAAATAATACTGCACCTTTTGTGTCTGACAAAGTCAAGAAGGTAAATAAGAACAAAGTTTCTAACCAGTTGGCTTTGTCTTTAAGAGTGCTATGGCGTAGTGGCAATATTCGCTCACCAATAATTATGATGACAATCGTAAGTTTAGGAACTGTTACTTTTGTTGCTCATAGTAGGGAAACTATTGTTGGTATAATTTTAGCTGCACCTATGGTAGTTACAATGAGCGCAGCTGTTAACTTCTTTGGAATTATAGGAAGCGGAAACTCATGGATTTTTACAATACCTAATTTTTCTAGAAAAATAGTTGAATCTATTTTTTATTATAACATTTTGATAAGCTTCATGGTAAACCTTTTAGCTGTCATTCCAGCAACTTTATTAGGCTACCTGCCTTATGAGCTTTCTGTGAGCTTTATGATATGCAGCGTCACTTCAATAATAATTATTACGCTTATTGGTATACGTTTTAGCATCCTTAAGCCAAGTAAATATGATGTTCATATTCGTGGTGAAAATATTTTGTCGCCTAGTAAATCTTTAACAGTGTTACTTACAATAATATCTTTAGGTGGAATTCCAGTTGCATTATTATTCTTCTACACGGGTATTATTATACAGTTTATAGTTATGGTTATGGTAGGTATTTTAAGTTTATTCTTAGTTAGGCGATATACTAAAATGCTCAATAACGGTTATGTCATAAATAACATAATTAGTCAGACTAGCTAAAAAGTTTTCTATATTTTTCTGAAGTATTGTCTGCCTGTTTTTTACGAGCTTTAGATTTTAATGCTTTTATCAAATCAACTAGACCCTTAGGCGAGCAAATATATACTGCACCAATATTTAAGTCAGGTTTTGAGGATGAGTATATTTTAACATTAAGAATTTTACTATCTTTGTAGTCATGTAAAATTACTATTGGCATTATATTATTTTTATTTATCTTCATACTGTTAGCCTCAGCAACGCTTTCTTTAATGAAACCTTCTATAAAAGCAGAATAGTCTTTATTATCAAAGAATAATCCTTTTTCTGTTATCTTACTTTTACCTAATGATGCAGGTTCATAAAGAAATATGATACGCTCCCCCGCTAGAACATACCTTGTAATTAAACCATTTTTAGTGTAGCTCTTAATATTGTTGGCTTTAAATATTTTTGTTATACGTTGATGCAATATAGTGTTTGTAGAATTTGACGATGGAAGTATTGGTCTAACTATTGTTCTTGAAATTAAAGAATTTTTTACTATAACAAAAATGAATGGCGTTACGAACGCAAGTATGGCATATAAAACTTGCATATCAATAATTTTAGCCATAGCCGCAAAGTAAGACATAGACAGAAAGATATCAAATGTTACAAATATTATTGATAGATTTATCCATAATTTTCCTTTGACAAAACGATAGCATATTAAAGTAGTTCCCACTGATAATAATATAGCGCTGATTGCAAATAAAACGCTGTAGGAGGGATTAAAAACTGTTTGCATCACATATACCATAGAACCTATAAAAACAGCTTGTACTAGCGTTATAAGGCTAATCAAAACCATTTTGGGTGTTACTACAATTATATTTACAGATGCAACTATAATTGTAGTGTATACAACAAAAAGTAGGTCTGTATTATTAACAAAAGTATATGCAAAACTTATAGCAATTATAGATAGGCTGATGACTAACCTAATAGGGAGGCTAACTTTTTTAATAAAATTCACTCTATTATTCTATCACAGATAAATTAAATTAACCTATTTCTATTACTTGGATAGTGCCTTCTTTATTTTTGGCCATAACAAAATTATATGATATATTTTCTTTATTTATCTGTCGCTCATTTGTTGGAACTCCAGATTGATTATAATTAATTTCATAAGAAGAGCCACTTATAGAAACTTTAACCGTATTTATTTTGGTATCTATAAACAAAGGCTGTGTTGACATGAAAATACATTTACGCTCTAAAATATCTTTGTTAGCAATGTAATTGCTGGCAATAGTTACACTTGAAAAATATTGGTTTAATCTTGCAGATATTGCTTCTTCTGTCTCGCCTATGTCTTTTAAACATAGCTTAGTTGCTGTTATCTGAGCTTGTGCCGTGTAGTCATTTATTTCCGAACTGGTAAAGTTTCCATATGTTTTTTTATCAGAAGGGTCGCCAGGAGCTTTAACTGTTTCTTCAATAGTTATGTTAGGTATACCTATCGTGTTGCTAGGAGAAGGGCTTGAGACACTCGTTTGGATTTCTTGTTGGGAAGCAGGAAATAACATTTTAGATAACGAGGCTAAAGAAAAAATAGTTATAACAAATACTAGTACGATAGCAACAGAAATTATTACTTTTGTATTAAATGGTAAACTTCTAAATTTTTCTAACATTATTCCTCAATTTTAACATACTTTTTAACACCAAGACCAATTAGCAACATGAGCTTGACAATATTCTCTCAGAACCCCAGCTTGGTCTGTAAATGCTTCTCTTGAAACTCCATAGGCTTCATCCATATTAAGTCCATTGTTTAACATGTATAATAACGGGTCGACAACTTCATTTTGTGGATTATGTACCTCAAAATGAAGGTGTGGTCCTGTGCTTCTACCTGTGCTTCCAGCTAAACCTATAAGCTGTCCTGGTTGCACCTTATCGCCAACATTTACAAGGTTTCCGCTATGAGTTAAATGCCAATACCAAACTATGTATCCATCATCTTGACGTATAATAATATTATTTCCTGGAAAGCCACAAATCCATACATTAGGACAGTCAAAATCAAATTCACTTCCTGTAGACGAAGTGACTGTTCCTGAAGATATAGAATATATAGGAGTTCCTACACTTGCCTGTAAATCCATTCCATGGTGAGTACCTAAAGCACGAGCTCCAATAAAGTTATTTATTTTACCTATGTTAGAACCTGGTGTCTTTATAAGAGGAAGGGCAAAAGGTCCACCAGTACCACTGGAGCATAGTTGAGTCTGCCCTTGAATCCCTGAACCGTTTGCAGTTTGTGTATATCTACCCCTGTATGAGTCTAAAGACTCTTGAGCTTTAGTGCGTGAAGGGCTATCTGTAGGCATAGTGCTAATCTGTGAGCTTATCCTATTGAAGTCTGACTGTGTTTTGCATGCATCTCCACGTTGATTCAATAATGGAGCCATAGTATTTACTGCTGACAATACAAATCCAACGCATAATATGACTACAAGTATTAAAGATAAAACTATTGCTATGACAACACTGTATTTAGCAAGTATTAATTTTAATATAGCTTTTGCATTTTCTGCCCATTCGTTTCTAGTAGCCATATGCTAACCTTTAGGACTGATTGGGCGTTGCGGAGGTAGAGGCTTTGGGCTTATAGCCTTTTTGATACTCCATACTGTGTCTTTTGTAGCTTCTGATGTTTCTTTAGTGAAAGCTTTAGTTGCATTTATAGTTCTCTTAGTCCCTTCTTTTATTTTAGAAGGCGAAGCTTTGATTGTTTCAAAGTTTTTCTTAGCTTTTTCTTTTACAGTTGGTGGACGTAAAGTTTTGTCATTCCAGTCTATATTGCCATTTTCAAATTGTTTGGAAACATGAGCTCTTGCCGCTTGACGACCGCTTCTAACTTTACGCTTGCCTTGTTCTGTGATTGTGACACCGCCGTTAGAGCCGTCCCCATTGCCACCAATGCTTCTACGACCTAGTGCGATATCACGCTCATCACGTTTAGTGTTTCTACGATTAATCTTTGTAGCTATAACCTGACGTTCTGAATCATCCTTAGCGTCGAACATCTTTCGTTGATTCTTTTTTACCCCACGGTTAAAGTTTGCATTTTTAACACCTCTTCCTGTAGCGGCTGCTGTTGCAGAAACACCTTTCTTGCCTAGTCTTGTAGCGACAGCAGCTCCAGCTAATGCTCCTCCAAGAGCTATCTTACCTGCGTTCTTTCCTACATTCTCAACACCTTCAGTAGATAGGCTCTTATTTCCTCCAAAGTTAATATACCCTGTAAACATCTCCATTATTTCGCTACGCTTAGTTATGCCAAGATATGAAAGTACTGTGAATATGATGATTTGGAACCCTATACCAATATTGTCTATACCTGCAACAATGATAAACATTTTGATAAAAACAGCCATTAGCAGAACAATTACCATCCTCTTTACAGCGATTCCTACTATCAACTCAGCCCAACGTAAACCTATGCCCTTACCCATTTGTGAAGGTATTGCACCTATCAGCAAGAATACTGGCGCTATCATAAGCAATAGAAGCATTGCTATTTGGTAGCCAATAATTAATGATGAATTTACTGAAATAAATATACCTGCTGATAAGCTTACAGCTAAAGCTAAGAGTGAAGCCCCTATCCTGTCTCCGCCAGCGAACCATTTACTATGTCCTCCTGTGTCTATGGTTCCAATATTAGCTGTAATTGCTTTAGATTGTGCTATGGCAACGTTAGCACCTTGAGGTCGTTCCATATATTCTAACATATATAAAGGCCACCCTAAGTTACTGCTCGAAGCATTAACTATATTGTAACCGATGGGTATATCTCCGCTAGCCCCTTTAAGTACTGAAGCATTAGCAGTATCTTCGTAGAAGAATACGCTAGATTGGTGGTCCGAATTAGCCGCCTTATCGTATGATTGTACGCCAAATTGGCCTTCAGCCCATGGAATGTATATAGTGTAATACCAAATATAGCATTCCATTTCTTTAGACTCACGCTTTGTAGCACTAGAATAAGCTCCTGTAACATTATCTGGTATATCACATGCCGCTAAGTCGCTTTTTCCAATGATTGCTCTGTTTACTTCTGTAGATACTGTTCCTACTAGACCATCTACAACTTCTGGAATCATCATTGGTCGCTGAAGTAGAAGCATGCCAGAAATAATTGCAACAACCATCCAAACTATTCCGCTTAATGCTTTTATGGCTCTTGCACGTATAGCATTAAGTAATACGACTACTGTTCCTATAAGGATGATTGGAAGTAAGAAGTTTAAGTACAAGTCGCTATACAAACCTTTACTACCTGTTGGTGTCCCGTCACGGGCTGTACCAGTTAATACCTCTTGGATAGAACTGCCAAAATTGTAAGCCCATGAATCCTGTTGTTTTGTAGCGTCATGCTGTAAAACTTGGTCTGGGCTTGATGCGATACTAGTTGTATTTAAACCCACTACATCGGAAATATTTGAACCAGTTGTTGCATTGACATAAAGGAATGTTGTTATACTATTAATTCCTTTCGCCATTTGAAAGAAAAAGTTTGGCGCTACATCAGACCACTCTGCTCCAGCCTGTGATAGTCCGCAATTTATATCAAAAGCGCCACGGTCGTTTACTTCTCCCTTGCGTATTGATGAGCTCTTATCTGCAACCCATATAGAGCCAAATGAATAATCGCTTCTAGTTGAATTCCAGGTTGCATCTTTTTTAATTCCAGCCCAAATATTGGCATTTTCTGAAGCCTCTCCACCGTCACGTATGGCAGGAATCCATGTTACAAAACGTATCTGCTCTCCATACTTGTCTCTCATTGTTGGAGCAGCTTCTTGTTCGACTGCAGTTAAAGAAGAAGTGCTAGCTTGATTAAAGAAGGTTGTTTTAGTTTCTTTAGAGGGGTTAACCATAGAAGTTAACATTCCACCCATATTTCCAGCCCAAGTATTATCTGTTGCATCTAGAAAGCAAGAGCCATTGTTTTCCGCCTGAGCTGGAACAGCGATACTAGCAGAAAGTGTAACACTCAAAAACAGTGTCGCTAATGAAGCTGCAATTATCTTTTTAAGCTTTAAGATAGACTTAGTTTTAACAATTTTTGGTGCGTCAATAGAGTATGTTTTGATATCTAAATGATATTGAGGTTTAGGTTTTTTATTAAACATACTCATACTTTGTTATCTAACGCTTTTTACTTTGTTTTACGAGTTTCAGGGTTGGTTTCGAACGCTTCATTCATTTTAGCATTCCATCCATCTACTTGTACTATAGCTATTCGTCCCTCCACGTCCTGTAAAATACACTCACCGTTATGAAGCTCACGTATAATATCTTTATTGCCTTCATGGTCTTCAAGGTTAAAGAATTTAAGAACATTTTCTATCTCTTCTGGTTGTTTGGCACGGAATGCCAGTTTTGTAGATATAGAGTTAGTGACGCCTTCACCTAGAAAGTCTCCAGCATTCTGTGATACAAGAATTAGTCCTGTATTTAATGAACGACCCATACGTGCAACCTCGAACACAAGCTTTGCTCCTTGAGGCGTAGAAGTGATAGCCCAAGCTTCATCGATTACGATACATTTGGGGTGGGATTTGTTTAAGTTCATCATAAGGTCACGTGTGAAGCTAGCAAGCAGGTACATTACGGCTACAGCAAGGCGGTTAGGGTTGCTGTAGGACTCTGGAGGCGTCGCTGACGAAGGTAAATCAAGACCTAGAAGTGTTATGATGGTTAGTCCCTCATCTGGTCTTAGAGTCTCTCCTGTGTTCTCACCGAAACAAAGTCTAGCAAACTTTAAATCACGTATCAGGTCAAGCGTTGCACCTAAACCTTTAGCATCATCGTTGTCGCTAGCCATTAGAAGGTCAACTACTTTATTCATTGAAGGCCTAGGCTCAACGCTTACTTTCTTTAAAATCTGTGAAAGCTGAACGTTCTGCTGTGGAGAAATCTTATTTTGTCCGCCCATAAAAAGACCAATTGTTTCAAGAGCCAAGCCAATTTGCTCTGCCTGGTTGTCTCCAATTGTGAATGGGTCAAGCATACCATCATTGCCCTCACGAAGGTCAAAAACTTTTGTCTTTTCCATACCTGGTAGCGAAGCCATAGGTAAAGCATCACCTTTAGGGTCGATATAGATAGTCCATATGCCAGCTACTGCCATTTGGTAAGTTAGTGTGAAAGCCGTGAATGACTTTCCGCCACCTGGGCTTCCTGTAATGACGAGACCTGGAGGGTTGTTTTTAGCGATTGCAGAGTGCACAGATAGGAAAACTGGCTCCCTAACACGACTTGTGGTGTAGCCTAGGTAAGGACCCATCCAACCCAGTTCGCTACCGTCTGGTTTATACATTATCTTGTCGCCTGTAGAGCCACTACCTGCTGGAACTCCAGCTCCAATTATTGAAAGCTCTTGGTTCTGATGGTACGATTTTAATCTTACTGTGTCTGAAGGTAATGACTCCATTAATAGAGACATTTGGTCTCCTGTTGGCCAAGAAACCATAATATCCATAGCTTTGTAATGGTCTATTACAGCCTGTGCATATTCTCTCAGCTCTTCTTCGGTTTCTGCTTCAATGACTAAACGGTGACGACCAAAAATCCATGGAGTATTGTCCTTTTTCAGAGCATAGTCTAAAGCCTCACCTAGCTCTAGATTCTCCGCAACATCTATAGTCAAATCCCCGCCAGCACCAGTTTGGTTACGAGCCTGGTCTTTTACTTCTTTAATTTTTCGGTTAACATCTTTGCTTACTTTGCGAGAAGGCTCAATAGTGAATCGTGAGTAGAAGCCCACTGGGAATCCTACCATTCCTGCATAGTGAATCCATGGTTCACGTTCTGGATATACCATCGTCTCAGGGAATTTAGTGAAACATAATGTTGCACGATATCCAGACATTCTTTGCCCATCAATTTCTTGAGTTACTTTGAGAAACTTAGCATTATTTTCAATTTCTGAATCAACTAATGCATCAAGTTCTCCCTCTCCCCATTTAGCAGAGTAGCCTATATTTAGTTCTGCTATCGAAGGGACAGGCATATATGGGAAAAAGTTTTTACGGATAATGAAAGCAATTTCTCCTGTAGTGACTGGTTCCATTTTTACACGTGAGCCGTATAAACTATTTCTAAAGTTATTGGCACGGTTATCCCAATATTCAAATTCTTTTTCAGACATATACTTGTCTGTTACTCCAGCTACTTTATTGATGACTGTATTTAAAGCACCCATGTTGATTGCAGTTTTTTTAGGGATGTATTCGTATCTATCCCCTACTTTTACTCCTAACATAACTAGCTTGTCGTCAAAACCCATCTCATCGACATGGTCATGCAGGTCTGAAAGGAAAGTAGCAAAATAAGGATTAGGGCTACTACGTTGGGAACGGTCCCATAGCTTTTTTGACCAAGCTGCAGTGTCAAAAGGCTGAGAGCTTACAATTAGATGTGCTTCAACATTCTTGTCGTCAGATTGCACAAGGTTTGCTAAACTTAAATCTAAAGAACGAGCTAAGTTTACTCGTTCATCATAGTTTAGAAATTCATACTGCATGGAAGGCATTTTAACCCATAGCCATACACTCTCTTGGGAGAAAGTTATGTCTTTGATTATACCAGTAACTGCAAGACCTGTGCTTTTAGTATTATTTTTAGCCATTGTTCCTCTATAGTCTCCTATTTTAGACTATCGGCAAGGAGTTTTATTTAATAGTATAGAAGTAATCAGATACTTCTACAGTTTCACCTGAAACTTCAGTTGCAGGCTGTAATCCTTTATAGCGTTTTGATTCGAAAAGAAATTTTATACGTGAGCCTAAATAGTCTACTATGTTTTTGCCTTCAAAGATAGGTCTGTTGCCTATCAAGGCAAACACTAGAGGCGGCGCCACCCAAACAACAATTAAAGATAAACTGAAAGGCACCCCAAACATGGATAATATAAGCCAGTATGGGATGCCTGTTACAGCGAAGATTCCAACTGAACGGATGCTTACAGCAAAAGGTAACTGGATGTCGTAGATAGAGTAAATCTTTTTTTCGATATTCCAGAAACTAGTGAAGGTTTTAATCTCCATTCATGAATCCTTTACTGTTGAGTGTTTATGGTACAGCGTTGCTGATTTCTGTTCCTGCACCCTTAGCTAGGCTTGAGATAATCTCTGGGTTTAGGAAGAAGATTAGAGCAATGATTGTAACGACGATTAGGATAATCATATCCATAAAACGTCCTTTGATACCACGGAATACTGCTAGACCACCAACAATAAAGATGATAATTGGTAGCATAAGATTCTGTATTGTCTGAATCAGGTTAGTCCACATCGTTTTTTCCTTTTAAAGTTTCGAACTGTTATCTTATCACTAACGGTTCTATTATAAAAAACCTATCGGCAGACTGGTTAGCTATTCGGCATATCTGGCTTTTATATCTTGAACTGCCCATTTATCAGCCGAGCCTTTAAAATATATAAGATACTGTTGTGTATACACAGCTGGCGTATATTGAGGTGAATCATCTAACCCATCGTCAATCCATCTTACTGTGACTAATGCTTCACGCAACATGTTAGCATTAGCTTTTTCATCTTGAGGAAGAGGCTTAACGTTAACTTCAGATATTATCTTATCGCCCTTAGAGGCAGTGTATGCTCCCCCTAAGCCTGCTTTAGCCCTTGCTGTAGCATCGCTAGAAAGCACTGCTGTAAGGCTTGATGAAACAGCATCGTTAGGAGATTGTTTAGCCCATTCTCCTAGGAAAGTTTCCAATTGCGCTTTAAGAACATTATCGCTGCTTAGAACTTCGTCTTTTGTAGTCCAGTCAGCTTCTGTAAATGGAGCAGATAATTTGTCTAGGCCTGCTGTTTTTTCAGGACTGTAGAAACTGGGAAATCCATATAAAGTAGTCTGCTTAGTATCATAGTTATGCATTACGGGAATAGATAAATAAACCCATTTAGGCTCTAAAGATGGCATTCCCTCAACAAAGTATTTAGTATCGCTACTTGAAATGTAAGGTTGAACATACGTAGCTGTTACAATAGAATAAATAAAACCGTTACCTTCAGCCACCCTTTGTGCTTGTAGTTTAGCAGCGTCAACGTTGCTTACGCTGTATACATAGGGTCCACCTATCGGACGCATGTATACATTAACGCCACCATTCTGACCTGAAGCGGTTATCTTTGTAAGAGGAAAATCTACAGCACCTAAAGCTTTAATGTCCATGTAATTCTGCATCAGAAGAGAGCGAGAGTTTTCCGAAACTTCTGTTCTATTTAAAAAGTCAGTTGTGAAACGTAAAGCATAAGCTTCTGATGTTGTTCTTACAGAATCATATTTGTTTGAATATGAAATAGCGGCATTTATACTTGAAATGTCATCTTTGAAACCAGGCTTGGGAATGAAAGAATATATCCCTGCAGCCATTAGTAACGCTGCTACTGTTGTAGCAACAACACGTATTTGCATAACTCTTTTACGGTCACCATCAAAAGGAGATTTCTTTTTGAATGTTGAGTTAGCTTCTTCTTCGCTTAGAAAGTTTGCAGATTCAGGGTTAAACTCACCATTTGCAACGTATGTTTCACGCCTGCGAGTTCTACGAGGCTCTGCAGTGCTAAGATTCGGCTGTAGTACCTCTTTCTGAGAAACAACTTCTACCTTATCTTCAACGTATGGTGGCAATATTGCTTCTTCATAAGAGTCGTCTATGTTTTCAGGAATAATAGTTTTGTCAACTTTAACTGGAGCTGGAACGATTAAAATTTCTTCAACAGGCTCTGCTTTTTTTGTTTTTGGACTACTAGGAATTTGGGGAGCTACTTCTTTTTTAGGTAGAGAGACTTCAGGCTTGTCTTGTTTAGGTTGTGTGGGCAAAGCAGGCTTACCTGCTGACTGACCAGGCTGTGGCAAACTGCTCAAAGCTTCTTTTGTAGGCTTTACAGTTTTAGGTAAAGGAGCAGGAGTCTGAGTCTTAGGTGTATCTTTACCTAAATCAAGACGTAATTCATCATCATCGTCATCAAATTTAAAACTCATTATTTTATACTCTCCGCTATACTTATCGGCTTAGAACTCGAATTCATCTTTTTGTTTTCCACTTATTTCTTCAGCTTCTATGTTTTCAACAGAAGGTTTTACAGGAAGCGTAGGCTTATTTGGTATGAGCGGACGCACGGGAAGACTGTTAGAAACTGTTACATCATCATTATTGTTTAATATTTTAGCAATCTTTTCAGGGCTAGAAAGCCTTCCTTCTGTTTTCACTGAAGGAAGCACTAATTCTTCTTTCTCATTTGCTACAGGAAAGTCTAAAGATATTTCTTCTATATTATTATCTGCATTTTCTTCTGGAGTGACATCAAATGAGGTTTCAGGAACGTAAACAGCAACGTTAAAGTCTTTCTCGTCCTCGATAGCGTCTTCAACCATGCCCTCAGGAATAACGGTCACATGCTGAATATATACAGGCTGTTGTGCTTTAGCAATATAAACCATCTCGCCCATACCAAGCTGTTGTATCTCGTTCGGTGTAATTAGGTATTCCTCAACTTCTTCTACACGACCACCCCCAGTACCTGCCCCTTTACCTATTCCGCCCCAACGACCTTTAGTGTAATCTACATTCTGAGAAAAACGCTTACGTTTTACTTTACCAGTTAAACCAGCATACACTTGAGCATCATCTTCTTTGTTCGCACGATGAATAATGTATGAGCTAACAATTCCTATTAGTTGGTCAAGGAACGCTTCATTAACACGTCGTAAATCTCCAAGGGCTTGAGTTGCAAGTGTAACTGGTAGTCCAGCATCACGAGATTTATTAATCAAACCAATAATGTTATCACTACCTATAGCACTAAACTCGTCAATAAATATTTGCATAGGTTGAGGTGAAGGGTCATCACGTAATTCGCTAGTTACGGTTTTTAAATCCTGAATAATAAGATTAGCTACTAGAGAAGCTAACTCTTGGTAATTTGAAGAGTCGAGAGAAAAAACTACAATATCGCCATTATGAGCAGCCTCTTTAAGGTTAATATTATGACCTTTAGGGTCAACATGCAACCACTGTCCTGCAACACTATTTAAAATAACTGCAAGTTGTGAGCGTAAACCTTCGATAGCGTTACGTTTTTGAGGAGAAATGCGTTCATCATTCAAAGACTCTATGCCTGAAATAATATCAGCATAAATAGGGTTATCTATTAATGGTTTAGCACGAGCCATTAAAGCCCTTGGGTTTAGTAATGCTACTACATCACTTAATGTAGAAACTTCTGGGTTAGGGTTAGCTATAACAATGTAGAATAGCAATTGCAAATAATTGCTAGCTTCAATCTTGTAGAACTCTTCACTCCAGTCACGGCTTGCGATTAGCAGGTCTTTACGCCTTGTAGCTTCTCCACGAGCTAACGGGTCATAATATGCTGGACCTTGAGTATCAGGCCCAGTGTAAGGAGTATCACGTGGCTGTAAAGTCCAGTGGCTAAATTTTCGTCCATAGCGTTTAGCAAATTTACTTAAAACTTCAGGGACGTCAGGCCCTCCTTTTAGGTCAACAAAAACAAGACCTTGTCCACGTTTTATTGCATCACGAGCTTTACTCATAACAGTTGTAGTTTTACCTGAACCTGAAGCTCCAACTACAAGCGTGTGAGTTGCTGCGTCTTTGTCTGTTTGTATTACACGGTCACCATGGTCGTTAATTCCTAAAGTAAATCCATTAACAGGTGTTTCTTCGTCAGCACGGATTTTAGCTGCGGTTTTGCGACCACGACGCAATTCCCAAGGAGTAATGCGAAAATCATATTCTTCCCATTCTGAACGCTGATACCAACGCCATGAAGCATACAATAAACCAAGAGATATGCCAACTGGCGTGCCAATAGAAAATTGAATTAAAATGTAAGAAAGTATAAGTGAAGTAAAATCTCCGCCAGATTTCATAGTTTCGTTCAAATCAGAAAGATTGCCGTTAAACCATATAACACTTAACGGAATAAGCCAAGAGCCTACAAAAATTAGATAAGCAACAAGCACAGTAGACAAAACAGAGCGACGATACCTCCATCTTGTAAAAGCAATCCAAGTTAGAAAGCCACTTAAAGCCATAAAAGGAACTATAAGAACTCCGATTAAAACTCCAACTAATGCGTTAGCTTGAGCATTTTGTGGCTGTTGTTCAGCTCCAGTTTGCCCAGCATTTGTGGTGGTTACGTCACTCATTAGACTCCACCTTTCAATTCTTTAAGTTTGTTTTGGGTTTCTTGAATCATATTTTTTAACTTATTAAGGTCTGCCTCAAGCTTTGCTATCTCTTTAGCGGTTTTAGCGTTCGCCTCGTTTTCTTTATTTTCACTAACATGTGCATTAGCAATATCACTCAAAGCAGGAGGCTTAAGCTTAAATTCAGCATCATATATCACGTTTAGCTTACCTTCAATCCACATTTTTTGAACTTCACGGGTGGATAGGTACAAGCTCAAACCAAACTGGCGGGCAAAATCAAGTATAGTCCACTCCCCCGTGGCCAAAGAAACCATGCTTTCATAAAATGGAGGGGATACTGGCAAATCAAAATCTGCATTATCTTTTCGTTTAAAATTAAGATTCCTTACCTGTTCTTCTCCCACGGTAAATACGGAAGCCATACGCTTGTATTCAATTTGACGATTAGAAACCACAGTCCATAAACGGTCTAAATCAACTTCAGGTATAGGTATATTTTTATAAGTAACATTAGACCTCCAAGTTATTTCAGCCATAGGTATGCTTGCTACATAATCACAAGCTCCCAAAAACAAATCTTTAATATAAACAACCAATACACTCATGGGTATCATTTGGTTCTCTACAACATAATCAACAATTCGATTATCTGCAAGGTTTTCTGAAAAATGTTCCAAAAGAAAATCACGATTTTTATCACTAATATGCTCACTAGTAATAATGCGTCGGATAATCTCTAAAGGAAAATTGCTAACTTCTAAGCCAACAACATGGTGGTTTTTGACATAAATTCGAGCAGCAATTCTTGAACTGCGAGAAATAATTTCTATAGCACCAAAACCAGTAGGGCATTTAGCCGAACTGTATGCATTGCGTAACGTCTCTAAAACTGGACGTTCAGCGGTTGCTGCCAAAACTATCCCCTAAAGTTAAATGAAAATATCTTTAACTATCGGCAATAGGATGTTCTTTAGCATAAAGCTCAGCAAGACGCTCAAGAGCCGCTACGACTTTGGCTTTATTTCGAAAAACAGAAATAGGGGGGAAACTTGCAACCATCTCACGACCATACTTCTTATCAATTAAACGTGTGTCCAAAATAGCTACAACACCTTTATCTGTCTTACGTCTAATTAAACGACCAACACCCTGCGTCAACATAACATTAGCATCAGCGACAAACACATCATTAAAACCATCACGACCTTGGTCATCAGCATACTCACGGCGAGCTTCAAAAAGCGGGTCGTTCATAGGACGGAAAGGAATTTTAGTAATTATAACAAGAGAGCTCGTAGAACCACTCACGTCTAAACCATGCCATAATCCCATAGTGGCTACAAGAACACTGTGCTCATCCTCACGGTATTTTTCAACCAACTGACTGTTAGGCATGTCGCCCTGAGCAAGGATAGTATTATCTGGCAGTTTCTTACGAAGATATTCTGCAATGTCACGAACTTCAAAAGTTGTTGTAGTTAAAACCATAGCACGACCGTTCAAAGCCCGAATAAGTTCGAAACTTACAGCTTTACAAGCCTCCTGATGTTCACGACGGTCTTGCCCTACAGGTGCAGGGAAATTTTCATCAGGAATATACAACATGGCTTGCTTTTTGAAATCAAAAGGGCTGTTCAAAGCAAAAGTTTTAACATTAGGCACAAGGTCAAAACCAAGATTATGTTTAGGGATATCAAAACTACCACCAACACGAACAGTAGCACTAGTTCCAATCATAGTAACTTCTTTTTCCTGCAACTTAGCCTGCAAAGTAGGACCAATACGTAAAGGAGCTGCCTGCAACTGGCGAACAGGGTTGTCCTTACTTCCAGACTCACTAATCCAGCGAACAATCTGGTTAGTTTCACTCATAAGAAGGTCAACAGCTTCAATCAAAGAGTCAAGCTTATTACGAGCCATAATTAAATCGCCCTTATCATCCTCTTTGCCTTTTTTATCGCTAATCTTTTTACCTACAGAAGCACTAGCTTGACTGCAACGAACACGCAAATCACTAAGAAGTTGCTTCAAAGAACCAGAAGGAGCATCAATACGTCCAGCATCAACCAAATCTAAAGCCTTCTTTAAAGTATCAGCAGTTTTATTTAAAAACAAGCTAACGCTAAACTCATCATCAGGTAAATCAACTTGAGATTCAACAACTTTCAAAGTTTTAGCAGCATCACGGATACTAGAAGGAGCAAGAGTTGCGCTCCAAGCGTCAGTGATATATTTATCTAACTCATGAACCTCATCAAAAATGTAAACATTACGTTCACCAAGAGTACTAGCTTCACTAATCATATCATGAGCAACCATAGCGTGGTTAGTCACAACAATGTCAGCTTCTTTAGCTTTATCACGAGCATACTCTGCATAACACGCAGCACCAAAAGGACAAGTGTTCTTTCCAACACATTCTGTAGAGTTAGAAGAATACTGACGCCAAACTTTATCGCTTACAACATCAGGAGCTTCACTACGGTCACCAGTTTTAGTTTTATCAGCCCAAGCTTTCAAATAGCGAATTTCTGTAGCAATTTTGTTAGCATCAGCTTTACTAGACTTTACATCACCATCATCATATTGTGCATCAAGACGGCTAGATTCAGCTTCTTTATTAAGACAGTAATAGTTATCACGACCTTTAAGCAACCCAGCGGTAAAATGTTTAACAGGACTTTCAGTTTCAAGAAGTGCTTTCTTCAAGAAAGGAACATCCTTGTTAACAATCTGTTCACTCAACTGTTTAGTAGCTGTAGAAACAACAACTTTCTCTCCGCTAAGAACAGCAGGAAGAAGGTACGCTAAACTTTTACCTGTACCTGTAGGAGCTTCAACAAGAACATGAGTTCCTGAAGCTATGCTTTTAGCAAAAGCAGTAGTAGCTTGCTCTTGCTCAGGTCTGGCTTCAGCACCTTCAAGCTGTGAAGTAACTTCACGCAACACGTTGACAGCAGTGTTACCTGCAAGTACAACTTTCTCTTGAAACTCTTCTTCAATTTTGACTAATTTAGCGTTATCTTTGTTTTCCATGTTGACTTTATTCTACCACACTTATTTTACTTTCATCAGTATATCGGAGTTTTACAAATAGAAAAGAATAATTAGTGAGATTACAGTGACAGTGATATAATAAGGGTTATAAAATCTAGAAAATTTTTGCAGGTCTGCAAAGTAAACAAAAGACAACAATTGCGACACGCATGTTAGAAATAGGTTAAGAAAAATAAACACTATTTTCTAAAACTATGATATACTAAACATACAAGTCAACGATATAAAGGATAAAAAATATATGGCTACAAGTAGTGAAGACCGCCAGAAGGCTCTAGAAGTCGCCTTAGGTCAAATTAATAAACAGTTCGGTGCAGGTTCAGTAGGTCGCCTAGGTGACACAGAACACGTAGCTATCGAAACCATCTCAACAGGCTCTCTAGCCATTGACCTAGCAATCGGTTCAGGTCTCCCCCGTGGACGTATCGTCGAGATTTACGGTCCAGAGTCTTCAGGTAAGACACTATTGACTCTTCACGCTATCGCTGAAGTCCAGAAGAACGGTGGCACTGCTGCTTTTGTTGACGCTGAACATGCTCTTGACCCTGTATGGGCTAAGAAAATCGGTGTTGACGTTGACAACCTAATCGTTGCACAGCCAGACAGTGGCGAGCAAGCTCTAGAGATTACAGAGAAGCTAGTACGCTCACGAGCTATCGACCTAGTTGTTGTTGACTCTGTTGCTGCTCTTGTTCCTTCTAAGGAGCTTGAAGGCGATATGGGTGACTCTCACATGGGTCTACAGGCTCGTCTAATGTCTCAGGGTCTACGTAAGATTACTGGTGCTATTCACAACACTAATACTGTTGTTATTTTCATCAACCAGCTTCGCATGAAGATTGGTGTGATGTTCGGTTCTCCTGAAACTACAACTGGTGGTAACGCTCTAAAGTATTACGCTTCAGTTCGTATTGACATTCGTCGTATCGCTCAGTTGAAGGATGGCGATGAGGTTATTGGTGCTCGTACCCGTGTTAAGGTTGTTAAAAACAAGGTTGCGGCTCCGTTCCGTCAGGCAGAGTTTGATATTCTTTACACTCCAGGTAACGAGGGATTCTCTAAAGAGTCTGATATTCGTGACCTTGGTGTACATGCTGGTATCATTAAGAAGGCTGGAGCATGGTTTGCTTACGGCGACCAGCAACTAGGTCAGGGTGGCGAGAAGACTCGTGTATTCCTAAAGGAAAACCCTGCAATCGCTGCTGAAATCGAGCAGAAGATTAAGGACAAGATTCTTGGCGGCGAGGTGACTCTCGAAGAGGGTCTAACTGGTGCTGAGGATGTTTCTGAGGAATCAGAAGCAGAATAAATATCCTTTATTCGAAAGAGAGGCTGGGGAAACTCAGCCTCTCTTCTTTTTGTATGTGAACGATACTACAAATATTTGGTTTTATGTGATATAATAAATTAAGAACTTCAGGAGAATAATGCCACAGATTACAGAACTGCTTATCAGTCAGATTCAAAGCATAGCAACTAACTATGCTCAGAATGTTGCTGAACCTGCACATAAGCTTATTGAGATGCGTGAAGTCCTCCTTAAAGAAGACTCTATAATTCAGAAGTTCTCACCCGTAGACATAACCGCTAAGTCTCTTTCTGCTATTGACGGTGGTAGTCTTACACAACAGCTTGCAGGTGGAGACCTTCTTGTAACTGGAGCTACTTTAGGTGAAGGCTATCATACTGTCCCGCTTTACCCTACGGATGATTCTGTTCCTGCTGAAACTTATTGTGAGATTCTCCCCCACCGTCAAACAAACACTGAGTTGCTTTCTGCTATGCGTGCTTTAATTGAGTTGCGTGTATGGCATAAGGTTCAGTCTGATGTTAGAATTATTGACGGTGCTTACCTTGGTAATGTGTCTACAGTTTTGTTCACACTTATTAAAGGCGAACGTGCCACTAGGGATGTAATTTTAGCTTATGCTGACATGGATGGGGATGCTATTTTGCAGGATGCTATTAAAGAGCTTCTTGTTCCTGATGTAAATGGTTCTCGTATCACTATTGCAGTTCCTAAGTCTGACTCTTCAGTGATTTACACTAAGCATTTGTTTGATAAAGATGATGCTTTAGGCTTTAAGATGACTGACCGTAACCTTGCTAGTGTTTTGCTTCACCCTGGAGAGTTCTTTGAAGCAAGAACCCTTTCTACTAACAACGTCCTTGTAGAGCGTTTAAACCATGTTAAAGATACTCATGAGTCAATCACTAAGAGTGTAGCTCCTGGGCTCATGAAGAGGCTTCTGAAGGGCAAAGCGGAGATGTTTGAAGCCCTCGGCAAGGATGAGTTGCTACGGACGACATATTTTAAGCCTTCTCTTTGGAGTGAGTCTGCTCCTGCTATTAAACTAGAGTTTGTTTATAATGAGAAAGTCCATGGAGATTTGAATGCTTACACAGCTAAAATAGTTGGGACTATCGATGCTGACATTATTGATGAAGCAATTATGGAGCCTTGGTCTCAGTATTTTGCTGACCGTCGTGCTAAAGAAGTGAGTGTAGGTGCTGACATGATTAAGAACCATTTAATGGCTACAGCCACTACTTCTTATGAGCTTACTGGTCTTACACGTAACTATCGCACTTAAGCCTATATAGGTTTTATGCGTATTATTGTTGCTGACTGTGAAGTTGTTTATGAAGGCAGAGGTCTAACTACTCTTGCTCGTGCTAGGCGTGCAATAATAATTAAAAGCGATGGTGCAATCAGTGTCCATAGTTCGTACGGCAATAAGCCACTAAACTATATGCCGTCTGGGGCTATTCTTACTGTTCGCAAACAGGGGCGTAAACAGACTTGGGTTTTTGCAAATAAGAAAGAAAGTATAACTATTTCTATATTCAAAATAATAGATGAACATGAATATGAATTAGAAAAATATGAAGTTGGACTTGTACGTTTACGTACTGAAGATGAGCTTCAGGCTTGGCTTGCTAAACATCCTGAAGCTATAGGCTATGGCTATAAGTTTATAGCTAGAGAATTTAGAACTCCTGTGGGGCCAGTTGATTTACTTGTGCAAGATTCAGAAGGTAATTATATAGTTATTGAAGTTAAACGTAAAGCTATGATTGACAGCGTGTATCAGGTCAAGCGTTATGTTGATTCTTTAAACCTGTCAGGAGAGCTTGGAGAGGTCAGAGGTATTGTGGTTTCACCTGATGTAAGACCTAACACTTTAAAGCTTGCAGGTCAGCAAAACATTCAATGTGTAGAGCTAGTTACTTTCTAGTGTTAAGTGCATAGCGTACAGCGTTAGGAAGATACATTGACTGTCGACTATTATCGATGTCGTTTGATAACCCTAACTCTTGAAGCATCCCATATACTGAACCTATCACGCTAGCTTGAACCATTGGTCGAGCTTCAGGATAACTTGAAAGTATTGCTGAACTTATTACTGTTGTCCAGTTTTCTAATGTAGCTGTTCTGACTATCTTCTGTGCAGGTTGGAAAATCTTTTCTGAAGGCTTATAGCTAAATAAGCGTTCGCTATATTCTTT
>ERZ1034363.141-NODE-141-length-50150-cov-5.716993_pt1 | contig 50150 bp, 49 predicted proteins | sample MGYA00520616_ERZ1034363 | MGnify/ENA primary metagenome ERZ1034363 (study PRJEB33736, sample SAMEA104284506) | Azolla filiculoides | biome: Urban; feature: Water surface; material: Ditch water | place: Netherlands | collected 2015-10-28 | depth 0-0.1 m ...
CGGTGTGTGGCGCAGCCTGGTAGCGCACTTGCATGGGGTGCAAGGGGTCGAAGGTTCGAATCCTTTCACACCGACCATATGAATCAAGGACTTAGCTTCGCAAGGAGCTAAGTCCTTTCTTCTTGGCAGAATGAAATTCCTTGCAGGGTGCCATTTCCTAAATGGCAAGCCCATAGATTTCCGATCCACTCAGGCATCCTATAGCGACATCACGCGCTTAGGGTCTTACGCTGCATCAACAAAGATGCGCGTGATGAGCGGGTTCAGGTTGCGCAAAGTCAATGTAGTTGCACGGGTTCACTTTGCCTAATTGCGATAGATCAACTGCACCGCCGCAACGGGACGCTCACTCAGTCAGCGGGATACGTCACACGGTTCAGTGGCGGCTGGACGGAGAGGCCGGGAAATCTGTCCTATTGCGCACATTGTGTGCAAGCCCTAAGCTGTGCACATCGCATGTTCATGGTTTGTGCAAGGGGCATTGCGCTTTTGGAGACATCTCCATGTCGCAATGGGACCGGAAAAATCTGGACGAGCTGCTATGGGCCGTTCGCAGGGAACTCAAAGCACTTGGGCCAAAGCACGAAAGCATTTCGGGCTTGTTTGCTGTCTCAGTTTCCATCGTGAAGGGCCTGGATCATCCGATGGAAAGCTTGATTTTCTGTCGAAACGCGATGTGTGAGTTTTGTAGAAGCGACCGACTTCACGAGTGCGACATACCCGTGGGCTGGTCCGCTAACTGTGCATTTCTAGCGCACCACCGGTTCATTCAGTAGCAAAAGAAGTGATGCGATGGGATACGCCTTCGAGGCGCGCTCCGTTTGATTGGCTTACCGCACTGGCCGGCGCCGCGTCCAGAGGAATGCCAGTGCGGCGATGCAAAGTCCGACCAACGCAACCAGGCCGTAAACCACGACCACCGGAACGCGCTCAGCTTCCGCTTTTTCCAGGCGTTCACGCATGGCTGCGAGGCTGGCTTCGTTCTTGACCGCCTGATCGAGCAGGGTGCGCAAATCCGTTTGCAACTGTTGCATCCGCTGTGCTTCACGAGCCATCTCATCCTGGGCCACGCCCTGGGTGGTGGTGGCCTCGAGGCTCTTCACGCGCTCGGTCAAGGTTTCGACCGGGTCCAGTCTCAGCCGCGGTTTGCCAGAAGCCTTGGCCTCGGTGGGAAGCGACTTTGCGGGCTTATCTGCTTTGCTGTGGGGTTTGGATGGCTTGGCAGGGGCTTCTTTTGCCGGATCCTTGGCTGCTTCCTGGGGCAACTCTTTAGGCGTTTCCGCTGGGGTTGGCTGCACCAGCGCTTTGGTCAAGGCTGGCTTCGCTGACGCTGACGGTCCCGTCGTCGGCACCACTGGCTGAGCGGCTGGTTTGGCCGCAACGGGCTCTGAAATCGCCGATGGAATAACGGTGGGAACCACCGGCACGGTCGGTGCTACGGTACGCGACAGCGTGGCAGGGTCACTTGGAAAATCGGCAAGAAGCACATATTTGCGGGTGGTTTTCTGCCCGCACCCTGCACGCAGGTAAACCGTCACCACGGGCTCGTCCACCAACTGAGGCGACACGATCTTGAGGTTGAAGGTGTCGGGCTGGCTGGTGGTCTCGGTCTGTATTTGAACGCGGCTCGCATCTTGGCGCAGGTCACCATGGAACAAGTCGACTTCGGCGCACAGTCCCGTATCGGTTTGGCCGGCATCCAATTGCACCGGAATTTGAAGTTCCAGCGGTTGCCCGATCCAGGCGGCACCGCGCACCCGCCCCAAGTTGAGCGCCGAACCGCTCAGTGCCGTTCCTGCTAGCAAAACTCCCAACGCAACCGCTTTGAATCTCATATCTGCCCCATACGAATGCTGCCATTCTCGCATGCGTACTCGCCGCGTTTGGCCCCTTTGCTCGTGGTTTAGGCGGCGGGCGACTCGGAGGTCGGGGCAATCAAGAAAACTGACGGGTCGCTCTTGCGGAGGGTGCCAAGCCTGGCAGCCAAAAGCCGGTAGGTGTCCAGGTCAAAGGAGAGCGGGCGGCGCATGCTCAAGACGTCCTGCAATTCGGCCGCGTCATGCACGGTTGCGACATGGCACCACTGGTCAAACACATGGATATCGGTGCGCCCGGTGTCGGCGTGGTATTCGCGCACTCCGACCTTGCCCGGGTGCGGCCACGCCTGTAAGCGGTGCTGCGCCAAGGCCATTTGCAGCCGCACACGGTGCAGCGGCAGTGGCTCGCGCCCAGTACAGGCGCCTTTGCAACGGCCAATCTGTGCGGCAAAGCATGCGCCCTTGGTGGACTCCAGACCCAGCAGGCGCGGGCACAGACCATGGGCATCTGCCAGTTGCCGCAAGGCGTCCATGGCCTGCCGCTTGGATCGGTAAGTGCCGTAAAGCTGCGCCCATTGCGAGGGTTCCAGTGCATCGAGTTGAACCAGCTTCACCAGCGGGTTGGCAAGGGCATCTTCGTGCAGCATCCAGGTGCACAGCGCGCTTTCGCGGCGCAGTTTGCGGTTGTAAACCGGTTGCTTTTCCTTAACCAGGCGCGACTCCAGTAGCAGCGCGCCGAGTTCTCCAGCCGTCTCCGTCCACTCCACCCGTCGGATTTCGGTCAGGATGCGCATCTCCTTGGCCGCTTTGGTGGCGGCCTGAAAGTGCGACATTACCCGCGTACGCAAACTCACGCTCTTTCCGATGTAGAGGGGCAGGGCGCCTTCGCCATAGAAAAAATAGACGCCCGGTGTGTCTGGGATTTGCGAGACATCCGTTTCCAGCAAGGGCGGCAGGGCGGCACTGCCCTGCAACAATTGGTGGGCAGCCTGAACCACAGCCGCTTCACCACACTCGGCTTTGGCAACTTCCAGCCACTGCTGCACCACCTCCACATCGCCCATGGCGCGGTGGCGCGATGCGGTTTGCAGGCCATGGCGTGCCAGGATGGCATCGAGCCCATGGCCTTTGTGCTGCGGATACAGCTTGCGCGACAGGCGCACCGTGCACAAGGTCTTGACCTTGATTGCAATGTCGAGCCGCGCCAGTTCGTTGACCAGGAAACCATGGTCAAAGCGCACGTTGTGGGCGACCAGCACCGCACCGTCCAACAACTCCAGTAGGCGCCCGGAGACCTGCTCAAACGTCGGAGCGTCGGCCACCATGTCATCGCTGATGCCGGTTAAGGCCTGAATGAAAGGCGGAATGCGTACCGAGGGGTTGACCAGGGTGCTCCAGCGCGCAACCTCGATGCCGCTTTCAATGCGGACCGCCGCAATTTCGGTGATGCGGTCCCGCTGCGCATGGCCTCCAGTGGTTTCCAGGTCCAGCAGCACGTAACACGGCAGCATGGGCTAGATGTCGATTTGGTGAATGCCGTAGGCACCAGATCGCCGGTCGGCAAAGTAGCGTTCCAGCGTGACTTTTGTGGTGCGAAAGGCAATGTCTTCCCAGGGAATTTCGCTCTCCAGAAACATCCGCGCTTCCAGCGTTTCGTGGCCGGGGTCAAACTGGTCGCTGGTCAGTTGTGCACGGTAAAACAAGTGAACCTGCCCGACCCGGGACACATTGACCAAGGTGAACAGCCCCTGCAACTCGAATTGGGCACCGGCTTCTTCCACCGTCTCACGGGCAGCACCTTCGGAGGTGGTTTCGTTCAGCTCCATAAAGCCGGCTGGCAGGGTCCACAGGCCCCAGCGCGGCTCAATGTTGCGCTTGCACAGTAGTACCCGGTCGCCTAAATAGGGCACGGTGCCCACCACATTGAGCGGGTTTTCGTAGTGAATCGTGTGGCAGGCCGGGCACACAGCGCGCGGCTTGGTGTCACCGTCATCCGGAATGCGGTAGACCACGGCGGTGCCACATTCACGACAGTTCTTGATGGGTGGTCGGTGCATCAGGTGATCGGGATAGAAAAGAAGGTGAGCGAAGCGTGCAGTTGCTGCAATTTGCCTACTCTGACTTGCTTACCAGTTCAAAGTGTTCCACAACAGGCGGCGCCGCAAAGAAGGGACCCACAATGCCGCGCCATTGGGTAAACAAATCCGACTGGCGGAAGTCGACCGTGTGGTTTTCCAAGGTCGCCCAAAAAATCTGCAAGACATAACGGTCCGGGTTTTCTATGCCCCTGTTCACCTTGAAACCCTGAAACCCTTTGGCTTGTGAAATCACATCGCGCAGTCCGCGGGCGATGGCCTCGTCAAAGGCGGCGTTTTGGCCAGGTTGAATGCGAATGTCTGCCAATTCGAGAATCATGGGGGCTCCGTAGCGAATGAAACTGGGGTGTCCGATTATGCTGTGGGCCATGCAAACGCTCGATGTCGACTGGCTGATACCTGACTGGCCCGCCCCCCCTAACGTGCAGGCGGTGTGCACGACCCGCTCGGGCGGGATTTCGCGGGGCAATTACGCAGACTTGAACCTGGGGCTACACGTGGGCGATGAACAGACCGATGTGCTGGTCAATCGAACACGCCTGCAGAAGGCAAGCGGGGGCCGCGTGGTGTTTATGAACCAGGTCCACGGAACCCATGTTGCCGAGCTGGGCACGGAATCTGTGGACGGTTTGGAGGCCGATGCGGCCTGGACGCGCCAGCCGGGCCTTGTCTGCGCAGCCATGGTGGCCGACTGCCTGCCCGTGCTGTTTTGTCACCCTTCAGGCCTCCAAGTGGCGGCGGCGCATGCCGGCTGGCGTGGCTTGTTGGGGGCCAACGGCCAAGGCATTCTGGAAGCGACAGTGGCTCAACTGGAGGCTGCTGGGCCACTGCCGGCTAGCAGTCGCTCGGAATGGATGGCGTGGTTAGGGCCTTGTATTGGGCCTCGCGCCTTTGAGGTCGGCGATGAGGTTCGGGCGGCCTTTGTCGCGGAGTCTTTGGATGCGGGCCGGTGTTTTGTGCCCACAGTCAACGGCAAGTGGTTGGCCGATTTGCCGGGCTTGGCACGCCAACGCTTGGCTGCAATGGGAATCGAACGAACGTTCGGAAATAACGGATCGGAAGCCTGGTGTACGGTTTCGAACCCATCACGGTTCTTTTCGCACCGGCGCGACCGGGTCAGTGGCCGCTTGGCCGCCTGCATCTGGCTCGCCGATCGGGGCGCTTGAAGCAGCCTCGCCGGTACGGGCCAGGTAGGCCTCGCGTTCCATGATTTCCCGCTCTCGCAGTTGCCGCTTTCGGGCCGGTGTGCCCATGATGTAGACCACAATTCCAACCGGCATCAGGCCGTAAAGAACGAAGGTAATGATGCCACCGAGGATGCTTCCGTTGGAATTGGTGGCTTCGGCCACGCTCATCAGCAATGCAACATAAATCCAGCCGATGGGGACGATGTACATATCAGTTTGGTCTATCTTTTGTAAGGAAAATGGGCTTTCAAACTGAGATACTAGCGGTCTAGACGCGATCTAACAAAGAGGTGATGGTTTGACTAAAGATTCTCCCGATTTCTGGAGCCAGGCGGCTCAGCAATTTCAGCAATCCATGACCGAAGGTTGGTCCAAGGCGCTGGAATCCTTCAAGACTTTGGACATGACAGCTGCCGGGGCAGGCGTTCCTAGCATGGGTGGTTTGGTCAAAAAGGCCCCGGAAATCCACTTTGCCACCGACAAATTGCAAGAGTTGCAGCAGCAGTATTCCAAAGACGCGATGGGCCTGTTTTCTGAAGGTTTCAAGGCGCCAAAGGTTTCCGGCGACCGCCGTTTTGCCGACGCAGCCTGGAACGACAACCCCATGGCGGCCTACGCCGCTGCCGTGTATTTGCTCAATGCCCGCACGCTGATGGGCATGGCCGACGCGGTCGAAGCCGACTCCAAAACCCGTAACCGCATTCGCTTTGCAGTGGAACAGTGGATTGCTGCGGCAGCCCCCAGCAACTTCCTGGCCTTTAATGCCGAAGCGCAAAAGAAAGCCATTGAAACCAAGGGCGAGAGCATTGCCAAGGGCGTGAAGAACCTGGTGCACGACATTCAACAAGGCCACGTGTCGATGACCGACGAAAGCCTGTTTGAAGTGGGCAAGAACGTGGCCACGACCGAAGGCGCTGTGGTGTTCGAGAACGAACTGTTCCAGTTGATCGAATACAAGCCACTGACCGCCAAGGTGTACGAGAAGCCGTTCCTCCTGGTGCCGCCTTGCATCAACAAGTTCTACATCCTCGACCTGCAACCCGACAACTCGGTGATTCGCTACGCCGTGGCCCAAGGCCACCGCACCTTTGTGGTGAGCTGGCGCAACCCGGATGCTTCCCTGGGCAACAAGACCTGGGACAACTACATTGAAGACGCCGTGATCAAGGCGATCGGCGTGACCCAGGAGATTACGGGCGCAGAGACCATCAACGCGCTGGGTTTCTGCGTGGGTGGCACGATGCTGACTACCGCTCTGGCAGTCTTGGCTGCACGTGGCCAAAAGCCTGTGGCCAGCGCCACTTTGCTGACCACGCTGCTGGACTTTACCGACACCGGCATTCTGGATGTGTTTATTGACGAGTCCTTCGTCAAGTACCGCGAGGCCGAAATGGGCAAGGGCGGCCTGATGAAGGGTGGCGATCTGGCCAGCACCTTCAGTTTCCTGCGCCCTAACGACTTGGTGTGGAACTACGTGGTGGGCAACTACCTCAAGGGCGAAACACCGCCCCCCTTTGACTTGCTGTACTGGAACTCTGACAGCACCAATCTGCCCGGCCCGTTCTACGCCTGGTACCTGCGCAACACGTACCTGGAAAATAACCTCATCAAACCTGGCAAGGCCACGGTGTGCGGTGAAAAGATCGACTTGCGCAAGCTCGATATGCCGTTTTACCTGTACGGTTCGCGCGAAGACCACATCGTTCCGATTGGTGGCGCCTATGGTTCTACCCAGGTACTGCCGGGCAAGAACCGCTTTGTTATGGGCGCGTCCGGCCACATTGCCGGCGTGATCAACCCGCCCACCAAGAACAAGCGCAGCCACTGGATTCGCGCCGATGGCAAGCTGCCCAAGACCGCAGAAGCCTGGATCGAAGGTGCGCAGGAGCATGCCGGTAGCTGGTGGACCGATTGGTCCACCTGGCTCAAGGGCAACGCGGGTAAGCAGATTGCTGCGCCCAAGACCTATGGCAAGGGCAAGTACAAGGCGACCATGCCCGCACCGGGCAGCTATGTGAAGGCCAAGGCCTGAAACGGAGGGTGCTGCTGGGGTGAACCCGGTCACCTTGAGTGAATTTTCATTGTTAGTGTGTAGGTAGTTCTTATCAAAAAGGAGATAGAAATGAGTCAAAAAGTAGCGTACGTGACCGGCGGCATGGGTGGCATCGGTACCGCCATCTGCCAGCGCCTGCACAAGGACGGCTTCAAGGTGATCGCAGGCTGCGGCCCGACCCGTGACCACGCCAAGTGGATCGCCGAGCAGGCAGCACTGGGCTTCACCTTCTTCGCATCGGTTGGTAACGTAGGCGATTGGGATTCCACCGTAGAAGCTTTCACCAAGGCTCGCACTGAGCATGGCGCCATCGATGTGCTGGTGAACAACGCCGGTATCACCCGCGACCGCGTTTTCCTGAAGATGACCCGCGAAGACTGGGATGCTGTGATCGACACCAACCTGAATTCCATGTTCAACGTGACCAAGCAAGTGGTGCCTGGCATGGTTGAAAAGGGCTGGGGCCGCATCATCCAGATCTCTTCCGTGAACGGCAACAAGGGCCAAGCTGGCCAGACCAACTACTCGGCTGCCAAGGCCGGTATGCACGGCTTCTCCATGGCTTTGGCCCAGGAAATGGCCACCAAGGGCGTGACCGTCAACACCGTGAGCCCTGGCTACATCGGTACCGACATGGTCAAGGCTATCCGTGAAGACGTGCTGGAAAAGATCGTTGCCACCGTGCCGGTCAAGCGTCTGGGCGAGCCGTCCGAAATCGCTTCCATCGTTGCCTGGCTGGCCAGCAACGAAGGTGGCTACGCAACTGGCGCTGACTTCTCGGTCAACGGCGGTCTGCACATGGGCTAATTCCCCAAGTGGCGCAAGCCACTTAGGTTTTGCCAAAACCCTGCGTACGGTTGACTGTGCGCAGGGTTTTTTATTGGGCGTGTGATAGGCTTTTTGTATGACCAATATTTTGACGATCACCATGAACCCGGCGCTGGATGTGTCGACCGCCGTTGACGAAGTGCGACACACCAGTAAATTGCGTTGCGAGCCGATGCAGCGCCGTGCTGGCGGAGGCGGTGTAAATGTCGCGCGGGAGTTGCACCGTCTGGGCGCCGATGTGGTGGCTTTTTATACCGCCGGCCACAGCACCGGTCGGGTGATGTGGTCGCTGCTTCAACAGGAGGGTGTTTCTTGCCATCCGCACCCAATCTCTGGTTTTCCTCGCGAGAGTTTTACCGTGCTGGAGCACAGCACCGGCCATGAATACCGCTTTGTTTTGCCCGGCCCTGAGATCACCACCCAGGAATGGGAGGATGCCCTGACCGACATCGGCAACATGTGCCAGCCGCAGTCGCTGGTGGTTGCCAGCGGGAGTTTGCCGCCGGGTGTCCCGGTGGACTTTTATGCCCGGGTTTCCCGCGTGGTGCAGGGTGCCCAAGCTTCTTTGATTGTGGACACTTCCGGTGAGCCGTTGAGCGCAGCCTTAGAGCACGGCGTTTTTCTGGTGAAGCCCAGTCTGCACGAAATGCGGGACTTGTGCGGCAAGCCTTTGTTGCGCCTGCATGAGGTGCGCGATGCGGCCCGTGAACTGGTGCAACGTGGCGCGGCCAAAATTGTGGTGGTGTCGATGGGCGAAGTGGGCGCGATGATGGTCAATGGGGATGGCGCTTGGTATGCGCCTCCGTTGCCCGTGGTCGTGCACAGCGCGGTCGGTGCCGGAGACAGCTTTGTGGCCGGCATGGTTTGGGCCTTGTCCACGGGACTTAGCGCGGTGGATGCGTTTGCCCGGGGCGTCGCGTGTGCCACCGCTACGCTGGTCAGCGTCAGTAGTGGTCTGGGCGACACCGCGCAGGTGCTGGAATTGTTGAAACAAGTGCGTTGCCTGGACGACTTTGGCAACGACAGCTTGCCGGTCTGAGCACGGCCAAAAAATATCTCTTTTTGTTACAGATTTATGGTTTCAATTCGTTGCCGCGTCATGTGCCGTGACGATAATGGAATAAGACTAAATTCATCTGAACACACAGAAATCGCATGGGAGCTGACGAATTTGACTATGTAGCGTTGCACGAGTTGCGCGCAGGGCTTTTCGTTGATCTGGATTTGGGCTGGATGTCCCACCCCTTTCCCTCCAGCCGTTTCAAAATCACCAACAATCGCCAGCTTGAAGTGCTGCGCGGTCTGGGTGTTGATCGCATCCGGTATGTTCCATCCAAAAGCGATCCAGTTGAGACCCCGGTAGACGCCGCAGCAACTGAAGGCGAAGATTCCACTGCCGTGGATTTTGAAACCGACCGACTTCGGGTTCAACGTGAACAACGGGCTGCTGCCCGCTTGGCGCAACAGGAAAGTCTGTTGCAGTGCGAGCGCCGTTTTGTGGAATCGACCGAGCAGTACCGCAAGGCCTTGAGCCTGGTGGGAAGCCGCCCGGCTGAAGCCTTGAAAGTGGGCGAAAAGGTCGTGCGCGACATGGCCATAGAAATGGCTGCGCAGGGCGATTCCGCGATTCGCTTGCTGACCGAGGCCGCCGGCGACAAGGCGGCCATGCACCCCGTCAATGTCACGGTACTGTCCCTGCTGCTTGGCAAGTCGATGGGTTTGTCCGAGGCGGCTTTAAGGGACCTCGGAATCGCGGCGTTTTTGCACGATATGGGCAAGCTGAACTTGCCCGAGCGCGTGCGCCGCTGGGAAGAAGGCTTCTCGGCTGCTGAAAACAAGGTGTACCAGGACCATGTGGCGCAAAGTGTGGCCATGGCCCGTGAAATGGGCCTGAGTAGTGGTGCGATAAATGTGATCGCGCAACACCACGAAATGGTGGATGGCAGCGGTTTCCCGGCGCGCCTCAAGCAGGATGCGATCGATGTCGGCGCACGCGTGCTGTCGCTGGTCAACCGCTATGACGGCCTGTGCAATCCGGTCAAGATGGCAGCCACCATGACGCCGCACGAGGCCCTGGCCATGTTGTTTGCCCAGCAAAAAACGCGGTTTGACGGCAAGGCCCTGAGTGCCTTTATCCGGATGATGGGCGTGTACCCGCCGGGATCGGTGGTGCAACTCAACGATGAGCGCCATGCGCTGGTGGTGTCGGTCAATTCAGCCCGGCCGCTGAAACCTCGCGTGTTGATTCACGAGCCGGCTGTGCCGCGCCATGAGTCGATCGTGATCGATCTTGAAAAGGCACCCAACACCAGCATACGGCGCAGCCTGAAGCCGTCGAGCCTGCCGGTTGCCGCGATGGATTATTTGCAACCGCGCCAGCGTATCTGCTACTTTTACGAGGCGGCTGCCAATGGCAGCGCCGCTAATTTAAGCGCCTGATCCGTAGACCTGGGCTGGGCGAAGGTCAGCCACGCAGCCCTTTCCAGAACATGTAAGCGGCGAGCACGTACAGCACGATGGCAAAAATGCGCTTGAGCTTGGCGACTGGCAGTTTGTGCGCCATGCGGGCTCCGAGCGGCGCGGTCGTCACGCTGCAGGAGGCAATAACAGCCAGCGCGGGCAACCAGATATAGCCCAAAGACCAAGCGGGCAGGCCTTCAACTCCTTGACCACCCAGCGCGTAACCCGCGGCATTGGCAACTGCAATCGGAAAACCCAGTGCCGCACTGGTGGCCACCGCCTGAATGATGACGACGTTGTGCGCCACCATAAACGGCACGCTGATAAAGCCGCCACCGGCGCCAACCAAACCCGATACCAGTCCGATAACCGCGCCAACCCCGATCTGACCCGCCGTGCCTGGCATGCTGCGTCCAGGCTTGGGCTTCTTGTCCAAAAACATCTGGGTTGCCGAAAAGCCAATGAATGCGGCAAACAACAAAGCCAGTGTGGTGCCTTTGAGCACGGCAAAAATGCCGATGCTACCCACCAGGCTGCCGATCACGATACCCGGCGCCAAGCCTTTGACGATGTGCCATTGCACGGCTCCGCGCTTGTGGTGCGCCCGCACACTGGAAATCGAGGTAAACACGATGGTTGCCATGGAGGTGGCAATCGCCATCTTGACGGCTAGGTCTGCGGGTAGACCGCGCGCCGACAAAATCAGGGTGATGAACGGGCCCAACAGCATGCCTCCACCGATGCCCAGCAGGCCTGCGGCATAGCCGGTTGCCAGGCCGAGCACAGCCAATTCAACAATCAGTTGGGGTTCAAGGAGCATGCGTGGGGGAGGTGAGAAGGTGTCTGCGAGTGCCACCGGACCGCATCCTGAACCAGGGTTCAGGTGGGCGAGGTCAGCGCAAGCTTTGGGTTCATCTGACGCGAGACGATCACGCTAGCTAGGCAATGTTTCAAGCCCGTGCTCAGAGAGCATTGGTACAAGGAAATATAAAGCCCGGCGAGCACCGCAGACGCTCGCATTGTACGGCGCGCCACGCCGCACTGCCGCCGTTTTAAAGCAATTGCCCGTCTTCGCTCAGGGCATCGTCCAGACGCGAGATTAAGTTGCGAAGCACTTCGCTATCGGTGTGTGATTCTTCACCGCCTTGCAAGGCGGTAGCGGCCACTGGTTCTGCGCGATCCGATAAATCGAACGCCAGATTGAGCGCGGCCAGCACCGCAATGCGGTCACGCGCGCGAACCTTGCCGGCATCACGAATTTTGCACATGGCCTCATCGACCCGCTGCACGGCTTCGCGCAGGCGGTTTTCTCCGCCATCGGGGCAACCCAACAGGTAGCTCTGGCCCATGATTTGCACTTCAAGCTGGTTCATGGCGTGTCCTTGGCTTGGATGTTTTCGGGCAGACGTTCCAGTAGGGCATCGACACGGGCACGCGCGGCGCTGAGGCGGGACTTGAGCGAATCACGCTCACCGGTCAGCAATTCCACCTGCTGGGCCAGCAGCGCATTGGTACGTTGCACCTCTGCATAGCGCAGCAGCAGGCGCTCTACACGTTCGGCAATTTGGTCGACTTGAGAGGGTTTCGACATGGGCGTCGCGTTGTTCACCATAGAAGTCGCATTGTAGGGTTTGGGAAAGATGCGGCGGGTTAAAATCCCGGCGTTGGTGCTCGCGGTGTGGTTCACACGCCGCAGTTCAACGGGAAGCAGGAGGGTACGACCACACAAGGTCCGCCTAACCTGCGCTGCCCCCGCAACGGTAAGTGGACGCATCGCCAGATGCCGCTTTCATCATTGCCACTGAGTGCTTGAACATGCGCTTGGGAAGGCGACGAAAGTAGTTCCATCAGCCCGGATACCGGCCAACAAGGTGGTTGCACGTCCGTGCAGCCTTTGTGCCCATGCTGTCGGGGAAGACGGCTAGGGTTTTTAGTCGGGTAATTTTTTTCATGAAGAAACGTTTGTCTAGCACTCAGTTTGCGGTGCTGTCCTTCATTGCGTCTGCAGGGGCTTCTGTGTGGGCGCAAAGCGCATTGCCAGAGGTTGTGGTCGTCGCATCACGATTTGCGGAATCCAAATTTGAGGTTCCAGTCAGTGTGCAGATCATCACGCGTGAGGATATTCAGAACTCAGCCGCCATGACGCTGCCGGATGCGCTGCGCATGCTGGCTGGTGTCAATGTGCGTAGTATCGCCGGGGGGCAACTGGGCGTTGGCTCGTCGGTGGACTTGGGTGGGTTTGGAGCCACGGCGACGCAAAACACACTGGTACTGTTGGATGGTCGTCGTTTGAATCCGATCGACTCTTCGGAAGTCAATTGGTCGGGGGTTCCGCTGTCATCCATACAGCGCATCGAGGTGTCCGCCGGCGGCGCGGGCGTTCAATACGGTGCCGGTAGCTCTGGAGGCGTCATCCACATCATCACCGATGGCAAAGTAGTCGACAAAACGTTGGCTGCAGTGCAGGCCGGCTCCTTTGGCACCGCGCAGGTGAATCTGCAGGTCGATCGCCAATTGGGCGATCTAGCCTTCAAGCTCAACACCGGCGTGGATCATTCGGATGGATGGCGCGAAAACTCGCAGGTCAGGGGGCAAAACCTGTCCTTCAAGGTGCAAAAGGACCTGCAGGGCGGCAACCAGATTTTTGGTGAAATGGTTTATTCGGATGGCACGCACCAGTTTCCGGGCGGCGTGGTCGGACTGGTAGGCGAAGGCAACCAGCAGGCAGCCAAGTTCAATAATGTCGGTTCCCAGAACTCGGTCCGTCAAAACGGCGTCCGCTTCGGCGGTTTGGCCAATCTGGCAAGCCACACCGTTCTGGAAACGGACCTGTATTTTGGCAACAAGAACAGTGTTTTCAAGAAGCCCTACAGTGAAACGGTCACCACCAGCGCGCCTTCCAATGGCAGCAATCTGGACGGCGCAGAGATTAGCTTTTCGCCCAAGTTGCGCACAGAGTTTGCCAATGGCGCCTCTCTGGTGCTGGGTTTCGATTATTCGAAATCCAACCAGGACTCCAACACGTCGTATGGAGTACTGGCGCAGCAATATATCTTGACTCATCAAGGAACGTTCCCGTGGAGCTACAAGGGCAACCTCGTTGCGGACAGCCAATCGGTGCAGTTGCAGAATCAGGCGGCTTACTTTCTGGCCCGCTTGCCAATGAGCTCCCAGTTGGAGTTCAGTCTTGGCGCGCGCCGGCAAGTGCAGAGTTTTGATAGCTACGACCTGAACACTTCGGTCGGCCATGCGCAGACGGCAGCGGGCAGCTTTAGCGCCAACGCGCATGAGGCCGGGGTCAACTTCAAGGTGGACGCCAGCAATCGCCTGTATGCGCGCGCCAATCAGACCTATCGCTTTGCCAATACCGATGAATACTGGGGCTATGACCCGATCACGTATAACCGCGTGTTTTCGGGTGAATTGCGTCCGCAGATTGGCAAGGGTGTGGAGATCGGTTACGACTTCCATGGCGCATTGCAGTCGTTTGGTTTGGTCGCTGGCCAATCACTCAGCCAGAACGAAATCCGCTACGACGCAAATACTGGCAACAACCTCAATTGGGCTGACGACATTTTCCGTTCCAGCCTTACGGCGAACTGGAGTGTTCAGGTTTTGAGCAAGGGCCATTTCACTGCCAACATTCGCTGGCAGCGCGCCGAGTACGCCAATGGCACCCATTCCGGCCAGACCCTGGGCCACGTGCCCTCGGTCATTCAAAATTTTGGCTGGGTGCAGGAACTCGACAACGGATCGCGACTCGGATTGCAGGTGACCCACGTCAGTGCGCAGAACTACGATGCGTCGCCCGACGACATTCCCACCCTGAAGCAGATGCCCGACTACACCACGGCCGATCTGTTCTGGTCGCGTACCTACGGCAAACTGGGTGCGCGCATGACCGTCAAGAACTTGTTGGGTGAGACCTATGCACCCTATGGCGGCTATGGTTTCGTGAGCCTGCCAGGTGGAGCCAACGGGTACCGTTACTACTACTACCCGTCCGACCCTCGCTCGGTGTACCTGTCGCTGTCTTACCAGTTCTAAGCCCCGTGTCCGCCTTAGGCCCCCAACGCATCATCTGCCTCACAGAGGAGACCACCGAGTGGCTGTACCTGCTCGGGCAGGAGGGGCGTATTGCGGGCATTTCGGGGTACACCGTGCGGCCGCGGCGGGCGCGGGAAGAGAAGCCCAAGGTCAGCGCGTTTTTGAGCGCCAAGATCGACAAGATTCTGGCGCTCAAGCCCGACTGCGTGCTGGGCTTTTCCGATTTGCAGGCCGACATTGCCGCAGCGCTGATCCGGCAGGGGGTTCAGGTCACGGTATTTAACCAGCGCAGCGTGGCCGAGATTTTTTCCATGCTGTACCAGGTGGCGGCGATGGTGGGCGAGGCCGAGCAGGGATTGCAGCGGATTGCTGCCATGCAGGCCGAACTCGACGCCATGGAAGCGACCGTTGCCGCGCGGGTGGCTGCCGGTGCGCGCCGGCCCAGGGTGTTTTTTGAGGAGTGGGATGTGCCGCACATCAGCGCCATCCGCTGGGTGTCCGAACTGGTGGGCATTGCCGGTGGCGACGACTGCTTTCCTGAACTGGCGCTGGAGTCGCTGGGCAAGAACCGCATCATTGCCGATGGTGCCGAGATCGTGCGGCGCAATCCGGACATCATTTTCGGGTCCTGGTGTGGCAAGAAGTTCCGCCCCGCCACCGTGGCAGCCCGGCCGGGTTGGCAGGCCGTTGCAGCGGTTCAAACGCAACAACTTTTTGAAATCAAGTCGCCCGACATCCTGCAACCAGGCCCGGCCGCCTTAACCGATGGCGTGCGCCAGTTGCACGCCCACATCCTGCAATGGATGGACCAGGATCTGAAGGAGCGAGCTGCGGCATGAACGCTCCATTGACGATTGCATGCAGCGAATTGATTCTGGGCGGTCAACGCAGTGGCAAGTCGCGCCGAGCCGAATTATTGGCGCGCCAGTGGCTGGGCGCACAGCCCGACCGCCGGGCCGTGCTGATTGCCACGGCCCAAGCCTGGGACGATGAAATGCGCCAGCGCATTGCGCGGCACCAGGTCGACCGGGCCGAGCGCGTGCCAGGCATGCAAACGGTGGAAGAGCCTGTTGATTTGGGCGCAGCCATTTCACGGCATAGCAGCCCGGACACATTGGTGGTGGTGGATTGCCTGACCTTGTGGCTGACCAACCTGCTGATGCCGGTGGTTTCCGGAACGGAGCAACACGCCGAGCCCGAGCAACACCGGGCGAGCCTGGCTGATGCCCCCATTCAGGAACTGTTGCTTTCGATTGAATCGGCGCCCGGCCCTGTGCTTCTGGTCGGCAACGAAATTGGCATGGGCGTGATTCCCATGGGTGCGCAGGTGCGCGCCTTTGTCGATGCGCTGGGTCGCTTGAACCAGGACGTCGCACAGGTCTGTAGCCGCGTGACCTTGATGGCGGCCGGTCTGCCCCTGACATTGAAAGGTTCTGAATGAAGCGCTGTTGGATTGCCTTGGCAACGCTGGCTTTGTCCGTTTTCCTGGCAATGCCGGCAGGTGCCATCCAAGTGACGGACGACCAGGGCACCGTGCTGAATCTGGTCAAGCCGCCGCAGCGCATCGTCAGCCTGTTGCCTTCGCTGACCGAAACCGTATGTGCCTTGGGCCAATGCCAGCGCTTGGTCGGCGTGGACCGCTATTCCAACTTTCCCGAATCGGTGAAGAAATTGCCGCAGGTGGGCGGCGGCATGGACCCGAACATTGAGGCCATCGTGGCGCTGCGCCCGGATTTGGTGTTGGCTGCCTTGTCATCGCGGTCGGCTGCGCGCCTGGTGTCGCTGGGCATTCCGGTGTTCACCTTGGAGCCCAAGTCGCATGCCGATGTGCAGCGGGCGATTCGAATTTTGGGGCAACTGCTGCAGGTCACTGATGCACCCAAGCTTTGGCAGCGCATTGATGCGGACATGAATTCGGCGGCCGCGGCGGTCCCGCCGGCTTTGCGCGGGCAGCGGGTGTACTTTGAGGTCAATCGCGGGCCGTATGGCGCCAGCGAAGGCTCTTTCATTGGCGAGACCCTGACGCGGCTGGGTTTTGCGAATATCCTGCCGGCTTCGTTGGGGCCGTTCCCCCGGATCAACCCGGAACTGGTGGTGCGTGAAAATCCCGACCTCATCATGCTGGGGGAGGCCAATATGCAGGATCTGGCGCAGCGCCCGGGCTGGCGCGCCATACGCGCGGTGCGTGAAAACCGTCTTTGCCTGTTTGACGGTTCTGCTGCAGACATTCTGGTGCGCCCCGGCCCGCGCATGGCCGAAGCGGCACGGCTGATGGCACGTTGCGCCACGGACAAAGCGGGTGCTGCCACGCCCGCAGCGGTGCGCCCATGACTCCACGCCAACCCGTCACACTGATATTGGTTTTGGGCCTGTTGGCCTGCGCCGCTATCACGGTGTTGGGGGTGTGCATTGGTAGCGCCGGATTTGAGAACACGGTCGGCGCCCTCTGGTTAGGTGGCGCAGATCCAGTGATGGCGCAGCAAATCGTCTGGGAGATTCGCCTACCGCGCACCGTGGGGGCGCTGGCGGCTGGTGCCTTGTTGGGTCTTGCCGGCGCGCTGGCGCAGGGCCTGTTTCGCAATCCGCTGGCTGATCCGTACTTGCTGGGCAGTGCCTCGGGTGCATCGTTGGGTGTGGCGCTGGCTTTGGCCAGTGTGGGTGGCGGGGCCGGTATGGTGGGTGGCAGCATGATGAGCGAGGCCGCCGCCGTGAGCGTGTTTTCCAGCAGCGTCTGGGTACGCCTTGGCCTGACCGGTGCTGCCTTTGCCGGGGCCGTGGGTGCCGTGCTGCTCACGCTGGCGCTGGCGCGTGGCGTAGGCAACACCTTGCGCCTGCTGCTGGCCGGTGTGGTGGTGGGGGTTGTGCTGGGCGCCATTACTTCGCTGGTGCTGCTGTTTTCACCGGATTCATTGCAGGCCATGCAGGCCTTTTTGCTGGGTTCCACCAGCTTTATTGGCTGGGCATCCTGCGGGCTGATGCTGGTGGTGTGGTTGCTGTGCGCGCTCGCCGCCTGGGTACTGGCCCGAGTGCTGGATGGGTTGAGTCTGGGTGAAGCCACGGCCATCAGCCTGGGCCTGCCGATTGCGCCGTTGCGGGCAGCCTTGGTGGCGGTGCTGGCGCTGGCGACGGGAGCAGCGGTGGCACAAACCGGCCTGATTGCCTTTGTGGGTTTGGCAGCGCCGCATCTGGTGCGGGCTATGGTTCGGGTGCCGTACCGGCTGTTGATTGTTCTGGCGAGTGTGGTGGGTGCGGTGTTGCTGGGCGCTGCGGATTTGCTGGCGCGCTGGGCGATTGCGCCGCAGGAACTGCCGGTCGGTGTGCTGACCGCGGTGCTGGGTGGTGTGTATCTGCTGTGGCTGATGCACCGCAGTGGCGCGACTGGCAGTGGAGGGCGCGGCACATGACGGCAGCGCTTGTCGCCAAGGCCCTGACGGCCCGCCTGGGTGGCGTGACCGTGTTGCACGGCGTTGATCTGGAACTGGCGGCGGGCCAATGGACCAGCATTCTCGGGCCCAACGGCGCGGGCAAATCGACCTTGCTCAAGGCCCTTGCCGGCTTGTTGCCGCACCAGGGCGAAGTGCATTTGCTCGGTAAGTCCTTTGACCAGATTCCCCGGCGCGAACGGGCCCGGCAACTGGCCTGGCTGGGGCAAAACGAAACCTCGGCCGACGATCTGAGCGCCTGGGATGTGGTCATGCTCGGGCGCCTGCCGCACCAGGACTGGCTGGCCCCGCCCAATGAGCAAGACCAGGTGGCAGTGGAGCGTTCCATGCGATACACCCAGTCATGGGAATGGCGCGCGCGTGCCGTCAGCCAGTTGTCCAGCGGCGAGCGGCAACGGGTGTTGTTGGCCCGCGCGCTGGCGGTGGAGGCCAAGGTATTGCTGATGGATGAACCCTTGGCCAATCTGGACCCGCCGCACCAGGCCGACTGGCTTTGCGTGGTGGAGGCGCTGTTGGCGCATGGCACGACCGTGGTCAGCGTGTTGCATGAAATTTCGATTGCGCTCAACGCCAACCGGCTGGTGGTGATGCGCGAAGGGCGCGTGGTGCACCACGGCGCCAGCGCCGACCCTGCGACCCACGCCGCCCTATGCCAGGCGTTTGACAACCGCATTGCGATTCACCCGCTGAACGGGCAATGGGTTGCGCTAACCGCGATTCCAGGGCGCTAAAGCCATGCAAATTGAAATCCCGCCCACCGAGAAGCCCTACGAAAAGCCGGAGGGCGAGCGCCGTGGCCTGCTGATCGTCAACACCGGTGATGGCAAGGGCAAAAGTACGGCGGCCTTTGGCCTGGCCCTGCGTGCCCACGGCCGCGGCAAGGCGGTGAAGATTTTCCAGTTCATGAAGGTGCCAACAGCCCGCTTTGGCGAGCACCGCATGTTCGAGGCCCTGGGCATTCCCATCGTCGGGTTGGGCGATGGCTTTAGCTGGAAAAGCCAGGACCTGGAGCGCTCGGCGCAACTGGCGCGTGATGGCTGGGCGCTGGCGAAAGCGGCCATTCAGGGTGGCGAATTCTTTATGGTCACGCTGGATGAGTTGACCTATCCGCTGATCTACGGATGGGTGCCCTTGGATGAGGTGCTGGACACGCTGAAGCACCGCCCACCGCAGGTGCATGTGGTGATCACCGGGCGCCGTTGCCCAGCCGAAATCATCGCGCTGGCCGATACCGTAACCGAGATGCAGATGCTGAAACATGCCTTTCAGGCCGGCATTCCGGCCCAGCGCGGAATCGAGGATTGATCCGATGACCGCCCGTTGCATCATGGTGCTCGGCACCACCAGCGGTGCCGGCAAAAGCTGGCTCACGACCGCGCTGTGCCGCTACTACCAGCGTCAGGGCTTCAAGGTTGCGCCGTTCAAAGCGCAGAACATGAGCAATAACGCGCGGGTGGTGGCAAGCCCCAATGGGTTGGGTGAGGTGGGAAGTGCGCAATATTTCCAGGCCCTGGCGGCAAGGGCCGAGCCCGATGTCCGCATGAACCCTCTGCTCCTCAAGCCCGAGCGCGACACGCATAGCCAGGTGGTGTTGCTGGGGCAGGTGAGCGAGGAACTGGCCAATATGCCGTGGCGCGGCCGCAGTAACCATGTCTGGCCAGTCATTGCGCATGCGCTGGATGACCTGCGCGCCGAGAACGATGTGGTGGTGATTGAGGGGGCGGGCTCACCGGCCGAGATCAATTTGTCGAGCAGCGACATCGTCAACATGCGGGTGGCCTTGCACGCGCAAGCCGCCTGCCTGCTGGTCACCGACATTGACCGGGGCGGTGCCTTTGCCCACTTGTATGGCACCTGGGCGCTGCTGCCCGAAAACGAGCGCGCCTTGCTGAAGGGCTTTGTGCTGAACAAGTTCCGCGGCGATGCCAGCCTGCTGGCACCGGGGCCGCAGATGCTGCAGGACCTGACCGGTGTGCCCACTGTGGCCACGCTGCCGATGTGGTGGCAGCACGGCTTGCCCGAAGAGGATGGTGTTTTTGATGACCGGAGCGTGGCTAGAGGCGCAGTGAAGCAAACCGTTGCCGTGATTGCCTACCCACGTATCAGCAATCTCGATGAATTCCAGCCGCTGAAAAACATTCCAGGTCTGCGCCTGCAATGGGTGCGCAGTCCTTCCGAGTTGGCTGGGCTCCAGCCTAGCGACTGGATCATTCTGCCGGGCTCCAAAAACACCAGTGGCGACCTGGCCTGGCTACGCGCCCAGGGCCTGGATGCCGCCATTGCCGCCCACGCGGGGCAGGGCGGTGCGGTGCTGGGCGTGTGCGGAGGACTGCAAATGCTGGGCGAGGCGCTGATTGATCCGCATGGCGTGGATGGCAATGCGCCGGGGTTGGGCTTGCTGCCGCTGGTGACGGTGTTTGAAGTCGACAAAACCGTGCGCCGCACCAAGACCCGCTTTACTTCCGCCATGCAGGGCCCATCGCAACCGTGGGCCGCATTGGCCGGGGTGGAGGTCTCCGGATACGAAATTCACCACGGCCAGACGCAGCCGCACGCGGCCATGATGGCCGCTGGCAATGTGGCGGTGCCGGTGCTGCCCGACGGGCTGGCCTGGCAAAACCCGGCCGGCAATGTGCTAGGTCTGTACCTGCACGGGCTGTTTGAAGATCCTGCCGCTCTGCAGGCCTTGTTTGCCAGCCACTTGAACAAGTCGCCGGTGCCGACGCTGGACACCGTGTTCGATGGCCTGGCCGATTTCATCGAAACCCACTTTGAACCGGGCGTGCTGCAGTCGCTGTTGCGCTGATTCACCATCTTTTACGGAACCCACCATGAGTCCCACACTGCCCCACCTTGCCGACATTCACGATGCCGCACTGACCCAAACGCTGCAACTCACGCTGGACCACAAGACCAAACCCCAGGGCTCTCTGGGGCGTTTGGAAGACCTGGCCATGACCATCGGCCAGGTACTGGGCACCGTGCGGCCGGTGCTGGATCAGCCCCAAATGGTGGTGTTCGCCGGTGACCACGGCCTGACGGCGCGCGGCATTTCGGCATTTCCAAGTGACGTGACCTGGCAGATGGTGGAAAACTTTCTGGCGGGTGGTGCTGCGGTCAGTGTGCTCGCACGCCAAAACGGCATTGCGCTCACCGTGGTGGATTGCGGTGTGAAGCACGACTTTCTTTCCGGCGTTTGGTCAGGCGGCAGACGGCCCGGCTTGCAAGTGCGCAAAGTAGCCGGCGCGGAGCATGGCACAGCCGACTCATCCGCTGGCCCGGCCATGTCGCAAGACCAATGCGCCGCTGCGCTGGAGCAGGGCAAGGAATTGGTGCGGGGCTTGCCAGGCAACGTCCTGTTGCTCGGGGAAATGGGCATTGGCAACACCTCGGCGGCGTCGCTCATTTTGTCGCGCTTGGCCGGTTTGGATATTGCGCTGTGCACCGGCGCCGGTACCGGGCTGGATGCACCGGCGGTGCAGCGCAAGACCGAGGTTCTGCGTGAGGTGTTGCAACGGCACGCCGACGCCAAGGCTCCGCTGGACGTGCTGGCTGCCATGGGCGGATTTGAGATTGCCACCATGGTTGGGGCGGTGTTGCAGGCTGCGTCTGAGCGGCGTGTGATTGTGGTGGACGGCTTTATTGCCAGCAGCGCGGTGGTGGTGGCCCACGCGTTACAGCCACTGGTGCTACAACGCTGCGTGTTTGCGCACCGCTCCGGCGAGCGCGGCCACGAGTTCATGTTGCAGCACCTGGGTGCGCAAGCCTTGCTGGACCTGGGCCTGCGCCTGGGCGAGGGGAGCGGTGCCGCGCTGGCCTGGCCGCTGCTGCAATCGGCCTGCACCATCCTGCGTGACATGGCCAGCTTTGCGCAGGCCGGAGTGTCCGAAAAGTCGGCCGATCCCGTCAAAGTCTGATCGGACTTGGTTCAGAACGCGTGATGCCTTTTGTCCGCAATTACCTGCTGGCTTTGCAGTTTTTCACCCGCATTCCGGTGACCGGAAGGCTGGCGGACTGGGTCGGCTACAGCCCGCAGATGCTGCGTGCCAGCGCGGCACACTTTCCGGGGGTTGGGTGCTTGGTCGGTGCATTGGTGGCGGCACTCAGCGCGGCGCTGTTGTGGGCCCTGCCAGCGGGCGGCTTTTCACCCCTGATCGTGGCCGCACTGGGCACCGCCTTTGGCATTTTGCTGACCGGCGCGTTCCACGAAGACGGCCTGGCCGACGTGGCGGATGGCCTGGGCGGTAGTTACCAGCGCGAGCGGGCGCTGGAAATCATGAAAGATTCGCGGGTCGGCGCCTTTGGTGCCATAGCCATCGTGATGGCGCTGCTGGTCAAAGTGGCGCTGGTGGCACAACTGGCCAGCATGGGCGCGGCGGTGTTGTGCAGCGCGGCGTTTCTGGCCCATGTGGTTTCACGAACCTGGCCCTTACTGATCATCCGCGCGCTGCCGCATGTAGGCGATGTGGCCGGCAGCAAATCCAAGCCCTTGGCGGAACAAATCACGTGGTCGGCTTTAGCGGTCGCCCTGTTGTGGTGCCTCTTGGCGGTGTTGGTGGTTTTGGGCGTGGAAGTGAGCGGCATGCAAGTGACGCTGACGCGCGGCCAGCGTTGGGGCATTCCGGTTGCAGGGGCATTGCTAGCCAGCGCATTGGCCTTTGTTTGGATGTTGCGAATGTTCGCCAAGCGCCTGCAAGGCTTCACCGGCGACTGCCTGGGCGCCACCCAGCAAGTCTGCGAACTGGCCTTTTACCTCGGTTTCCTGCTAGCTTGGAACACCCAATGAGCGTGGGTGGCGATGCGTTCTGCGCAGGTAAAGGAGGAGGCCGCGCAGCGGACGGGGGACACGGAGCAGAGCGCTTCGCTACCCATGCTCTGGCTGGAAGCCACCAACTCTGGCTAGCCCGCCATGCCAAACCATTGATCGCACCCGGAATCTGCTACGGCACGCTGGATGTAGAAGCGCATGCCGAGTTAACCCAAATGGCAGCCCAGTCTCTGGCAAAGGCTTTGCCGACGGATATCACCGTCATAACCTCTCCCCTTAGGCGTTGCATGCAATTGGCCGAATGCCTGCAAGCGCTGCGCCCCGATTTGACCTACCAAACCGACGACCGCCTGCGCGAGATGGACTTCGGCACCTGGGAGGGCGTGCCCTGGGCCGACATTCCGAAAGAAGCCGTGGACGCCTGGACCGACGATTTCGCTAACCACCGCTTTGGCGGTAAGGAGTCTGCCAACGAAGTCCTGGCGCGGGTCGCATCGGCGTGGGACGGCCTGCAAGCCAACATGTCCACGCTATGGATTGCCCATTCGGGGGTGGCTCAGGCGGTCAGTTTTTTGCAGCAAGGCATTCGTCGTGTGGAGCGGGCGCAGGACTGGCCGGCAACGCAGTTGGGGTTTGGGGAATGGCTGACTTTCTCAAGACGCGCTTGAATGCCCTAACGAATTTACTGGCACTCAGCCTGGTGCTGGTGTTTTGTCCTTGAACCCACACACGGCGTTCACACCGCATTGCCAGCACTGCGGTTTGCGCGCTTGGCAGATGTAGCGCCCGTGCAGGATTAGCCAATGGTGAGCGTCCACCAAATAGCGGGGCGGTACTCGCTTTAGGAGTTTTTCTTCTACTTCCAGCGGCGTTTTGCCGGGTGCCAGGCCGGTGCGGTTGCCCAGGCGAAAGATATGCGTGTCCACTGCCATGGTGGGTTCACCAAAGGCCACATTGAGCACCACGTTGGCGGTCTTGCGACCGACGCCGGGAAGGCTCTCCAAGTCCTGCCGCGAGCCGGGAACCTCGCCCTGAAAGCGCTCGATGAGGATGCGGCAGGTTTCCAACAGGTGCCGGGCCTTGCTGCGGTAGAGGCCAATGGTCTTGATGTAGGACTCCAGCCCGTCCACACCCAGCGCCAGAATCTTTTCAGGTGTGTTCGCCACCACAAAAAGCCTTCGCGTGGCCTTGTTGACACTGACATCGGTCGCCTGCGCCGACAACAAAACAGCGGTCAGCAACTCAAACACCGAGGCATATTCCAACTCGGTTTGCGGGCTGGGGTTGGCGGCCTGCAGGATGCTGAAGAAACTTTCTATTTGGGTGGCTTTCATGGGGTCAGCAAAAGATGAGGCAATCGCGGTGGGCATCTAGCTGACGTTAACAAATTTTGTGCGGTCGGGAAAATGGTGGGTCATCCATTCGCGCCGCAAGCGCAAGGCTGCCAACACCTCCTCGGGCAGACTGGCAACGGACTCCGGCCCGGAGTCAGCCGCTTCTGCCAACAGCCCGGCGAGGTGCAGAACGGCGCCCAGCCTAGAAAAGCCAGCTTCGGCCATCGGATCTGCGGCACGCTGGAGCGCCTGCACCATCTGTGGCGGGAATTGCCAGCGACGCGCCAGCTCAGCGGTGATCTGGCCCTCGGTAAATCCCAGCAGCCGCGTTTCACGCTTCCAGCGCACACCCGGAATCTGAGGCAGCTTTTCGACCACCTGAAGAATGGACGGCTCAGCCTGAGCAATCAGCAACTCACCCAGACGCAACATCATTCCGGTGAGCCAGCCTATATGGCCGTGGATGCCGACACGCGTTGCAAGCCATTGCGCGTAGCCGGCGCAGTCCATGGTGGTGGTCCAAAAGGCGTTGCGGTCCAGCCCCGGAAACGCCTGAAATGTGTCGTTCAGACTGACACCGACCGCCAGCGAGCGCACACGCTCCATTCCCACCAAAGCGACGGCGTCCTCCAGTAGCCCCACACTTCGGGACAAGCCAAACTGGCTGCTATTGGCCAGCTTGAGCAGGCGTGCTGCCATGGCCGGGTCGCGCGCGATGATGGCACACACCTGATCGACGGTGGCACCCTCGTCGTGCAGGGTGCGAATCAGAGCCTGCGCCACATGCGAGATGCTGGGGATTTGCACCGTACTGAAGAAAGTTTCAATGTCTGGCAAGGAGTTCCCCGAAAATTTCAAAGCACAATCAGGGTGAATTTAACCCAACATGCCAGAGTCAACCGTATGAAATTCGCCGATCGTCTGAATAATGTAGAGACTTCCGCTATTCGTGAGCTATTTAAGTTACTTGGAAAGCCGGGAATCATCAGTTTTGCCGGAGGTTTCCCGGATAGCGCCATGTTTGATGTCGAAGGTATCCGTGAGGCCAGCAACCGCGCGTTAGCTGAGGAGCCCGGTGCTGCTTTGCAATATGGAGCCACCGAGGGTTACCAACCGCTACGTGAGCAACTTACGGCCTTTATGCAAAGCAAGGGCGTGACTGACTTGTCACCGGAACAATTGATTGTGACCACGGGCAGTCAGCAGGCTTTGGACTTGTTGGGCAAGACCATGATCAGCCCTGGTGACAAGGTGATTGTGGAAGGTCCTACGTTTCTGGCCACCATTCAGTGCTTCCGCTTGTATGGCGCCGAACTCATTAGCGCGCCAATCGATGCCAACGGCGTCAACACCGACACGCTGGAGCAACTGATTGCCGAACACAAACCCAAGCTGGTGTACCTGATTCCTACCTTCGGCAACCCCAGCGGCGCCATGCTCAGCCTGGAGCGCCGCAAGCGCGTGCTGGAACTGGCGGTGAAGTACCAGACGCTGGTGGTGGAAGACGATCCTTACGGCGACTTGTATTTTGGCGAGGCGCCGCCCCCGAGCATGCTGGCGCTGAGCGCGCAGGTTCCCGGTAGCCGCGACTGGCTTGCCCACTGCGGCAGCCTGAGCAAGGTGCTAAGCCCCGGCCTGCGCGTGGGTTGGATGATTGCCCCGCCCGAATTGCTGGCCAAGGCCACCATGTGCAAGCAGTTCAGCGATGCACACACCAGCACCTTTGCACAGGCAACGGCTGCGCAATACCTCAAGGCTGGCCGCATGCCCGCCACACTGGCGCATGTGCGCAAGGTCTACGCCGAGCGGGCGCAGGCCATGGGCGATGCTTTGCGCAAAGAACTGGGCGATGCGATTGAATTTGTGCAACCGCAAGGCGGTTTGTTTGTGTGGGCGCGGCTGACCGGTGCGGGCGGCAAGGTGAGTGATGGTGGCGTCTTTGCCAAGCGCGCTATCGACAAGGGCGTGGCCTTTGTGCCGGGAGTGCCTTTCTATGCGGCCAATGCCGATGCTTCCACTTTCCGCCTGAGTTTTGCCACGGCGGATGTGGCGCGCATTCAGGAAGGCGTGTCCCGACTGGCGCAGGCGCTGTAACGGCCTTGGTGCCCTGCCATGAAAAGGTTTCTATGGGGGCTTTTGCTGGTGCTGCTGATGGCGGTCGGTGGAGGCGCCTGGTGGGCCTACCACTCCCGAGACGCATTGATTGCCAGTGCAATTCGAACCTATGGTCCGCAAATTGCCGGGGTGCCGGTTGAACTGAGCAGCGTGCGGCTGGACCCAGCGCAAGGCACGGCCGTGCTCCAGGGCCTGCAATTGGGTAACCCCAAAGGCTTCAAGACACCCAGCGCACTGCGGGTGGATCAGGTTCTGTTGGATTTGGATGTGGCCACGCTAACCAGCAACGTGGTGCACATCCGCCACGTCAGCATCCTGCAGCCCGAAGTAACGTATGAACACGCGTCGGGCGGCAGCAACCTGGATGTGATTCAGCGCAATGTGGAGGCAACGCTTTCCAACCTGGGCGTTGGCGGCGGGGGCGCGCAGACTGACAAGGCAGCCGGCAACGGCAAGAAGCTCATCATTGATCGCTTTGACATTCTCGGTGCCAAGGCCGAGGTGAGTGCTACGGTGCTGGAAGGCAAGACGGTTACGGTGTCGCTGACCGATGTGCACCTGAGCGACATGGGCAAAAAGGCCGGCGGAATCAGCCCAGCTCAGGCCGCATCGCAAGTGATGGCGGCAGTGCGGCAGGCGGTGGGCCATGCGGTCACCCCGCTGCACCTGGATGGCGTGGTGGATGCGGTCAAGAAGGGGGCGGCGTCGGTAGTGGACAGCGTAAAAGGTTTCTTCAAATAAGGTTCAATCTGACCCATGAAAAAACAGATCAAGATCGACTTCGTGTCCGACGTTTCCTGCCCCTGGTGCGCGATTGGCTTGCAGTCGCTGCAAACCGCACTGGACCAACTCGGCGGCGAACTCGACGCACAACTCACCTTTCAACCCTTTGAACTGAACCCGCAAATGGTCGCCGAGGGCGAAGACATTCTGGAACACCTGAGCCGCAAATACGGCTCCACACCGGCCCAGATGGAGGCGGCGCAGGACAACATCCGCAACCGGGGCGCTGCGCTGGGATTCACCTTCGCTATGGACAAGCGCAGCCGCATTTACAACACCTTTAACGCGCACCGGCTGCTGCATTGGGCTGGCAATGAGGGCAAGCAGGTGGAACTGAAGAAGGCCTTGCTTAAGGCCTATTTCACCGACGGTGAAAACCCGAGCGACACGGCGGTGTTGGTGCGGGTGGCAGCGTCTGTGGGCCTAGATGCCGCCCATGCGCAAGCGATTCTGGACAGCGACGAATATGCCCAGGAAGTGCGCGAACACGAACGCTTTTACCAACAACACGGAATTAACTCGGTACCAGCCATCATCTTGAATGACCAGCACCTGATCTCCGGCGGCCAGCCGCCCGAAGTATTCGCGCAGGCTTTGCGACAGGTCGCGGGGATATAGAGCCCCCACGCTTGCCACTGCGTGTGCTGCGCTGCCCCCCAAGGGGGTGCGTTTCCCCTTGGGGCGGCCCGGCGGGTAAACCTCGCCCCCACGCTTGCCACTGCGTGTGCTGCGCTGCCCCCCGAGGGGCTAACCCGGTTTGGGGCGGCCCTGCACCGGGTTGCTTAACGCAAGACGCTTAGCAGCCGCTCCAGCCCGCCGCTGTTGATCGCCACGTTGGCCTTCTCACGCACTGCCGGTTTGGCGTGGTAGGCCACGGACAGGCCGGCCACGCCCATCATGGGCAGGTCGTTGGCGCCGTCGCCCATGGCAATGGTTTGTTTGGGGTCGATGCCCAATAGCGTTACCACTTCCAGCAGCGTGCGGCGTTTTTCGTTGCCGTCACAGATGTCGCCCCAGGGCTGATCCACCATGCGGCCGGTCAGCACGCCACAGGTCGGGCCGGCTTCCACTTCCAGCACGTTGGAGCGGGCAAAGTCGATGCCCAGGCGGTCGCGGATGCGGTCGGTAAAGAAGGTGAAGCCGCCGGACACCAGCAGCACTTTCATGCCTGCGGCCTTGCAGGCAGCAACCAACTCGGCCGCACCAGGGTTGAGTTGCAGGCGGCGGGTGTACACCTCTTCCATGTGGGCCACGGTCACGCCCTTGAGCAGGGCCACGCGCTTGCGCAGGCTGTCCTTGTAGTCGGTAATTTCGCCGCGCATGGCGGCTTCGGTAATGGCAGCCACTTCAGCCTTGCGGCCGGCGGCGTCGGCAATTTCGTCCACGCACTCGATGTTGATGAGGGTGGAGTCCATGTCAAACGCAATCAGCTTGAAGTCGCTGAGCTTGAGCGGGGCGGTGATGCCTTGCAGGACGAGGCCGGATTCGATTTCGGTGGCTTGGGTCATAAACGGAGTTGCTTCAATAATTTCTTGCTCAGGCTTTGGCGGCCTGGGCGGTAGGCGTACCCAAACTACGCAGCACATCGCGCACCATTTGCGCGCGGTCTTTCACTTCGGGCAGTTCGCGCTCGATGCGAAGTTTTTCGTTGCCGACCAGCTTGATGTGCTTGTTCTTCTGGATCAGCGCGATCACCCGCATCGGCTCAATCGGGGCATCCTTCTTGAAGTTGATGGTGATCACGCCGGGCGCCGCGTCCACCTTGACCACGCCGTAGGGCTTGGCAATCACGCGCAGGCGGTGCACATCGATCAGCGTTTGGGCCTGGGCCGGCAGTTTGCCGAAACGGTCCACGATCTCTTCAAGTAACGCGTCAATCTGGTCGGTGTTCTTGGCCGTAGCGAGCTTTTTATAGAAGCTCAGGCGCAGGTGCACATCGCCGCAGTAGTCGTCGGGCAACAGGGCGGGGGCGTGCAGGTTGATTTCGGTGTTGACGTTGAGCGGACTCAACAGGTCGGGCTCGATTCCGGCCTTCAGGCAACGCACTGCCTCGGACAGCATCTCGTTGTAAAGCTGAAAGCCCACTTCGAGCATGTTGCCGCTCTGGTTTTCGCCCAGCACTTCACCGGCTCCGCGAATCTCCAGGTCGTGCATGGCCAGATAAAAGCCGCTGCCCAGTTCTTCCATTTGCTGAATCGCGTCGAGTCGCTGCTGGGCGTGCTTGGTCAGGCCCTCAATGTCAGGCACCATCAAATAGGCATAGGCCTGGTGGTGGCTGCGCCCCACGCGCCCGCGCAACTGGTGCAACTGGGCCAGGCCGAACTTGTCGGCGCGGCTCATCACAATCGTGTTGGCGGTGGGCACGTCAATGCCGGTTTCAATAATCGTGGAGCACAAGAGCAAGTTGCTGCGCTGGGCAATGAAGTCGCGCATCACCGCCTCAAGCTGCCGCTCGGGCATCTGGCCGTGGGCCACGGCAATGCGTGCTTCGGGCAGTAATTCTTCGAGCTTGGCGCGGCGGTTCTCGATGGTCTCCACCTCGTTGTGCAGGAAGTAAACCTGCCCACCGCGTTTGAGTTCACGCAGCACGGCCTCGCGGATCACGCCATTGCCCTCGGTGCGCACAAAGGTCTTGATCGCCAGTCGGCGCTGCGGCGCGGTGGCAATCACGCTCAGGTCACGCAGGCCTTCCAGCGCCATGCCCAGCGTACGGGGAATGGGGGTGGCGGTGAGCGTGAGCACGTCCACTTCGGCGCGCAAGGCCTTCATGGCCTCTTTGTGGCGCACGCCGAAGCGGTGTTCCTCATCAATGATCAACAGGCCCAAGTCTTTGAAATGCGTGTTCTCGGAGAGCAGCTTGTGCGTACCCACCACGATGTCGATGGTGCCGTCGGCCACGCCCTTCAGTGCAGCGGTAATTTCCTTGCCTGAGCGAAACCGGCTCATCTCAGCAATCTTTACCGGCCATTTGCTGAAGCGGTCCACCAGCGTCTGGTAATGCTGCTCGGCCAGCAGCGTGGTGGGTGCCAGAAAGGCCACCTGCTTGCCGCCGGTCACCGCGACAAAGGCTGCGCGCAACGCGACTTCGGTCTTGCCAAAGCCCACATCGCCGCACACCAGCCGGTCCATTGGGCGCGGGCTGATCATGTCCTGAATAACGGCGTGGATGGCCGCCTTCTGATCGGCGGTTTCCTCAAAGCCGAAATCGTTGGCAAAGGTCTCGTAATCGCCCGGTGAGAAGCGGAATGCAAAGCCCTCGCGCGCGGCGCGACGGGCGTAAATGTTGAGCAGCTCGGCAGCCGAGTCGCGCACCTGCTCCGCCGCCTTGCGCTTGGCCTTTTCCCACTGGCCGGAGCCTAACTTGTGCAGCGGCGCCTCGTCAGCGCTAACGCCGGTGTAGCGGCTGATCAGTTGCAACTGGCTGACCGGCACATACAGCGTGGCCTGGTCGGCGTATTCCAGATGCAAAAACTCTTGCAACTCGGGCTCGCCCTGGGCATTTTTGTTGCCCAAGTCCATATTCACCAGACCCCGGTAGCGACCAATGCCGTGCGCCGAGTGCACCACCGGGTCACCCAGGTTCAGCTCGCTCAGGTCTTTGATCAGCGCCTCGACATCGCTGACCTGTTCCTGTTTTTTACGGCGGCGCGTGGTGGGGCCCGCGGCAAACAGTTCGGTCTCGGTGATGAGGTCAACGCCGGCTTCCAGCCAGGCAAAGCCGACCGTCAGCGCGGCGGTGGCGATGCCCCACTTTTCCGAGCTGGCAATGAATTCCTGCAGCGAATCAAAGGCGGGCGGGTTGATCTGCGAGGCGCGCAAAAAGTCGAGCAGGCTTTCGCGCCGCCCATCGCTTTCGGCCAGCACCAGTTGGCGCTGCTGGGTGTTGCGGGCGTGCTGTTTGAGTTTGACCAGCGGATCGTCGGTGCCGCGCAGCGCTGCCATGGGCGGCAGGGCGCCGAATTCGGGGTAGGGCGAGTCTTCGGCTACCGGTGCTGATCCGTCAGCCTGGGCGGCTGGTGCCTTGATGGCCAATTGCGCATAGCCATTGCACAGCGCATAAAACTGCTCGGTGCCCAGAAACAGACTCTCGGGTGGCAGTGCCGGGCGCTCGGGGTCGCCCTGCACCAGGCGGTAGCGGTCTTTGGTGTCTTGCCAGAAACGCTGGAAGGCCGGCTCCAGGTCGCCGTGCAGCACCACGGTGGCATCCGGGCCCACGTAATCAAAAACCGTTGCGGTCTGCTCAAAGAACAGCGGCAGGTAATACTCGATACCGGCTGTGGCGACGCCATTGCCCATGTCCTTGTAGATGCGGCTCTTGGTCGGATCGCCATCCAGCAACTCGCGCCAGCGGCTGCGAAAGCGCGCGCGCGCGTCGTCGTCCATCGGGAACTCGCGCCCGGGCAGCAGGCGGATTTCGGGCACCGGGTAGAGGCTGCGCTGGCTGTCCGGGTCGAAGGTGCGGATGCTGTCGATTTCGTCGTCAAACAGGTCTACGCGGTAGGGCACGGCCGAGCCCATCGGGAACAAATCGATCAGGCCGCCGCGCACCGCGTATTCGCCGGGGCTGACCACCTGGGTCACATGGCTGTAGCCGGCCAGCGTGAGTTGCGCCTTGAGCTTGGCTTCGTCGAGTTTTTGCTTGACCTTGAATTCAAAGGTGTAGCCCGCCAGAAAGCGTGGCGGCGCGAGCCGGTACAACGCCGTGGTGGCCGGCACGATGATGACGTCGGCGCCGGTGTCTTTGTCACGCTGCGAGATGCGCCACAGCGTGGCCAAGCGTTCGCTGATCAGATCCTGGTGCGGGCTGAACGTGTCGTAGGGTAGCGTTTCCCAATCGGGGAACAACGCGCAACGCAAGGTGGGTGCGAAGAACGCGATTTCTTCGAGCAGGCGCTGGGCGTCGGTGGCGTCTGACGTGATAAGGGCCAGTGGCTTGCCGCCGGCTTTTTCACGTTCACCCAAACGGGCCAGTAGGAGTGCGTCGGCAGAGCCCGCAGGGCGGGGCAGGGTGTAGCGTTTGCCGCTAAAGAGTTTCGGTAAATCCATGAATGGGTTCGATTTTAGAATGGGGCCGCAACTCTTCGCTGTTCATGCCCCAAACCACCCCCCATTCCGAAACCAGTTCCATCATTGCGCCCCGCATGTGGGCCCTGATTCCGTGCGCCGGTACCGGTTCGCGCTCGGGTGCAGCAGGCCCCAAACAGTACGAGGTGCTGGCAGGGAGGCCGCTGGTACTGCACACTTTGGGTGCATTTGCGGCGGTGACGCGCTTGGCGGACACGCTGGTGGTGGTTTCTCCGGGAGACACCTTTTTTGATGACCACGCCGAGGTAACGGTGGCCCCCTGCGGCGGTGCAACCCGGGCGCAAAGTGTGGCCAACGGACTTGCTGTGTTGTTGGCGGCGGGGGCCGATGCGGCGGATTGGGTGCTGGTGCACGATGCAGCGCGCTGCCTGATTACGCCGGACCAGATCAATGCCCTGATCGATACCTGTGACGATGATGAGGTCGGCGGGCTGTTGGCTCTGCCGCTGCCCGACACCCTTAAGCAGGAGAGAAAGGGGCGGGTACTTGCCACCCTTACACGATCCGACAAGTGGCTGGCGCAAACACCGCAGATGTTTCGGCTGGGCGCGTTGCAGTTGGCACTGGCCCAGGCTGGCGATGCCGTGACGGACGAATCGAGCGCCATGGAGTTGTGCGGTCTGAGCCCTTTGTTGGTGCAGGGTTCGGCGCAAAATTTCAAGGTGACGTATCCGGCGGACTTTGCGCTGGCGCAGAGCGTTTTGTTGGCACGGACGGCCTAAGTTCGAAGCGGTGGCTATGGCATTTTCGTTTGTCTGACGCTTTTCTGACGAGGCTTTCGTCTTCGGGGTTTTTACTAGTCTGAGCGTTTGGAATCGTCGGCACCATACGCCGCATGACGAATGACTGCATTCTCCAGACCCAGAAACTCAGCAAAGAATTCAAAGGCTTTGTTGCGGTAGACAAGGTGGACCTGTCGGTGCGCCGGGGCAGCATCCATGCACTGATCGGTCCCAACGGCGCCGGCAAGACCACCTGCTTTAACCTGCTCACCAAGTTCATCAAGCCCACTTCGGGCGTGATTCTGTTCAACGGGCAGGACATTACCCAGGACGCGCCGGCGCAAATTGCGCGGCGCGGCATCATCCGTTCGTTTCAGATTTCTGCGGTGTTTCCGCACCTGACGGTGCTGGAAAACGTGCGGGTGGCGCTGCAGCGCAAGCTCGGCACCTCCTTTCACTTCTGGAAGCCCGAAACCTCGTTGCACAAACTGAATGACCGGGCCGTGCAACTGCTGGCCGAGGTGGACCTGGAAAGTTATGCCGACACCGTGACGGTGGAATTGGCCTATGGCCGCAAGCGCGCCCTCGAAATTGCCACCACGTTGGCCATGGAGCCCGAACTGATGCTGCTTGATGAACCAACCCAGGGCATGGGTCTGGAAGACGTGGACCGCATTCGCCAGCTCATCAAAAAGGTGGCGGCCAACCGCACGGTGCTGATGGTGGAACACAACATGAGTGTGGTCTCCAGCATCGCCGACACGATTACGGTGCTGCAGCGCGGCGCTACGCTGGCCGAGGGGCCGTATGCCGAAGTGTCCAAGAACCCGGCAGTCATAGAGGCGTACATGGGCAGCGCCAACAACGAGCTCGTAGGGGCACACGGATGAGCACACCTTTTCTGCAAATCCGTGACCTGCACGCCTGGTATGGCGAGTCGCATGTGCTGCATGGCGTCAACTTCGACGTGCATGAAGGCGAAGTGGTCACGCTGCTTGGCCGCAACGGTGCCGGGCGCACCAGCACACTGCGCGCCATCATGGGCCTGACCGGCAGCCGCAAGGGCTCGATCAAGGTGCATGGATCTGAAACCATTGGTTCCAGCACCCACACCATCGCCCGTCTCGGTATTGGCTATTGCCCCGAAGAGCGCGGCATTTTTTCCAGCCTGTCGGCCCACGAAAACCTGTTGTTGCCGCCCCAACTTGCCAAGGGCGGCATGAGTGTGGACGAGATCTACGCCATGTTTCCGAACTTGCAGGAACGCGCCAATAGCCAGGGCACGCGGCTTTCGGGCGGTGAACAGCAAATGCTGGCGGTGGCGCGGATTCTGCGCACCGGCGCGCGTCTGCTGCTGCTGGACGAGATTTCGGAAGGGCTGGCACCGGTCATCGTGCAAAAGCTCGGTGAGATGGTGAAGATGCTGCGCGCCAAGGGTTACACCATCGTCATGGTGGAGCAGAACTTCCGCTTTGCCGCGCCACTGGCCGACCGCTTCATGGTGATGGAGCACGGCGAAATTCTGCAGGAGTTTACCCAGGCCCAGTTGCCCGATCGCATGGCCCAGTTGCATGAATACCTGGGTGTTTAATTTTTCAGCCAACCAACGAGGAAACAACGTATGAAACTCAAGAAAATTGCCGCTACTTGTGCACTGACCTGCGCAGCTTTGGGTGCTAGCGTCATGCCGGCACAGGCGCAGATTTCCGGCGACGTGATTCGCATCGGCATCATCACCGACATGTCCGGCCTGTACTCTGACATTGACGGCCCTGCCGGTGCCGAAGCGATCAAGATGGCGATTGCCGAACTCGGCGGTGCGGTCAATGGCAAGAAGGTCGAAGTGCTGGTGGCCGACCACCAGAACAAGCCCGACGTAGCCGCTGCCAAGGCGCGCGAATGGTTCGACACCCAGGGGCTGGACATGCTGATCGGTGGCACCAGCTCCGGCACCAGCCTGTCCATGTCCAAGGTGGCACTGGAAAAGAAAAAGCCCTTTATCTCCATCGGCGCGGCCACTTCGGCGCTGACCAACGAACAATGCTCGCCCTACACCGTGCACTACGCCTACGACACCGTGGCGCTGGCCAAGGGCACCGGCAATGCGGTGGTGAAGGCAGGTGGCAAGAGCTGGTATTTCCTGACTGCCGACTACGCCTTTGGATCGCAACTGCAAAACGACACCTCGACGGTGGTGAAGGCCGCCGGCGGCACGGTCGTGGGCTCGGTACGTCACCCGCTGTCGGCCAGCGACTTCTCTTCGTTCCTGCTGCAGGCGCAGTCCAGCAAAGCGCAAATTCTGGGTCTGGCCAATGCCGGTGGCGACACCATCAACTCGATCAAGGCTGCCAACGAATTCGGCATCACCAAGACCATGAAGCTGGCCGGTCTGCTGATGTTCATTAACGACATCCACTCCCTGGGACTGAACGCTACGCAGGGCATGTACCTGACCGATAGCTGGTACTGGAACAAGGATGCCGAGGCGCGCGCCTGGAGCCGCAAGTTCTTCGAGAAGATGAAGCGCATGCCCTCCAGCATCCAGGCTGCCGACTACTCGGCGACGCTGCAGTATCTGAAGTCGGTCAAGGCCATCGGGACCGACGACGGCGACAAGGTGCTGGCACAGATGAAGAAGACCAAGATCAACGACGTGTTTGCCAAGGACGGTTTCATCCGTGGCGACGGCCGCATGGTCCACGATATGTACCTGATGCAGGTGAAATCGCAGGCCGAATCCACCGAACCCTGGGACTATTACAAGGTGGTGCAGACCTTCAAGGGTGAAGAAGCCTGGACCACCAAGGCCGAGTCCAAGTGTGCACTCTGGAAGTAATTAGATGAGCGAGATATTCGGCATTCCGATTCAGGCGTTCCTGGGGCAGTTGCTGCTGGGACTGGTGAACGGTTCGTTCTACGCCATGCTCAGCCTGGGCCTGGCGGTGATTTTCGGTTTGCTGGGTATCGTCAATTTTGCGCATGGGGCGCTGTACATGATCGGTGCCTATGTGGCCTGGTTCAGCCTGGAGAAATTCGGGCTGAACTATTGGCTGGCACTGATCATTTCTCCGGTGGTGGTGGGGGCGCTGGGCGTACTCATCGAGCGCCTTTTTCTCAAGCGGCTGTATAAGCTTGACCCGCTCTATGGGCTGCTCCTGACCTTTGGTCTGGCGCTGATTGCCGAAGGTATTTTTCGTGACCAGTTCGGTGTGTCTGGCCAACAGTATCCAGTGCCCGAACTGCTGCAGGGCGCTACCAACTTGGGCTTTATGGTGCTGCCCAATTACCGTGCTTGGGTGGTGGTGGCGTGTCTTTCCATTTGTCTGGGCACCTGGTTCCTGATCGAAAAGACCAGCCTGGGCGCCACTTTGCGCGCCAGTACCGAAAACCCGGCGCTGGTGCAGGCGTTTGGCATCAATGTGCCGTTGATGGTGACCATGACCTATGCCGGTGGTGCTGGTCTGGCGGCTATGGCGGGCGTGCTGGCCGCGCCGGTGATTCAGATCACGCCGCTGATGGGATCCAACCTGATCATTGTGGTGTTTGCCGTGGTGGTGATCGGCGGCATGGGGTCGATTTTGGGTTCCATCCTGACCGGTGTTCTGTTGGGTCTAACCGAAGGGCTGACCAAGGTGTTCTATCCCGAGGCATCCAGCATTGTGGTGTTTGTCATCATGGTGATTGTCTTGATGGTTCGGCCGGCGGGCTTGTTTGGCAAGGAAAAATAACGTGAGCGCATCCGTCACTTCTTCTGCGGCAACCAGGGCCTCAAGTCAGGGTCGCATGGTCTGGCTGGTGGTCCTGGCCCTGTTGCTGGTGGCACCATTTGTAGGCGTGTACCCGGTGTTCTTGATGAACGCCTTGTGCTTTGCCATCTTTGCCTGCGCTTTTAACTTGCTGTTGGGCTATACCGGTTTGCTGTCCTTCGGGCACGCGGCCTTTATGGGTTCTGCTGCTTACATCACCGGCTGGTTGGTCCGTAGCGCCGGTTGGTCGCCTGAGGCCGGTGTGCTGGCCGGAACGCTGGGGGCGGCGCTGCTGGGTTTGCTGGTTGGTTTGGTGGCGATTCGCCGCCAGGGTATTTACTTTGCGATGGTCACACTGGCCATGGCGCAGATGATTTACTTCATTTGCCTGCAAGTGCCCTACACCGGGGGCGAAGACGGGATGCAAGGCGTTCCGCGTGGCACCCTTTTGGGCGTGCTGCCCTTGGGCAGTGACCTGGTGATGTACTTCCTGGTGCTGGCAATTTTTGTCGGCGTCTTTTTGGGTGTGACGCGCATCGTGCATTCACCTTACGGGCAGGTGCTCAAGGCCATCCGCGAAAACGAGCCGCGCGCCATTTCGCTGGGTTACGACGTGGACCGCTACAAATTGCTGGCGTTTGTGTTGTCCACCACCATTGCCGGCCTGGCCGGTTCGGTCAAGACCTTGGTGCTGGGTTTTGCCACGCTCTCCGACGTGCACTGGTCGCTGTCGGGTGAAGTGGTATTGATGACGCTGCTGGGCGGCATGGGCACCTTTGCCGGACCGGTGATTGGAGCTTTCACCATCATTGGTCTCCAGAACTTCCTGGCGGATCGTGTAGGCTCATGGGTCACGGTGATCATCGGCGCGATTTTTGTGTTCTGTGTGATTGCCTTTCGCAAAGGAATTGTGGGCGAACTGCTGGCCTGGCAACAACGCCGCCGTGCCGCATAAGCCCCGCTCAAGGGCTGTGACATGAACATTCGGGTGGGTGAGGGCTGGGACATCCATGCCCTGGTAGAAGGGCGCAAACTGATGCTGGGCGGGGTGGAAATTCCCCACAGCAAAGGGCTGCTCGGCCACTCCGATGCCGACGCCTTGCTCCACGCCATTACCGATGCCTTGCTGGGTGCCGCCGCGCTAGGTGATATCGGCACCTTGTTTCCCGATACCGACGTGCAATTCAAGGGTGCCGACTCCACCGTGTTGTTGGCTGAGGCCGCGCGTCAGGTGCGGAGTCGTGGTTACGAGATTGGTAACGTGGATTGCACCGTGGTTGCGCAGGCTCCCAAACTGGCTCCGTTCAAGGCGGCTATGTGCGCACGGATCGCGCAGGTTCTGGGCTTGGCGGTTGACCTAGTCAATGTAAAGGCAAAAACGGCCGAGAAGATGGGGCCGGTGGGCGAGGGCCGTGCCATGGAAGCCCGCGCTGTCGTCTTGCTATTCAGTCGGCCGGTGCCCGATGCAACTTGATGTTGGCCGACAGGCCACCAGTGGCCGAGTTGGTTAGCGCAAAGGCGCCGCCCATGCGGCGTATGGTTTTGTCCACAATGGCCAAGCCCAAGCCGGCTCCATTGGCTGCCGTTCGGGCCGCTTCGCCCCGGAAGAATGGTTTGGTCAGGTTGGCGAGTTGGTCAGGCGCCACGCCCAGCCCATGGTCGCGTACCTTGATGTAGATCCACTTGTCGCGCGATATGGCGACCAATTCGATGTCGGCGATGCCGCTTTCGGCCGACTTGCCGTACTTGCGAGCGTTCTCCAGCAGATTGGTCAGGATGCGTCCCAGCTCCACCGCATCGGCCATCACGTGCAGGTCACGTTCAAGCTGGACATGAATCCGGGTATCGGGTTGGTCCCGTAGCGGAAAAACACAGGTCTCCACAATTTCCTGCAATGGCACCGGGCCTGCCGCCACCCGCTCGGGGCGAGCGTATTCCAAGAACTTGTCGATGATGGCATCGAGCTGGGCAATGTCAGCGGCCATGTGGGCGCGGGCGTCCAGGTCCGCCACACTCATTTCCGCTTCCAGGCGCAGCCGGGCCAGAGGGGTTCTGAGATCATGCGAAATGCCGGCAAGCATGAGCGCCCGGTCTTGATCAAGCTTGGCAAGGCGCTGCGCCATGCGGTTAAAGCCGATGTTCACTTCCCGAATTTCGCTGGTGTGCACCGATTCATCCAGTCGGCTGGCGTTGAAATCTCCATCGCGCACCCGGCTGGCGGCAAACGACAACTCCTTGAGGGGCCGGTTGACCAGGCGCGCAATCAGTGCAGCCCCCGCCAAAGACATGCCTGCGGCCAGCAACAACCAGATGATCCAAGTCTTGCCGGCCGCGACATTGAATCGTTCCAGGTCGGTCAAAAACCAGTACGGATCACCGTCCATTTCAAAACTGATCCAGAACCCCTTTTTTCCATTCACCTCGCGTGTCACCAGTGTTTGCGCCCCCAGACGCTGGCGCAATTCGCGGCTGATATCCTGGATGTCGCCTTCGGGTTCCTTGGTCTGATCAGCAGCTTCGCGCGGAAGAATGCGCAGGCCTTCTTCCTGCGCCATCGTCTTCAGCAGAGACAGGCGCGCAATGGCATCCGCGTTGATCAGTGCCGCCCGGCTGAGGTTCACCTGCGATGCGATCTGGCGTGCGGTCTGGATGGAGCGCGGCTCCAACTCGAACGCGCGCAGGGTTTGCAGCCAGGCCAGAATGCTGCCCAGCAACAGCAGGGACAGCATGATGAAAGTACGCCAAAACAGGCTCAGGCCCGACCAGGAAAAGCCTCGGGGCAGGTCCTCGTCATCCTCCAGCGCGGCCTGCTCCGACTTCTCAAAGTCGGTAATGATGGTTTGGCTCACGCCGCGTCTTCGGGCACGAACACATAGCCAACGCCCCAGACAGTCTGGATCATGCGCGGATTGGCGGGGTCGGTTTCAATCAGTTTGCGTAGGCGCGAAACCTGTACGTCGAGGCTGCGGTCAAAGGGCTCAAACTCGCGGCCACGGGAGAGCTGCGCCAATTTTTCGCGCGACAGGGGCGTGCGCGGATGCCGTACCAGCGCTTTGAGCATGGCGAATTCGCCGGTGGTGAGGGTTAATTCTTCACCGTGCTTGTGCAGCGTGCGGGCGCCCAGATCAAAGCGAAAGCTGCCAAACAGCACCACTTCATTGTCGGAAGAGGGGGCACCGGGAACCTCGGGCACCGGGCGGCGACGCAACACCGCGTTAATGCGTGCCAGCAGTTCGCGCGGGTTGAAGGGCTTGCCCAGGTAGTCGTCGGCACCGACTTCGAGGCCGACAATACGGTCCACATCTTCGCCCTTCGCTGTCAGCATGATGATGGGGGTCAGGTCGTTGGCAGCACGCAGGCGGCGGCAGATCGACAGGCCGTCTTCGCCAGGCATCATCAAGTCCAGCACGATCAGGTTAGCGGTTTCCCGCATCATGACCCGGTTAAGCGATTTGCCGTCTTCTGCGAGCAGGACGTCGAAGCCTTCCTGGGTCAGGTAGCGTTTGAGCAAATCGCGGATGCGGGCGTCATCGTCTACGACCAGAATTTTGTCGGGCTTGTCTTGCGATTGCGTCATACGGGACTCTCTCTTTGTAACAGCCTGAATTCTCCGCCAGCGCCTTAGGAGGCAGGCCTGCGCTCCTTGCATTTTGACACTATGTTACAAAATTCGTCACCGCTACGAAAGCATCGTGCCGACAATGAAATCCTTCTTGTGAGGCCCTTTCAAGCGAATTCCATGGCGCGTTATTTACTGCTGATTTTGTTGGCTCTGGGTACCCTGGCACAGGCTGGCACGCCAAGCCAATCTGCGTCTGTTGGGCAGGAGGATGAATTGACGCCGGCCGAAATGGCCAAGCGGCAAAAGCGGCGTGAAGAGTTGCGTGAGATGCTCAAATCACCGGTTGAACTCGTAACCACCGACGTACGCCAACTCAGCGTGCAAGAGCGTTCCGAGATGCGCCAGCAAATGCGTCAGCAGCGCTCTGGCCCGTCGCGATAGGCCCGCCAATCAACCTGAGGATTCCTATTGTCAGACTATCTGAATGCCAAGCACGGCTTGGCCACGTTCGTCCTGCTCGCCTTGTGCCTGACGGTCAGCCCCTTAACTGCGACTGCCCAGACTGCACCGGAGCCACGCAACATCGTGCAACTGTCGGCCAGCGGCACGCTGGAGGTGGCGCAAGACTGGCTTACCGTGAGTTTGACGGCCACCAAGGAAGGCAGTGACCCTGCGGTAGTGCAAGGGAGCTTGCGCCAAATCACCGAAGTAGCCCTCAACGAGTTGAGAAAGTCAGTGCAGCCCGGCAGCATCGAGGTGCGTACCGGTACGTTCAGCTTGCAACCACGCTACAGCAATGATGGCAAGCTCAATGGCTGGATCGGAACCTCTGAATTGGTGCTCGAAGGCAGCGACTTTCCCCGCATTGGCGCGATGGCCAGCAAAGTTCAGCACATGACTATTGGCAGCCTGAGCTTTAGCTTGAGTCGCCAAGCCCGCGCCCGACTGGAAGGGCAGGCGCAGTCCCTCGCTATTGAGAGCTTTCAAGCCAAGGCGGGGGATATTGCCCGTAGCTTTGGCTTCAAGGACTATGCGCTGCGTGAGGTGAGCGTCAGTGCGGCTGACCAGAATCTGTTTCCCCGTCCGCACATGGTGGCCATGGCTGCGCGCACTGTGATGGCAGACGCTGCTCCGGTTCCCCTGGAGAGCGGCAAGTCGCTCGTGGTGGTCACGGTGTCGGGATCGGTGCAGCTCTTCAAGTAGCATTGGGGGATGGCTGTCACCCCTGAATCCCAAAGCAAAAAATTAAACGCTTCTCCCGGTCTGAAACCCTCCAGTACGCTGGGGCGGTTTGAGCTTCGGCGAATTCTGGGGCAAGGCGCCCAGTCCACCGTCTGGCTGGCGTTTGACCCACGCATGGAGCGTGAGGTGGCCATCAAGGTTTTGCGTCCGGTTTCCGGGGCCAACGACCAGGCTATCAAGCACTGGCTGGAGGAAGCGCGCAGCGTGGGGCGCGTCAAGCATCCGAGTATTGTTCCGGTGTTTGAGGCCGACGTGCAAGACCAGCACGCCTACCTGGTGTTCGAATATGTCTCCGGCGAAACCTTGACGCAACGACTGGCAAGCAACGGCGTATTGGCTGCCCGCGATGCCGTGGCCTGCATGATGGATGTGCTCGACGCGATTGCCGTGGCCCATGCCGAAGGCGTCATTCACCGGGACATCAAACCCTCCAACATTTTGGTTGATTCGAGTGGGCGCGCACGCGTCATGGACTTCGGCATTGCTGCGCGGGTTCGGGGCGACTCGCCCGATGCCGCTGTAGCGGTGGGGGGCACTGTCGGCTACCTGTCTCCCGAGGCACTGGGTGGCGGGCAACCGGCACCGTCCATGGACTTGTTTGCCTGTGGCTTGGTGCTGGCAGAACTGCTGATCGGGAAACCCCTGGTGCGGGAAGCGGACCCGAACCGAGCCATGTACCGGTTGGCCCATGAGCAACTGGTTTTGCCCGAAGGCCTTGGCGGCGATGTGAACGAGGCCTTGCGCGCGATCGTGAACCGCGCTTTGGTGCGCGACCCGAAGCAGCGCTACCCGGATGCCCGCAGTTTTTTCAGTGCGCTCAGCGCCTGGATGCTGCCAGCGCCCGGTAGTACGGCACAGACGGGCAGCGGCGGGACGCTGGAGTTTCTGATGCGGCGCATGCGTCACAAGTCGGACTTCCCGGCGCTATCAGAGTCCGTGGTACGCATTCAGAGCATGGCCACCTCCGAGACGGAAAGCGTCAGCAGCGTTACCAACCAAATTCTGAAAGATGTGGCGCTGACCAACAAACTTCTGCGGGTGGTCAACAGCGCGCATTACGCTCGGGGCGGTAGCATCAGCACAGTTTCGCGCGCGGTCAGTCTGGTGGGCTTTAACGGCATCCGGAACATGGCCCTGAGCTTGGTGCTGCTGGAACACATGCAGGACAAGGGACACGCGGCCCAGATCAAGGACGAGTTTGTGCGTTCCCTTTTGGCAGGGACGATTGGCGCCGAAATGTGCGGCAACCCCAAAGAAGCGGAAGAAGCCTTTATCGGTTCCATGTTTCAGAACCTGGGGCGCTTGCTGGTGCAGTTTTATTTCCCCGAAGAGGCTCAGCAGGTGCGCAATTTGGTGGCAAACACCAAACAACCCATGTCTGAGGCCGCTGCATCGCTACAGGTCTTGGGGCTGAGCTTTGAGAACCTCGCAATAGGTATTGCCAAGTCCTGGGGCTTGCCGGAAAACATTCAGCGCTGCATGCGTTTTCCGGTGGGTGCCCCGCCGAGCAGCGTTTCGCCGGATACCGCGGAGCGCATACGTTGGGTGGCAACGGCCTCCAACGATATCGCCGATGTCATGCTGAAGTACGAGCCCAAAGAAGCGGCCCAGCACGTTGCGAATATCACACGCAAGTACGCCAAGGCGGTTGGCAGTTCCGAGAACCACTTGAATGGCGTGGTGGAAATAGCCAAGACCAAATTGGTGGAAATGGCGACGGCCATGGAAATCAGGGTCAAGCCCGAATCGGCGGCGCACAAGGTATTGAATGGCGTCCCGGAGGAAGGGGAAACTGCTGCCGCGTCAGGCGACGGCGCTGACAGTGGCATAGGCAATCTGGAACTGCATGCCACACAGGCAATTGACGTTTCCCAAACCCAGCCAGCGGTTAAATCCACACAAGTGGCGGAAACTCTGGCGGCCGGCATTCAAGACATAACCAATGCCATGGTCGAGGAATTCAAACTAAGCGACGTGCTGCGCATGATTCTGGAGACGATGTATCGGGCCATGGGCTTCGACCGCATCATCTTTTGCATGCGGGACCCCAAGACCGAGACCGTTACCGGGCGCTTTGGCTTGGGCGACGGTATTGATGCCTATGCCAAGTTGTTCAAGGTACCGCTCAAAGCGGCCACTCCCGATTTGTTTGGTGTGGTGTGCATCAAGGGGGTGGACAGCATGATCAGTGACGCCAGCGAGTCGCGCATCTTGGCGCGCTTGCCGGAGTGGTACCTGAAGTCTCTGAATGCCCCGGCGTTTTTGTTGCTGCCTTTGCACATCAAGGGCGCACCGTTCGGCCTGATTTATGCCGACAAGACCGGCAAGGGAACACTGGAACTGGATGAAAAGGAACTGGCCTTGCTGCGCACCCTGCGCAACCAAGCCGTTATGGCGTTCAAACAGTCCCGTTAGGTATATAGGGCCCCCACGCTCCGCCGCTGCGCGGGTCGCTGCCCCCCGAGGGGGCGCATTCTGCCTTGGGGCGGCCCGGCGGCAGAACAGGGCCCCCAAGCGCTGCGGCGGAGCGTGGGGGTGCTATTTACTGCGCCACCCAGCCGCCGTCCATGTTCCAGGCTACGCCGCGCACGTTGTTGCCGGCGGGGGAGCAGAAAAACACGGCGAGGGCCCCGAGTTCATCGGTGCTGGTGAACTGCTTGGAGGGCTCTTTTTCGCCCAGCAGCAGGCCGGTTGCTTCTTCATTGCTGATGCCTTGGGCGGCGGCTTTGGCGTCCACTTGTTTCTGGACCAGAGGTGTCAACACCCAGCCCGGGCAGATGGCATTGCAGGTTACGCCGCTGGTGGCGTTTTCCAGGGCGGTGACCTTGGTCAGGCCGACGATGCCGTGCTTGGCAGCCACATAGGCCGACTTTTCAGCCGAACCCACCAGACCGTGAACCGAGGCCACGTTGATGATGCGACCCCAGTTTTTGGCCAGCATGCCGGGCAAAGCGGCGCGGGTGGCGTGGAAGGCGCTGGACAGGTTGATGGCGATCACGGCATCCCAACGCTCGACGGGGAAGTTCTCGATACGTGCCACATGCTGAATGCCGGCGTTGTTTACCAGCACATCCAGGCTGCCGAAAGTTTCTTTGGCAAAAGCCACCATGGCTTCAATTTCGGCTGGTTTGGTCATGTCGGCACCGTGGTAGGCCACCTGCACGCCGAGGGCAGCGATTTCTGCCTTGGGCCCTTCGACGTCACCAAAACCGTTCAAAACAATGTTGGCACCTTGGGCCGCCAAAGCCTTGGCAATACCCAGCCCGATGCCGCTGGTGGAGCCGGTTACTAAAGCAGTTTTACCTTTCAACATGTGCGCTATCTTTCAGAAGTAGGAGGGGTTTGAATTAGGATTGAGCCATTATGAAACACCGAGCTTTAGCATGGCTGACCCCACACTGAATTTCGTTGCCTGCCGGGATGCGGCGGGTGGACACCGGATGGCCTATTGGCAATGGGGGGAGCCCCAGGCGGAACACACCGTGGTGTGTGTGCATGGTTTGACCCGGCAGGGGCGGGACTTTGACGTATTGGCCCGTGCCCTGGTCGCGCGTTCGCCCAAGCCCATCCGGGTGATTTGCCCCGATGTAGCCGGGCGCGGTCACAGTGACTGGTTTGCCGACCCGAATGGTTATGCCGTCCCGACTTACGTGGGTGATTTGCTGACCCTGATTGGCGAATTGAAGCCGCAGACCCTGGACTGGGTTGGAACCAGCATGGGCGGGTTGATTGGCATTGGCGTCTGTGCCCATGCCAAGGCGGTGGGCGCCAGCGTGCGTCGTCTGGTGTTGAACGATGTGGGCCCGGTGTTGGAATGGGAATCGCTGTTGCGCATTGGCACCTATTTGGGTCAAAACATGCAGTTCGACACACTGCAGCAGGCCGCCGACCACATGCGCACCATCGCCATCGGCTTTGGTCCCCACACCGACGAAGAGTGGCTCGAACTTTCGCGGCACATGGTGAAACCTGGGGCAGGAAGCGGTGTGCAACTGCATTACGACCCAGCCATTGCCTTGCCGTTCCAGGCGATTACGCAGGAAATTGCGGTGCAGGGTGAAGTTGCACTGTGGGGCTTGTATGACGGCATTACCTCCCAGACCTTGCTGCTGCGCGGAGCCGATTCAGATTTGCTGTCGCGGCAAACCGCTGAACTCATGACGCAACGTGGCCCACGGGCACAGTTAGTTGAGTATGCAGGCGTGGGGCACGCCCCAACACTGGTTGCGGCCGATCAGGTGGACTGCGTGGCCTCGTTCTTGCTGGATTGATGGGCACTAGAACGTCCCTGAGTTGATTATGAAAAGTTACTCTGCCGATATGGGCAGCATGGCCGCGTCGCCGGTTATCGCCGTTACGGCCCAAGGCTTTCCGGAGCAGGTGGGCGCATTGGCCCGTGCGCGCGCCTTTGCCGAGCCGCTGCTCACCAGTGAAACCCTGGATACCGGCGAAAACATTCTGGCGCACGCCGATGCGGTGGCCGTCATTCTGAAATCCATTGGCGGCTCAGAAGCGATGCAGGCAGCCTGCTATTTGGTCTATGCCTGCGATCATCTGAACAAACCGCATGAGGTGATTGCCAAGGCGTTTGGTGAGAATTTTGCCAATCTGGCGCTGGAGACCACCAAGCTGGTTCGGGTCCAGCGCATGGCGCGGGTGGCGCAAAGCTCGGCGATTCACGCCGGCGGCAACGCCCCCATGGCGCAGACCGCAGCCGCACAAACCGAGAGCGTGCGCAAGATGCTGCTGGCGTTTTCACGCGACTTGCGCGTGGTCATGCTGCGCCTCACCTCGCGCCTGCAAACCCTGCGTTTTTTTGCGGCGAGCAAATTGCCGGTGCCGCCGGGTTTGGCCAAGGAGTCGCTGCAGGTGTTTGCACCGCTGGCCAACCGGCTGGGCATCTGGGAAATCAAGTGGGAGCTGGAGGATTTGTCTTTCCGGTTTCTGGAGCCCGACACCTACCGGCAAGTGGCGCGCCTGCTGGACGAAAAGCGCATTGAGCGCGAGCATTCGGTAGAAGCCCTGCGTAACCAATTGGCGCAGGACCTTGCAGTGCAAGGCATCCGGGCCAAGGTGCAGGGGCGGCCCAAGCACATTTACAGCATCGTCAAGAAGATGCGCGGCAAGTCGCTCGGATTTGATCAGGTCTACGACATTCGGGCGCTTCGGATTGTGGTGCCCACGGTGCCCGACTGCTACACCGCGCTGGCCTGGGTGCATGAACACTTTGCTCCGATCACCGAAGAGTTTGACGACTACATTGCGAGGCCCAAGCCCAACGGCTACCAGTCGCTGCATACCGTGGTGCGCGACCACGCGGGCAAACCGATCGAGGTGCAATTGCGCACACAGGCCATGCACGACCACGCCGAGCACGGCGTTGCCGCGCACTGGGCCTACAAAGAAGCGGGGGCCAAGGGCTACGCCGGCGTGTCCGCCAGCAGCGACTACGACGCCAAGATTGCGGTGCTGCGCCAGTTGCTGGCCTGGGAGCGCGACCTGTCCGGCGCGCATGAAGGCGAAGGCGCGCAGGGTTCGGCACAGGACGCCGCCCTGCTGGACGACCGAATTTATGTGCTGACGCCCGACGCGGCCGTGGTCGAGTTACCCAAGGGCGCCACTGCCGTCGATTTTGCCTACAGCGTGCACACCAGCCTTGGCAATCGCTGCCGTGGCGCCAAGGTGGACGGCCACATGGTGCCGCTCAACACACCGCTAAAAAATGGCCAGACCGTGGAGGTCACCACCGTCAAGGAGGGCGGGCCTTCGCGGGACTGGCTCAATCCGGAGCTGGGCTTTTTGGCCAGCCACCGGGCCCGGGCCAAGGTGCGGGCCTGGTTCAATGCACAGGCCATGGGCGAAACCCTGGCCAAGGGGCGGGAGGCAGTCGAAAAGCTGTTGCAACGGGAAGGCAAGACATCGGTCAAGCTCGATGACCTGGCGGCACAACTGGGCTTCAATTCGGCTGACGACCTGTTTGAGGTGGTTGGCAAGGACGAGTTTTCACTTCGCAACATTGAAATTGTTCTGCGCCCGCCCGAACCGGCACCCGACGCCGACGATGCGCCCCTGCTCAAAAAGCCGAGCGCCGCGCGCCACGGCGGCAAGGGTGGCGTGTTGGTGGTGGGGGTGGACTCGCTCATGACGCAGCTTGCCAACTGTTGCAAACCAGCGCCGCCGGACCTGATCACCGGTTTTGTGACGCGCGGCAAGGGCGTGAGCGTGCACCGGGCCGACTGTTCCAACCTGCGCAACATGATTCAGCGCAGCGGCGACCGCTGCATTGATGTGGCCTGGGGCCAGGATCCGGGTAAAGAAGGTGGCGTGTATCCGGTGGATGTGGCGATTGAGGCGTCCGACCGGCAGGGTTTGTTGCGGGATATTTCCGAGGTTTTTGCCAAGGAAAAAATGAACGTCACCGGGGTGCAGACGCAGTCCATCAAGGGAACGGCCTGGATGACGTTTACCGTGGAAGTGCACGAGTCCGGTCGCCTAGCAAAAGTGCTGGGCAGCGTAAACGAACTGCCGGGTGTGCGCTCGGCACGCCGGCGTTAGGCGGGGCTTGGGTCGTTAATCCAGCGCCACGTCGGCTAAGGGCACACCGCAGAGTGCGGCTAGCGCTTCGACCACGATGGCATGGTCTTCCCGCTGCGGTACACCCGACACGGTTATGGTGCCGATACAACCCACGCCCTTGACCCGCACCGGAAAGCTGCCGCCGTGCTCGGCGTAGTCGTTTAACGACACGCCGCATTTGATCGGTAGCGAGGTGCTTTCCTTCTGGTGCGCCAAGCCCACGGCATACGAACTGCGGTGCAACAGGTCCACGGTGTTGCGCTTGCGCCGCACCCACTCGCTGTTGTTCGGCACCACGCCGGGCATGGCGTAGAAAAACAGGGTTTCCTTGGCACGCCGGATTTCAATCGTCACGCCAACCTTGCGCGCCTCACACAGCGCCTTGATGCGGGTGCCCAGTTCCCAGGCGGTGGCTTCATCAAACTGGCTGAGTTGCAGCACTTGCTCCTGCAGCGCCAGGCGCTGCAAGTCCTGTTCGAGCTTGCTCATTGGGTGCCGAAGATGCGGTCGCCGGCATCGCCCAGACCCGGCAGGATGTAGCCGTGATCATTCAGCTCGCGGTCGATGGCGGCGGTGTAGACCGGCACATCGGGGTGCGCCTTGTACAGGGTGTTGATGCCCTCGGGCGCGGTCAGCAGGCACAAAAACTTGATGGACTTGGGGTTGCAGGCCTTCAGGCGCGTCACCGCGGCGGCGGCGGAGTTGCCGGTGGCCAGCATCGGGTCGACCACCACCACATCGCGTTCTTCCATGTTTTTAGGCATCTTGAAGTAATACTCCACTGCCTGCAGCGTTTGCGGGTCGCGGTACAGGCCGATGTGACCCACGCGTGCACCGGGCACCACCGAGAGCACGCCGTCCAGAATGCCGTTGCCGGCCCGCAAAATGCTCACAAACACCAGTTTCTTGCCGTCAATCATCTTGGCGGTCATGGTTTCCAGCGGGGTTTCAATCTCCACATCCTGCAGCGCCATGTCGCGGCTGACTTCATAAGCCATCAGGCTGCTGAGCTCGTTGAGCAAGCGGCGGAAACTGTTGGTGCTGGCCTCTTTTTTGCGCATCAGGGTCAGCTTGTGCTGAACCAGCGGGTGGTCAATCAGGTGGACGTTGGCGCGTGCTGCGGGGTCAATAGCGATCATGTCAGGACCTTTCTTTCTTCAACAATGTTCAATGGGAGGCGAGGAGACGCCCGATTTAGCGTCGGCTGCCGCCAAAAATGCCACCCAGCACGCCCCGGATGATCTGGCGGCCGACTTCGCGGCCGATGGAACTGGCGGCACTCTTGATCAGTTGCTCGCCCACGCTGGCGCGGGTACGGCGGGTCCCGCCACCCAGCATGTCGCCCAGACCGTCCAACACACCGCGCTCGGGAGCGGGCGCTGCTTCGGCAGGGGCAGCGCGTCCGGCGCCGGTGCGGGACGACGTGGCGGCAGGCTCGGAGTCTGCTGGAGCCATGCGGTTTGCGGTGCGGCCCTTGATGGCCTCGAAGGCCGACTCCCGATCCACCGTCTTTTCGTACACGCCGGCCACGATGGAGTTGTCCAGCAACTCCTGGCGCTGCGGTGCAGAAATAGGGCCGATCTGGCTACCCGGCGGCAGGATGTAGACGCGCTCGGTCAGGGCAGGGCGGCCTTTTTCGTCGAGCAGGCTGACCAATGCCTCGCCCACACCGAGTTCGGTAATGGCGGTGGCCACGTCCAACCCGGGGTTGGCGCGCATGGTTTCGGCCGCTGCCTTCACCGCTTTCTGGTCGCGCGGGGTAAAGGCGCGCAAGGCGTGCTGCACCCGGTTGCCTAGCTGGGCCAGCACCGAGTCGGGAATATCGAGAGGGTTTTGCGTCACAAAAAACACGCCGACGCCCTTGCTGCGCACCAGGCGCACCACCAGTTCGATGCGCTCCAGCAAAACCTTGGGCGCGTCGTTGAACAGCAAATGCGCCTCGTCAAAGAAGAACACCAGTTTCGGTTTGTCCAGATCGCCCACCTCGGGCAGGGTCTCAAACAACTCGCTCAGCATCCACAGCAAAAAGGTGGCGTACAGGCGGGGTGCGTTCATCAGCTTGTCGGCGGCCAGAATATTCACCACGCCCTTGCCAGATGCGTCGGTCTGCATGAAGTCGGCAATATTGAGCATCGGCTCGCCAAAGAACCGGTCGCCGCCTTGCTGCTCCACCTGCATCAGGCCGCGCTGGATGGCACCGATGCTGGCCGCGCTGATGTTGCCGTATTCGGTGGTGTAGCTGGCCGCGTTGTCGCCCACATGCTGACACATGGCGCGCAGGTCCTT
>ERZ1034363.142-NODE-142-length-50114-cov-6.134361_pt1 | contig 50114 bp, 44 predicted proteins | sample MGYA00520616_ERZ1034363 | MGnify/ENA primary metagenome ERZ1034363 (study PRJEB33736, sample SAMEA104284506) | Azolla filiculoides | biome: Urban; feature: Water surface; material: Ditch water | place: Netherlands | collected 2015-10-28 | depth 0-0.1 m ...
CCTTGTGTAGCATATGAAAGTGGATTTGCAGTTGTACCTGTAATACTTCCTGAGCAAACATCTGCTGCAGTTGGTGCGGTTACTGTTGCGGAACATTGTCCTGTAATAGTTGGCAAAGTGGCCAAAGTAGGAACTGGCGCAATAGTATCATCAACAATTACCGTTTGATTTTGAGTTATGGTATTGCCGTTGCCATCATCGAAAGTCCAAACAATATTATAAGTTCCTTGTGTAGCATATGAAAGTGGATTTGCAGTTGTACCTGTAATACTTCCTGAGCAAACATCTGCTGCAGTTGGTGCAGTTACTGTAGCTGAACATTGTCCTGTAATAGTTGGCAAAGTGGTCAAAGTAGGAACTGGAGCTTGATTGTCTTCAACAGTAATTACAGCTACACAAGTAGCAGTTTGTCCGTTAGAATCAGTAACAGTTAAAGTGACATTGTTGGTGCCTAAATTAGCACAGGTGAATGTTGTTTGTGAAACTGAAAATGATACAATACCTATATCATCTGTACTTCCCCCATCAATATCAGAAGCTGTAATTGTAACATTTCCTGAGGCATCAAGCTGCGCTGTATAACTTTTGCACAATGCAATTGGCGGGTTGTCTATTGTAAATTGAGCTATGTAATTATTTCCACCATTACCGGCAAAATGTGTACCAAATCCCGGCACACCAGAATATGTAAAATCTGCTGTTGTATAAATTTCTAAATAATAATTTCCAGAAGTTAAGCTGTTTAAAACATTAATATTAGCTCCATTTGATTGCCAAGTTTGATTTTGACAGCCAGGACCTGCTCCTGAATCATTCGAGCTAAAACCTATATTAGAATCTAAAAATACTGGCGCTATATCTGTTGTTTTATATATTCGATAATAAAGTTTTCCATTGGTAATGTCATCCGTATTACATTTATACACTTTATTCTGCGCCCCATTTAAAACCAAAGTATTCCCAGACTTATAAACACCAAGATTTGCTCCCTGAAAATCTGTATTTACTGTAGTTGCTTGTAAATCATAATAGACATTTCCTCCTCCATTACTATTCAAAATGGCATAACTTTCGTAAATACCAGACTGAGCTTTAATTTCATTATTTATTCCAAAATGAAAAAAAACAATCAAAAATAAAGCAACTTTTTTTGAATTATAAATGACGTCTTGAAACTTCATTTCAGAAATCCAATTTTTATTTGGGTTAAAGTAATTTTTTTTCATAAGTAATAATTTTTAATATTACAATTCGTCATAGTAAGGTCAATCCCTTTTTAAACAAAAATGTAGATTTGTAAAATTTAAAAACAACTAACGCCTTGATCAATTACTATTTTCATTTTCAGCGAGTTAAATACTGAAAAAGAGTGTAGAAATTATAATAAAGTTATGATTACATTGTGAAAACTTAAAATAAAATCGACAAACTACTTCGTTTTCGGTTTTATTACGGTTTTTTTTTGTGGTTATAGAAAATATTCCTTATAAAAATATAAAAAACCTAATTTTGTCTCTTTAATTTCTTTACAAGAACTCTACTTAAAAAATATTTTAGCATTATGAAAGACGTTTTCTCCATAAAAGAGGCCAAACAAAAGATAGAATTTTTTTGTTCCTATCAAGAAAGATGTCACGAAGAAGTGGTTGATAAACTGCGAAGTATGAAAATGGATTCGGATGAAATTGACCAAATAATGGTGCATCTTATCGCTGAAAATTTTCTCAACGAAGAACGTTTTGCCTGTAGTTTTGCCAGAGGAAAACACCGCATCAAACATTGGGGAAAAATTAGGATTACCAACGAATTGAAATTCAAAAACATATCACAAACGCTCATCAATACAGCGTTGAATGAAATCACTCCCGAAGAATATTTAGAAACATTTCACGCATTAGCCGAAAGAAATTGGCAATCTATTCGAGAAACTAATACCTTAAAAAAAAGAAAAAAATTCTGTGATTATATGCTTAGACGTGGTTTTGAAAGCAATCTGGTTTACGATAAAGTGAAGGAATTGGAAAACAGTATTCAGTAATTAGTTTTCAGTTTTTTGAGTATTCCGTTCTAATGAAATATGGAATGGTCAGCACTACACGAATTTACAACAACAAAAATCACTTTGAAATATCAGTGAAAATCCGTTTAATCCGTTCAAATCTGTGGCTAAAAATTCGTAAACTTTGTGCCCTCTTTGTGGACTTCTTGGTTAAATACTCAACAAAATACTCACTGCATTCCCGCCAAAACCAACTGAATTTACAAGTACTTTTCGAATTTGTTTTCTAGGTTTTTGAACTTCCGCAAATGGAACGCCAATAAATTCCTGTTGTAGCATCATCAAAATTCCCAATTCAATACTCAGCATTCCCGAAGCACCAAAAGTGTGGCCAATTTTCCATTTGTTGGTTGTAAGCATTGGTAAATTCCCGCCAAAAACCTTTTGAATAGCTTTGTATTCTGTTAAATCACCTGCTTTTGTTCCTGGAGCGTGCATCACTATGGCGTCAACTTCTAATAAATCTGTGTTTTCTAAAGCCATTTTCATCGATCTCTGAAAACAAATCGCTTCTGCTGAAATGGAGATGTTGTGTTCTAAAATTTCGGTGGCATAACCAATTCCTGCTACATAAGCCAAAGCATTCTCTTTTTTTCCAATTTCCAAACAACAAACTGCTGCTCCTTCGCCAAGAATCATTGTGTTTTGTGTTTTTTCTATATCTAATGCTCGGTTGGGAAACGCTTCTTCACTGTTAGAATAAATTTTTAAAGCCCGCATTTGACCAATCGTAAAATCCGTCAATGGCGCTTCACTTCCACCAACCAGAAATTTGTCAGTCATTCCAGCACGAAGCCAAGCCACACCATTTAACAAGGCATGCAAAGCCGTAGAACAAGTAATAGAATGCGAAATTTCAGGTCCCAAACTTTGTAAATCGTGGGCAACCCAAGAAGAAATATTGCCTAAAGTCGTCGTAGGCGAAGCTAAAGTTTGTGCTTTTCCAGTAGCTAAATAGTCCTTAAAATGTTTTTCAAATAAATCAGTAGCTCCACGAGAAGAACCAATGTTAATTCCGAAGACATCTTTAGAAGTCCAACCTGCACTTTTTATAGCTTTTCGGGAAGCCACCATAGCATACAAAACCGATTTGTCTAAAGATTTATATTTAATATCTGATTGCCTCAAAGCTTCGACTAATGCTTTTGAATTGTCATCCAACTGAGCAACAAGGGTTTGTTTATGATCTAAAAATTGAGTTATAAAACAATGATTCTCCTTTTTGTAATTTTCCCAAACTACTTTTGGGTCATTGCCCAATGGAGAAATCGATGCGAGTGCTGTTATGGAAATAATTTGTGACAAGTCTTTTCGTTTTGTGGCAAAGGTCGTAAAGTTTTTTATTAAATAGAACATAAAAAACAGAACAAGAATGGTGCAAATTCGAGTGATTTGCTCAAATTTTATTGTTTTATTTTTTAAAAAGTCAAATCAAAAATCAAAAACTTATGTTGCTGTTTTTGTGAATTTTGCGTTCAAAAAACAGCAGATACATTTTACTTGACTTTATTCCAATAAAAAAGGTGGAATTGCTTCCACCCTTTTTGCCCCAAATCTACCATAAACTTAACCTACTAATATTATGGTGAAACAAAGATATCTTCTTAATCGTGTGATGACAAATATTTTAGACGAAATACTAAAATATTCGACAAAATACCTATAATAGGGTTATTTTAATACGCTCTTGCATTTTTTCCTTCATAAAAATTCATAAATGCCTTATTTACAACACGATTCCCACCCGGAGTTGGATAATCTCCTGTAAAATACCAATCACCTAAATTTTTCGGACATGCTATATGTAAATTTTCAACCGTTTGAAAAATAATTTTCACTTCGGCATTAATTCCTGGCGAACTTAAGAGTTCTGAAATTTTATTCGAAATTTCCTGTGGCTGGAATGGCGCATAAATTTCGGTAACAAAATTAACCACTTCGTTATCATGTAAATGCTCTTGTTCTTTGCATTTAGCATAAACTTCGTCAACAATATGATACAAATTTCTCTCTTTCAATAATTCTAATGCCGCTCTAAAAGCAACTAATCCCTCTAATTTTGCCATGTCAATTCCATAACAATCTGGATAGCGAATTTGTGGAGCAGAAGAAACAACAACTATACTTTTGGGTTTCAAACGATCCATCATTTTGATAATACTCATTTTGAGCGTTGTTCCTCTCACAATACTATCGTCAATGATTACCAAATTGTCTGTTGGCTTTATTACACCATAGGTAACATCATAAACGTGAGCCACTAAATCATCGCGACTGCTGTCCTCAGTGATGAAAGTTCTTAATTTTGCGTCTTTGATGGCTACTTTTTCGGTACGAATTTTTACCGCCAGTATTTCCTCTAATTTTTCTTTGGTTAATTTTTTTCTATTTTCTAGAATATAATTATTTTTTCTTTGATTTAAAAAATCCTGAGCCGCTTCAACCATTCCATAAAAAGAAGTTTCGGCAGTATTTGGAATATAAGAAAAAACAGTGTTGTCTGTATCATCATCAATGGCTTCAAGAACCGCAGGAAGAACAAGTTTTCCTAAATTTTTTCGTTCCTGATAGATTTCGGCATCACTACCTCGAGAGAAATAAATTCTTTCGAATGAACAAGCTTTTTTAACGGTTGGTACAAGAATTTCTTCTTCGGTTACCGTTCCGTTTTTCTTGATAATCAAAGCATTTCCAGGTTGCAGTTCTTGTACTTTCTCGAAAGGCACATTAAAAACCGTTTGAATAACAGGTCGTTCTGAAGCAACAACTACAATTTCATCATCTTCATAAAAATAAGCCGGACGAATTCCTGCTGGATCTCTAAAAACAAAGGCGTCGCCATGACCTAAAAGACCAGCCATTGCATAACCCCCATCGAAGTTTTTAGAGGCTCGTTTCAAAATTCTAGCTATGTCTAATTTTTCAGCGATTACTGGTGATGCTTCTCTTTTATTCAAGCCGTTATTTTTGCATTCTTGATACAAATCGGTAACAGCATTATCTAGAAAATGTCCAATTTTTTCCATCACTGTAACCGTATCGGCCATCTCTTTTGGATGTTGTCCTAATTCGATCAAACTTTGAAAAAGCTCAGTCACGTTGGTCATATTGAAATTTCCGGCCAAAATTAAATTACGGTGCATCCAGTTATTTTGACGCAAAAAAGGATGAACACTTTCGATACTGTTTTTCCCAAAAGTACCATAACGAACATGTCCTAAAAATAATTCGCCTAAATAAGGAATTTCCTTTTTTTGCAAGGCTACATTATCTGCATACTCAGGATTTGCGGCCAACTCTTCATTGATCCTGTCGTTTATTTGGGCAAATACATCTTGAATAGGTTGAGCAGCATTCGACCTTACTCTGCTTATGTATCGTTCTCCAGGCTCAACATCTAGTTTGATGCTTGCAAAACCTGCTCCATCTTGTCCTCGATTGTGCTGCTTCTCCATCAAAAGATACATTTTTTTTATCCCGTAAAAAGCAGTTCCGTATTTTTCTTTATAGAATTCTAACGGTTTTTTTAATCTTAAAAGGGCAATGCCACATTCGTGTTTAATTGCGTCGCTCATTGTGTTGTTGTTTGTGGTTTAGTTGTATTGTTAGACAATTAAATTGTCGTCTTGAATTCATTAAATTAATTTTCAATCTCGTTTTTTATTCGTAATTGACGTATAAAAATTCACTTATTCCTATTAATCAAAAAAGCCCCGTTTCCGAGGCTTCTTTATAAAAAGCTATATTTCTATATCAAATTGAGTTAAGGATTTGAATTGTTGCAATCTAGCAATCACTTCATCCTTCTCTAGATGTACCATTCTTTCGGTTCCAAATCTCTCGACACAAAAAGAAGCTAAATTAGACCCATAAATGATAGCGTTTTTCATATTTTCGAATGATATGTTTTCACTTTGTGTAATATATCCTGCAAAACCTCCTGCAAAGGTATCTCCTGCTCCTGTTGGATCAAAAACTTCTTCTAATGGCAAAGCTGGAGCAAAGAAAATTTTGTGGTCATGAAACAACAAAGCACCGTGTTCTCCTTTTTTAATGACTACATATTCTGGTCCCATTGCGTGGATTTTTGCCGCTGCTTTTACCAATGAATATTCTCCCGAAAGTTGTCTTGCTTCTTCATCGTTAATGGTAATTACATCAACACGTTTTATCACTTCCATTAATTCTGGCAATGCACAATCCATCCAAAAATTCATGGTGTCAAGAACTACTAATTTAGGTTTAACATCCATTTGGTCTAAAACACTAATTTGTACTAACGGATGAAGATTTCCTAACATTACTACATCGGCCGTTTTGAATTTTTGTGGCACTTTGGGTTGAAAATCAGCCAAAACATTCAACTCGGTTGCCAAGGTATCTCTAGAATTCAAATCGTTGTGATACAAACCACTCCAAAAGAAAGTTTTTCCTCCTTTAACGATTTCAAGACCTGAAATATCGATGTTTCTATCAGTTAATAAATCTAAATATTCTTGTGGAAAATCATCTCCAACTACCGAAACAATGGCAGATTCTAGATTAAAATGAGAAGCCGAAAGCCCAATATAGGTTCCTGCCCCACCCAAAATTTTGTCTGTTTTACCAAAAGGCGTTTCAATGGCGTCGAAAGCTACTGTTCCAACAATCAATAATTTATTCATTTGATGTGATTCGAATTAAGCGGCAAAGATAGTTTATAAGTTTTAGAGTTGCAAAGGATGAAGCTCTCAAAGTTTTCATAAAAGTTTTTCATCTTCCTTTTCATAAAAAACATCTACAGAAAGCTCTTTTTGATTCGAAGCCATAACTGCCAATTCATCGCAACGTTCGTTTTGAGGGTGATTATTATGCCCTTTTATCCATTTGAAATCGACTTGATGTTTTCTGTAAACAACCAGAAATCGCTTCCATAAATCGGGATTTTTCTTGCCTGCAAAACCTTTTTTCTCCCATCCAAAAACCCACTGTTTCATAACAGAATCCACGACATATTTAGAATCAGAAATGACTAAAACTTTCATATTCGGGTTTTTTAGCTTTTCGAGACCTACAATTACGGCTAGTAATTCCATTCTATTATTAGTAGTATGACGAAAACCTTCATAGAATTCTTTTTTGTGTGGTGTTCCTACCAATTCCATAACAACTCCATATCCGCCACGACCAGGGTTTCCCTTGGCAGCACCATCAGTATATATGTGTACTTCGTGTTGCAAAGTTTGAAGTTAAAGGTCAGATTTAAGAAGATCTTCAATTACTGACGGAAAGTACTTTTGTTCTAGTTCGTGTATTTTTTCGGCCACTACTTCGGGTGTGTCTGTGACCAAAACTGTTACTCTTTTTTGAAAAATAATGCTTCCTTCGTCATAATTTTCATTTACATAATGAATGGTGATTCCGGTTTCCTTTTCTTTATTTTCGACAATAGCTTGATGCACGTTCATACCATACATTCCTTTTCCACCATATTTTGGCAACAACGCGGGATGGATATTTATTATAGTATTAGGATAAACTTCGATGATGTCTTTAGGCATTTTTAATAAAAAACCAGCAAGAACGATTAAATCTGGAGCAAAATCAATAATTTTTTGTAAGACTTTGCCTTGATTTAATTCTTCTTTCGAGAAAATTTCAGTAGGAATTTGAAATTTTTGGGCTCTTTCTATCACCTTTGCTTTTGGATTGTTAGTAAAAACAGCAACAACCTTCGCTAGGTCTTTATGCTCAAAAAATTTTATGATATTTTCGGCATTAGAGCCCGAACCCGAAGCAAATATTAGGATTTTATTCATAACTACATTGATTTCATTTATGCAAAAAAAGGAATAAAAAGTGATAATAAATAACATTATGAAGTCTTTGTGAAATTTATTTTATAAATTAGCTGACACATTTATTAACTAAATAGTTGTTTTAAAATAAAGTTTTTTATTTTTGCCAACAAATTAAAATTTAAAATTAAAGATTATGTCAGACATTGCATCAAGAGTAAAAGCGATTATCGTAGACAAATTAGGTGTTGACGAAAACGAAGTTGTAACAGAAGCAAGCTTCACTAATGATTTAGGAGCTGATTCATTAGACACAGTAGAACTTATCATGGAATTCGAAAAAGAATTTGATATTCAAATTCCAGACGACCAAGCTGAAAACATTGCTACTGTAGGTCAAGCAATTTCTTACATCGAAGAAGCTAAAAAATAATAAAAAAACACCCGATTGCATTATTGTAATCGGGTGTTATTATTTTTAAAATTAAATTCTGGATTGAAATTCAATCAAAAAAAATATTTATATAATACCCATAGCTCTTTTGTGACACTAATTCAGCAAGATAGCATGGGTTTTATTTGTTTAAAAATACTAATTTAATAAATTATGGAATTAAGGCGAGTTGTTGTAACAGGTCTAGGTGCTCTTACTCCGATAGGTAATAACATTCAGGAGTATTGGAATGGACTTATTAACGGCATTAGTGGAGCGGCTCCAATAACGTATTATGATCCTTCAAAATTTAGAACTCATTTTGCTTGTGAGGTAAAGAACTTCAATGTTGAAGACTTCATAGACAGAAAAGAAGCTCGAAAAATGGATCGTTATGCGCAATATGCTCTGGTTGCTGCCGAGGAAGCTGTGCAAGATGCTGGTTTCAATTTTGAAAAATTAGACAAAGATCGAGTGGGCGTTATTTGGGGCTCAGGTATTGGCGGATTAGAAACTTTTCAAGTAGAGGTTTTAAATTTTGCTGCGGGTGATGGAACTCCAAAATTCAACCCTTTCTTTATACCCAAAATGATTGCCGATATTGCGGGTGGTCATATTTCGATAAAATATGGGTTTAGAGGCCCGAATTTTACAACTGTTTCGGCTTGTGCTTCCTCTACAAATGCTATCATTGATGCTTTCAATTATATTCGTTTAGGACATGCAGATGCAATGGTAACCGGCGGATCAGAAGCCGCAGTTACAATTGCTGGAATGGGCGGATTTAATGCAATGCACGCTCTTTCGACAAGAAATGACGATCCAAAAACAGCTTCAAGACCAATGGATAAAGACCGTGATGGCTTTGTTCTTGGCGAAGGTGCAGGAGCTTTAATTCTAGAAGAATACGAACACGCTATCGCTCGTGGAGCCACTATTTATTGCGAAATTGGCGGCGGCGGAATGTCGGCAGATGCACATCACATTACAGCACCACATCCAGAAGGATTGGGAGCCAAAAACGTTATGCTGAACTGCTTGAGAGATGCTGGATTGAAACCAACTGATGTAGATGGTGTGAATATGCACGGAACATCAACTCCGCTTGGAGATTATGCAGAGTCTAAAGCAATACAACATGTTTTTGGAGAACACGCCTATACCATGAACTTGAACTCTACAAAATCAATGACGGGGCATTTGCTTGGAGCTGCAGGTGCAATAGAAACTATTTCGTCTATTCTCTCTATAAAACATGGAATTATCCCTCCAACAATCAATCATTTTACAGATGACGAAGGAATTGATCCAAAATTAAATTTCACTTTTAATGTGGCTCAAAAAAGAGATGTAAAAGTCTTAATGAGCAATACTTTTGGTTTTGGCGGACACAATGCTTGTGTATTAGTTAAAAAATTAGATATCTAATTCTTAGAAATGAGACTAATTAGAAAAATATTTTCAAAATCCCGTTCTCTTGAAGACGGGATTTTTTTTGATTCTATTAGCGAAATACTAGGATTTGCTCCCCTAAATTTAGAGCATTTCAAAAAAGCATTCACACACCGTTCTTCAAACAAACAAGATTCTATTGGTAATGCAATAAATTATGAACGCTTAGAATTTCTAGGTGACGCTATGCTAAGCGCGGTGATAGCAGCACATTTGTTTAACAAAGTTCCCGCTGGCGATGAAGGTTATTTAACAAAAATGCGTTCCAAAATTGTGAGTCGAGAACATTTGAATGAACTTGGAAAAGATTTGAATCTCGTTCGATTCATTGAAAGTAAAGTTCCTGTTCAACATTTTGGCGAAAACATTCACGGCAATATTTTTGAATCATTAGTAGGCGCCATTTATTTAGACCGAGGATACGAATATTGCGAAAAATTTATTCAAAAAAGAGTCATTATTCCGTATGTTGATATTGCTCGACTGGAAGGCAAAGTAATTAGCTATAAAAGCTTGTTGATTGAATGGTGTCAAAAAGAAAAAAGACAATTTCACTATGATATTTTTGACGATAACGGAATTGATGGACAGCGTTTTTTTGGTGTAAAACTGAGCATTGACGAGAAAGTTATTGCAAAGGCTAGAGCAACATCCAAAAAGAAAGCAGAAGAAAAAGCATCACAACGAGCCTATTTTGCCTTTCAAAAGAAAATTGATTTAAAATAGTCGAAATTTCTTTAATTTATAACGTTTTCGCAATTAAAAGAGAAAAAACATAGATTTTGTCAGGTTAATGCTCCGTTAGAAATGCTATCTTTACAACTTATTTTTTATAGAAAATGGCGATTCACAAATTAGATTTTCACGAATTTGATGAAATTGATTATCACCTAGTTGCTATTCATACTTCATTAGAAGACTATCGGTTAGCCTATTTTATTAATCAAAAGTTGCCTATAAATTTAAGTATATTTAAAGATGAAATTCATATAAATATAAAAGAAGGAGAAACAAAATTCTCAAGATTTTATTATTTCGACAAGGAAAATGATATTTCTTGGAATTTGATTCAAAATAAAAACAAGGTAATTCAACAAAAAAATGAAACTAGTCAAAATCTATTTTCAGATGTAAATATGGAAGTGGCAACAAAAGTGTATTTGCTTCCAGAATTTAAAAAAGTGGATTATTTTTTAAAAATAGAAAACATAGAAGAGAGTCTTTTAACCCAAATGCAACTTTTATTAAATACAATTGAAAACATCTCGACAGCTTATAACGTCGATACAAATAAAATAAAATCAAAGAATAATTTAATTTTTTAATATCAATGTCAACAAACAAAAAAACAAAAATTGTAGCCACACTTGGACCTGCATGTAGTACAAGAGAAATCATAAAGGATATGATTGACGCAGGAGTAAATGTGTTTAGAATCAATTTTTCGCATGCTGATTACAATGATGTAAAGGAGAGAATTGCAATTGTTAGACAACTTAACGAAGAGTTTGGCTATACCACAGCAATTCTAGGAGATTTACAAGGGCCAAAACTTAGAGTTGGCGTTATGGAAGATGGGGTAATCGTAAACGATGGCGATTTAATAACTTTTACAACTGCCGAAGACATCATAGGAACTGCACAAAAAGTTTTTATGAAATACCAAAATTTTCCAAACGATGTAAATCCTGGAGAACGTATTTTACTTGATGATGGTAAGCTTATTTTTGAAATTATTGAAACCGACAAAAAATCGGAAGTAGTAGCAAAAGTTATTCAAGGTGGTGAATTAAAATCTAAAAAAGGAGTAAACCTTCCGAATACTAAAATATCACTTCCTGCTCTTACCGAAAAAGACATTGCCGATGCCATTTTCGCTATAGAACAAAAAGTAGATTGGATTGCACTTTCTTTCGTAAAAACACCAAGAGACCTTCAGGACCTACAGGAATTAATTGCAAAACATTCTGACGAAAAAATTCCTATTGTTGCCAAAATAGAAATGCCAGAAGCCTTAGTAAATATCGACAAAATTGTTGCTTATTGCGATGCTTTGATGGTTGCTCGTGGCGATTTAGGAGTAGAACTTCCTGCTCACGAAGTACCATTAGTACAGAAAGAATTGATTCTTAGAGCAAAAACAGCTAGAATACCTGTAATTGTAGCTACTCAAATGATGGAAACAATGATCAATAGCTTGACACCAACTCGTGCCGAAGTAAATGATGTTGCTAACTCGGTTATGGACGGTGCTGATGCGGTAATGCTTTCTGGAGAAACTGCTACAGGACTTTACCCAGTTCAAGTAATTCAAAAAATGACTCAAATTCTTGAAGCTGTCGAAGATTCACCACTTATCAATGTGCCACAAAACACACCACAAGTTAGAACAAACCGCTTTATTACAAAAACCATTTGTCATCACGCAGCGCTTACAGCCAACATCATCGAAGCAAAAGCCATTTGTACTTTAACAAACAGTGGTTATACTGCTTTCCAAATTTCGGCTTGGAGACCATCTGCACATATTCTTGTTTTTACATCTAATAAAAGAATTCTTACTCAACTTAACTTATTGTGGGGAGTAAAATCTTATTTTTATGACAAAATGAAAAGTACCGATGACACTATTGCTGATGTAAATGAAATTGCAAGAGAAAAAGGATATGTTACCAAAGGAGATTTTCTTATCAATCTGGCTGCTATGCCGCTAAAAGATAAAGGAATGGTAAACACCTTGAGAGTTTCAGAAGTAATGTAATCTAAATTATCGAATACTAATTAATCCGTGTCAATTACAAAGTGGCACGGATTTTTTTTGTTTATACAGCTAATGAAAAAATTTAAGAATAAATAAACATTCTTCTACCGAAAATATTCTATTTTTGAACAAACAAACATTTTATACTATGGCATTCGAATCAAAAAATCCGTTTTTAAATAATAAATCATTTACAGCCACATCGGCTTCAACTGATCACAAAGTACATCAGGCAACTCTTATTGATTACAACCAAGATATGACTTTGGCTGGCACAATCAATAAAACTTTAATCCTCTTTTTATTGCTTACTGCATCGGCAATTGTTGTTTGGTGGATGACTTTTAACGGAATGAATCCAATGTTACCTACTATTGGTGGTGCAATCGTGGGATTAATTCTAGTTGTAATTGCTGCTTTCAAACCTCAATATTCACCAGTTTTAGCTCCTGGATATGCTTTATTCGAAGGATTGTTTATTGGTGGAGTATCCGCTATTTTTGAAGCTAAATTTCCAGGAATTGTAACTCAAGCTGTTGGAGCTACATTTGTAACTTTTGCAGTTTGTTTGGGATTGTATAAATTTAAAATCGTGAAAGTTACTGAGCAATTCAAATCGGTTGTTGTGGCTGCGACTCTTGCTATTGCTACTTATTATCTAATTTCTTGGTTGTTTTCAATGTTCACGAGTTTTGTACCTGTGCATTATGGCAATTCAAATATGAGCATTGGTATCAGTGTTTTTGTGATTATTATCGCAGCTCTGAATTTATTCTTAGATTTTGACCGAATGGAAAAAGGTGTAGAACAAAAAATGCCAAAATTCATGGAATGGTTTGCCGCTATGGGATTAATAATCACCTTGGTTTGGTTGTATATCGAATTTTTAAGATTACTTTCTAAACTTTCGAGTAGAAATTAAATTCAGTTTTTAAGATACTTATAACCACGCTTTCGGGCGTGGTTTTTTGGTTTAAAAAGCAAATTTCAACTGCACAACAACCGTCTTTTTTTCTTCGGTGTTGAGATTGCTCAAGGAAATTCCCAATAATCGAACAGAATCTTTCATTCGTTCTTGATACAAAAGTTCTTTCACCGTTTCTAGAATCAAACCCTTATCAGAAATAAAATAAGGCAGAGTTTTGCTGCGAGTTTGTTGCGTAAAATCGCTGTATTTAATTTTTAAAGTGACTGTTTTTCCTGCAATACGGTGTTTTTTTAATCTTTTTTCTAATGAATTGGCAATGTTTTCTAATTGTTCCATCATAAAAACTTCGGAAGATAAATTGACATCAAAAGTATGTTCGGCTGCCACTGATTTAGTAATCCTATCTGATTTTACTTCACTATTATGAATGCCTCGCACCACATTATAATAGAAACTTCCTGATTTTCCGAAATGCTTTTCTAGAAACTCTAATGATTTGCTCTTAAGCTCCAATCCGGTAAAAATACCCAATTGATACATTTTCTCGGTGGTGACTTTCCCAACTCCATAAAATTTTCGAATGGGTAAAACTTCCAAAAAAGGAATAACCTCATCAGGATTGACTGTTTTTTGTCCATTAGGTTTGTTGTAATCGCTAGCAATTTTGGCCACAAACTTATTGACCGAAATTCCTGCCGAAGCTGTCAAACCCACTTCATTGAGAATGCGCAATCTTATTTCTTGTGCCAATAAGGTCGCACTTGGATTCCCTTTCTTATTTATCGTGACATCGAGATAAGCTTCGTCAAGCGAAAGAGGCTCAACCAAATCAGTATATTCGTAGAAAATTTTACGAATTTTATTGGATATTTCTTTGTATCGTTCAAATCGAGGTCGGACAAAAATCAAATCAGGACAATATTTTTTGGCCAAAACCCCACTTAGTGCGCTTCGAACTCCAAATTTTCTGGCTTCATAACTAGCTGCCGCAACTACACCTCGATTTTCTGCTCCGCCAACGGCTATAGGCTTTCCTCGCAAATCAGGATTATCCATTTGCTCTACCGAAGCAAAAAAAGCATCCATATCGATGTGTATGATTTTTCTATTTGGAATTATTTCAGACATAACCCAAATTTATGTAAAATATCTTAACCTATATTGACTTAATATTCTACATTTAACCCAAATTAAAATTAGGGTTTTGCTTTCTCAAAAATCGAAAATTTAATAATAACTAATTAAAAATTTAGTTTTTTAAACCATTATGTTAGAAATAGAAAGAAAATTTCTCGTGACTTCAGAAGCTTTTAAAAAAGAAGCATTTACTCAAAATCGAATTGCACAGGGTTATTTGAGCTCAATTCCTGAAAGGACTGTTCGTGTTCGAATAAAAGGAGAAAAGGGATTCTTGACCATAAAAGGCACCTCAAATAAGTCTGGCTTGTCTCGATTTGAATGGGAAAAAGAAATTCCAGTTGATGAAGCTAGAGAATTATTGAAATTATGCGAAAAAGGCGTTATCGACAAAACCCGTTTTGAAGTAAAAATGGGCAAACACGTTTTTGAAGTAGATGAATTTTATGGGGAAAATGAAGGATTAATTATGGCTGAAATTGAGCTAAATTCTGAATCTGAAATCTTCGAAAAACCAAGTTGGCTAGGCAAAGAAGTGACTAACGACAATCGATATTATAATTCATATTTGAACCAGAATCCCTTTAAAAAATGGTAGAATTATTTTTGAAGTACTTCCATTGTAACATTCATATTTCCTGAGGATTTATTGCTTGCAATTTCCATAAAAGCTCGTCTTGAAAGATCAATTTCTCTTGAACGTACAAAAGGGCCTCTATCAATTACTTCAACAATTACTGATTTTCCGTTGGCTTCATTTGTTATTTTTACTATTGTTCCAAAAGGCAGTTTCTTATGAGCTGCTGTATATTTGTTCTTATCGTATTTTTTTCCGCTAGCTGTTTTATGATTGTGAAATTTATCAGCATAATAAGAAGCATGTGCTCCTTTTTTATAGAATTTAAATTTTCCTGCGGGAATAAACAAACTATCGGCTTCAACTGTTTGTTCTTCTATAAAATTTTTAGCTTTTTTGATAGTATCGGTCGATACTAATTTGTCGGTTTTTGTAACTATTGCTTTGCTTTTGACTAGACTATCCTTGCTCTTTGTAGTTTTGTTTTTTTTATTCGAAGTTTGTCCATTTGCTATCGAAAGAACAACAACAGAAAGTAAAAGCGTTAGTATTTTCATACTCATCGCTTTAAAAGCACTTCTTTGATTTTTAAGAATCTTCGATTTCATATTAGACATTTAGTTAAACTCCATTTTGCAAAAACCGTTCCAAGAAAGAAAAAGTCCTTTTCAGGACTTTTAGATTTTTAGAACCACAATCCCCAAGGAATTCTACTTAAAATAAGTAATAATCCTAAACCATAATAAATAGCGACTGTTTTGAATTTAGATTCACTTGACTCTAATTTTTTGTGTTTTACCCATCCAATGGTCATCAAAACTATTCCTATTATATTCACCAACGGATGCTCCATAGAAGTTAATCTTAAGGCGCTATCGCTCATAGAAAAACCTGAAAGACCTAGAGGTGATACAAAATACACTAAAATCCCTATTACTGCTTGGGTGTGGATTGCACCTAAAGCGAAAAGCCCTATTTTTTTGTCTGTTGGTGTGTATTCTTTCTTGGATATTAATCCAATAATAGAATTGACAACAGCAATTACCAATAATAAAAAGGACACATAAGCCCAACCTGAATGAATTTGTTTAATAATTTCGTACATAAAATGTTTTTTTGTTTTAACAAATATAAATAAAAAAAGGATAAAAAAAAACGGCATCTACATTGAAGTGATGCCGTTTTTGTAATTATTGAGTTTTTCTACTAGAAATTGTAACGCAAACTAAAGTTCCAAGTTCTTCCATAACCGAAGAATACTTGATTTCCGTTTGCAACACCTTTATAGGTTCTTCCTGCTGATTCCCAAGTTGCTCCAGAAGTTCCAGAAACAAAATCATCGGCAAAAATGTTAGTTCTTGATTCAGAAATATACACTTCGTCTAAAACGTTGTTCACATTAATTCTGAAATTAAGTGAATTGCTTTGGTTTTTACCTACTAGCATTTTATATGAAAAACCTAAATCCATTAATCCGTAAGATGGTAATTCTAGAGTTCCTTTATTCGTAGCAGAACCAAATTTAGATGGGTCAATTGAAGCATACAAATTTTGAGCAACTCTATAATTTGCGTCCAAGAACACTCTTGTAAACACTTCGTAAGAAGCACCAATACTAGCAGTTGTTTGAGCAGCATCACCCACTTTAATACCATCTAAGTATAAAGTTGTAGAAGTTCCTCCACTAATAGGCTCATTGTTTGCATCATATCTGTTGCTTGTGCTGTTACCTTGATATTTCCAATCTCCAACAGAAATCATAGCATTCAAGTTCAATTTTGGAAGTGGTTTTGCATTCATTTCAAGCTCAACCCCAGAGTGAATCTCAGTAATTCCTGCAAAATCATAATAACCACCTACGTTTGTAGCGCTAGCATCATTTGATCTTTGGTATCTGTCTTTCCAAGAAGTATAATATAAATTCAATTTAGCATTAAATATTTTAGAACGGAAACCATATCCAGCTTCAACACCTAATATTTTTTCGTTAGTTAAGTTTTCACCAACAACAGATTTATTGTTTGGATAAACTGCAGTAAAAAGTGGTTGTTTAGAGTAATATCCTGAGTTTAGAAATACATTGTGTTGTTCATTAATATTGTAGTTCACACCTCCTTTTACGTTACCTCCAAGAATGTTTTCGAAGTCGGTTTTGTATAAAGGATCCGTTGTTTTGTATATAAATGTATCTTCTCTTTGAAATCCTTGTTGAGAAATGGCGCCTTGGAAAAAAGCAGAAAGATTATCATTAGAATATTCTAATTGAGTAAATGCTCCATACCATCTTACAAATCCATTATTGTTGTATTCGATTTTTTCTTGATTCTTAACATCTGTCCAAGGATTGAAACTTGGTTTAGCCGAATACGTTTCGTATAAATATCTGTTAGGGTTATTGATGTCTTTGTTATCAAAATAAACGCTAGCTCCTAATCTGTCATTGATGTTTCTAAAGTGATACCCAACATAAGTTCTGGCATCAATACCGAAATCAAGAATTAAATTTTTTGTCAATTGTGTATTTAAATTTACAACTGCACCATACCAGTCATGCGAATTTATTGAAGCTCTTCTTGTGAAACCAGTTGTAGAGTTCGTTACATATTCACCAACATGCCCTGCTGCAGTGCTTGGAGCAAGTGGCGTTCCAACACTATTAGGTTGACCTGTATTGAATTTTACAAATTCATCAAAAGGCACTAAACCGTTAGCAGTTTTATAAGCAAATGGGCTTTTTCCGATATTTCCAGTTCCTCCACCACGACCCCAAGAGCCATAAAGAACTGTACTTAATTTCATTTTATCATTAATCTTGTAATCCCAGTTAATAGACATTACAGGTTTGTGATAAAAATTTCTTGCCCAAGAAAATTCTTCACCGTTTTTATAACCCCAATCAGAATTATATTTAGTGTTTGGTTCTCCATTCTTGCCATATTTCAAATAATCAGTCAATGTGTTTGCAAAACTTCTTTGGTGGTGCCATTGTGGCGCACCTGTGAATGTAAATTGAATGTCATGCTTTTCGTTTGGTTTGTATCCAAAAGCAATGAAATAATTCTTACCTTCAAATTTGGTTCCATCAACATATCCATCTCCAGTTGTAGAGCTCAATAAAACCGAAGCTGAAAAACCATTTTTCAAAACTCCTGTATTATAAGAACCTTGTACTTTAAAATAATTGGCATTACCAAATCCTGATGAAAATGATCCTCCTTCTTTCATGTCAGAAGTTCTTGTCATAACGTTAATTGTTCCACCTACTGATGAAATAGCCAATTTAGAAGACCCTAAACCTCTTTGCACTTGCATAGCCGAAGTCACATCAGACAAACCTGCCCAGTTACTCCAATAAACTGCTCCGTTTTCCATATCATTTACTGGAACACCATTAATCATAACAGCAACATTTCTTTGGTCGAAACCACGAATATTAATTCTTGAATCTCCAAATCCTCCACCTGCTTTGGTAACATAAACTGAAGGTGTGTTAGCTAAAATTTCAGGGAACTCTTGAGTTCCTAATTTTTCTTGAATTTCAGATGCCTTGATAGTAGAAACAGCTACAGGAGTTTTTCTATCTTTTGCTAAATCTACAACTCCCGATTTTACAACTACTTCGCTTAATTCGTTAGAATTCGAATTCAAAACGATCGTTCCTAAATTAGTAGTTCCTCCAGTTGTAACCGAAAATTTCACTGTTTTGGCTTCATAACCAATAAATGAAATTACTAATTCCCCAGAATTAGCAGTAGTATTAATTGTAAATTTCCCGTCAAAATCTGCTGTAGTACCTGATTTTGTTCCTTTGATTGCAACATTTGTTCCAGGTAATGAATTTTGACCATCAGTAATTGTTCCTGTGATTTTCCCTTGAGAAAATACCGTGGAAACCAACATAAACAGTAATCCAGTGAGTAACCAGTTTTTCATTGTTTTCATTTTAAGTGTGTTAGTAAGTTTTGGCAAAATTCTAACATTTAAACGACAAAAACGTTAAGGAAATGTTAATAAAGATGGTTTTGATATCATATTGTTAACAAATATCACTTTTTACTTGTGATTTGTTAAAAACAAATAACAGCAACTAACTGATTATCAATAAAATCCACCTAAATCAACGTTATCAAGCGGTTAATAAATAATTGGGTTTTATAAATTTTGCCAATCCAATTTTTGAGATTTTTCATAAAAAAACCTTTGATTTTAGTTAAAATCAAAGGTCTCTTTAAATTTATGATAACGTTTCCGTGAAAACAGAGATGTTTTTTATTTATTCTTCAAAAAATGATTCAATAAAAATTCAGTGGAGCTATCGTGAGAATTAACATTTTTCGAATTTATTTCGTCAAGAATAGAATTGGCTAATTGTTTTCCCAATTCAACTCCCCATTGGTCATAACTAAATATATTCCAGATAATTCCCTGAACAAAAATCTTGTGTTCGTATAAGGCTACCAAAGAACCCAATGCTTTTGGGGTTAATTTTTGAATTAGAATTGTATTTGTTGGCTTGTTACCACTAAAAACTTTAAAAGGCAAAAGAAAACTAGCTTTCTCAGCTGAAAGTCCTTGTTTGTCGAATTCTGCTTGTACTTTGGCTGCAGATTTTCCGTGCAATAAAGCTTCGGTTTGTGCAAAAAAGTTGGACATCAATTTGTCGTGATGGTCTTCGTTGCCATACAATGGTTTTACAAATCCAATAAAATCGGTTGGAATCAACTTAGTACCTTGGTGAATTAATTGAAAAAAGGCGTGTTGCGAATTGGTTCCTGGCTCACCCCAAATAATGGTTCCTGTTTGGTAATCGACTGGTTTTCCGTCACGATCTACACTTTTTCCGTTGCTTTCCATAAAACCTTGTTGCAAGTAAGGCGCTAATTTTTGCAAATATTGGCTGTATGGAATTAAGGCTTCACTCTCGGCACCAAAAAAGTTATTGTACCAAACGCTCAGTAAAGCTAAAATTACAGGGATGTTTTTGTCAAAATCTTCGGTTTTGAAATGTTCATCCATTTCGTTGGCACCATTTAATAATTCATTGTAATTATCAAAACCTATGGCCAAACTTATTGAAAGTCCAACGGCGCTCCAAAGCGAAAATCGTCCTCCAACCCAGTCCCACATTGGAAAAACATTGGCTGGATTGATTCCAAATTCGGTTACTCTTTGAATATTGGTTGAAACGGCCACAAAATGTTTGGCAACATCTTCTTGTTTTGCTGATTTCAAGAACCATTCTCTGATGGTTTCAGAATTGGTTAAGGTTTCTTGAGTGGTAAACGTTTTAGAAACAATAACAAAAAGTGTCGTTTCAGGGTTTAATTTTTTTATGATTTCGTTCACGTGATCGCCATCAACATTGGATACGAAATGCACATTCAAGTGATTTTTATAATATTGCAAAGCCTCAACAACCATTGCTGGACCAAGGTCTGAACCACCAATTCCTATGTTTACAATATCTGTAAATGGTTTTCCTGTAAATCCTTTTCGATCTCCATTTACAACCTCATTAGTAAACGTTTTAATTTTACTTTTTACTTCAGCAACTTCTGGAATAACGTTTTCTCCATCAACTTTGATGTTTGCTGTAGCTGCAGCACGCAAAGCAGTGTGCAAAACGGCGCGGTTTTCGGTTTGATTGATACCATCTCCATCAAAATATTTCGAAATCGAGTCTTTTAATTGACTTTCATTTGCTAATTCAAGTAATAAATTTAAAGTTTCTTGATTGATGATATTCTTTGAATAATCAACCAAAAAGTCATTCCATTGGATGTGAAATTGTGAAGTTCTGGTGTTGTCTTTTTCAAACATTGCCGACATAGAAACATTTTGCATTTCCTGAAAATGATTCTGAAGTTTTTGCCAAGCTATTGTAGTGGTTGGGTTTGTGTTATGTAATGCCATAGTTGTTTTAATTTTAGAAAAAACAAATTTACAGTTTTAGTTTGTAAAACTTGTCATGAATTTCTATCAATGAAAACTAAAAAACTATTTTTTTAGATTATAAATTAGCTACGCTATCCAATTCCCATTTTAGTGGTTCTATTTGCAGCTTAAATCTAGGCAGATTTTTACTTTCCATGGGTTGTGAGTTGGGCAATTTCAATCTTAAAGCATCTACTTGCACTCCGTTTTTCCAGAATCGATAACAAACGTGTGGTCCTGTTGCTAGTCCGGTGCTGCCTACTCTACCAATAATGCTTCCTTGGGTAACTCGTTGTCCTCTTCGAACCAAAATTCTGGACATATGTAAATATTGAGTTGAATAGGTTTTGTCGTGTTTTACTTTTACAAAATTTCCGTTTCCAGCGGTGTAACCGGTTTGTTCCACAATTCCTGATGCGGTGGTCATAATTGGAGTTCCTGTTGGCGCAGCATAATCGGTTCCTTTGTGGGCTTTCCAGATCATTTGAACAGGATGAAATCTACTTCTCGAAAAACGTGAAGTAATATTTGCGTATTTGAGTGGTGATTTGAGGAAAAAATTCTTGAGCGCCTTTCCGTCTTCGTCATAATAATCTATTTTTCCTCCTTTATTTTGGGCAAATGGAAAGGCATAAACCATTTTACCTTTATATTCAAAAAAAGCTGCTTTCAAACTGTCAACACCATCATAAATAGTGTCATCAATATATCTTTCAGTAAAAATAACTCCAAATTGATCACCCTTTTTCAACTTGAAAAAATCGATTGACCAAGCATATACTTTTATTAATTTATTGGCCAATGCTGGATCTACTTTTTGCCTATGTAATTCTTCTGAAAACGAACCTTTTAATTCTCCAGCAATGGTTCTTTTTTTAATTCGAATGGGTCTTGTTACTTTCGAAACACTAACTGAATCTCTAAAATCTATAACATAATAACTACCTCTGTCAGGCTGATAAATAGCATATTGTAGTTTTTTGTAACGGTCTTTTGAGCGCAAAAAAGTATAAGGTTTCCCGATTCTAACGGTTCTAACATCAAAACTATCTTTTACTTTCTGGATGATATCATAAACTTCATTACCACCAAGATTTTGGTGCTGAATGATACTCCCAAAAGTGTCTCCTCTTTTTATGGTGTCGTGAAGAACATTAAAATCGTTGAAATTAAAACCAAATTGTTCTGTTCTTTGATGTGCCTCGGGCTCTGGAGTGATGCTCTCAGATTCTGTTTGTTTACAAGAAAATATTGAAAACAAAACGATAATAATTAGAAATACTTTTTTCAAATTAACTGTAATTATTTATTTATCAAGCGGTCTTTTCTGAATCAATTAAAATTTGAGTCAAACATCAACTACGCTTGTTTTTTTTAACTTTTAAGGGAACTTTTAACCCTTTGTAACTATCTAAATCTGCTTTTATAGAGCCTACAAGAAGGCTTGCTTTTATTCGAACAGGCAGTTTATTGTCGTCGTCTGATATCCAAATAGTTAAACTTTCTTCTTCTTTAAATACGCGTCCGGTTTGAACTAATGGTCTAAATATCATTGTCGAAATGATTCCAAATTTAGTTCTAATATCCTCACGTCCTATAAACTTTAACCTAAATTTTGTAGTTTTATCGTCAAAAAACATATCGATTGCCACAAATTCTCCCACTTTCATTTTATCAATATTGGGATAATTTCGCAGATAATAAAAAGACGATAAAATATCTTGGGTGTTTTTGGGAATAGAAAAGGTCTTCTCGGTATTGTGTTTGTAATCTTTTACTAAAACCTTATTCTCAGATGGGTTGAAGAATCCTTCTTGATTTTTGGTATAACCACCTTCATCAGTTTTTCGAACATATTGATACGGGCTACCTGTTTCTTTGTCAATATAACTTTCGAAGGTGTCATCTACTTTAAAAAAAAATCGAGAAACTCCAGTTGTATAGCCTTTTCCAATAACTTTAAAAACTTTTTTTTTATTTATTGTGGCTTCTTTAATTTCTAAAGTGGCGTAACCTGCTTGTACAAACTGGTAATGGACTCTAAAAACAAATTGTTCTCCTACATCAAAAGCCGATTCCTTTTGAGGTGTAAATCCTAAGACAGCAAAACCTATAAGTACTAGAATAATTTTTTTCATCCTTTTTTAAACTATTGTTTTACTGCTAAACAAATTTTGTTCCAAATGTATTAAAACAAAAAAACTCAGTCAAATAATGACTGAGAATTCATGCTATTAACTAACCAAAAAAATATAAATTATGAAAATTTATATGAAATGCGAAAGGAAACCACCCCTTTCGTTTTTTCAGGTGCAAAGGTACAACTGGTTTTAGATAAAATTTAATAAAAATAAAGTTTAACATATTGAATGCAAACACTTAAATTGATTTCGACTTATTTTTTTACATTATATAAAAAAAAGTGGGTTTTTCTGTTTTCTCTATAAATTTTATTTTGGCTGTTTGCGATTTAAAACCCAAATCCTATGCTAAACCAAGTAAATCCTTTGGAGATTTCTGGCGACCAAGTGTATTTTATTTCTATTGGACCAATTATAGTTTCTAATCCATAACCTATTGCATATCCCGAATATTTTGGCAAAGATATCCAGTCTAACGAATCAAAAAGATTGGTTCCGATATTGGCATAATTAGCTGAAAAATTCAAATGGTTTTTCTTGAAAACCTCATAATCAATTGCTAAAGAAGATTTTAGATAACTATCTCCTGCAACACTCAAGAAATCATATCCATAAAATGGCTTGAAATTATTAACTGGAATAAAACCGTAGCCTCCCAAGACAAAATCAAAATAAGGAACGCTTTTTTCTCCTATAGAAAAACCTCCTTCTGTTTGCAATTTGAAGGTGGTTTTATTAAAAACTTTTACTGCAATACCAGCATCGGCTTTGGCTATCGAAAATGGATTGAATTTTCCTGAATAATCTGTAGAAAATAAATAGTTATGAATATCGCCCATAAGATACCATCCTTTTGTTGGAAAATATTGATTGTTAAACGAATCATATTTCATATAAGCATAAACGCTACCATACTTACTTCGATCTATAACGGAATTTGAGTTGACAATTGTTTCAGAATTTATATTTAAATATTTGTGTTCTAAACCTAAGCCTATAAGGAATTTTTGAGCAAAAATGGATTGAAAATACAACTGATTGGTTAAATCAATAAAATTAACATTTATAGAATTTATCGATGGATCTATAGACAAACTACTGATTTGCTTTGTAACATTCTTATTGAATTGATTCAATTGCGATTTAAATCCAATACTCAAATTGTATCCATTATCGATATAATAGTCTAAATTATAGCGCACGTTATCGCCTATAATTAAATCGAGTGAGGCTACATCGTTTTTAAAAAAAGTATTTTTATTAGTAATATTGGCCAAAACGGCACTTTTAAAGAGTCCGTCATAATGCAATCCAAATTTAAGATAAGTAATAATTGGATTTTCAATTAAATTAAGAACTAAATCGTCTCCTGAACCATTAGGTTCTAAGGAATAGGTTACCGTTCCAAAATTATGAGTAGCATCAATATTATTGATTCCTGTTTCTAAATCTTTATAATTGATTTTTGCTCCAGACTTAAATTTCAACTTTCCTTCGATATAAGCTTTAGAATAATGAACCAAATTATGGCATATTATATTTACAATTTGCAAACTATCGGATGCTATTTTTAATTTGGGTTTTAGATAAGGATTTGATTTATAGGCTAATTTATCTAAATCTTCATAAACCGTAAAAGCAGCTTCTTCCCCTCTAAGAATAATTTCTTTTGCTTTTTCAAAAGAGACAATTCCAATGTTTGTAATGTCTGGTTTAATATAAATGTTGGTATTTTTAGAATTGGCATCCATTTTTTCAATCATCTGAAGATTTGTGATTTGAAATAAAATTTTGGTACCATCCTGAAGCTCTTCTTTGCCTCTTAACCCACTTTGCACATCTACACCTATAATGATGTCGGCTCCTAGTTTTCTAATTTCATCAATGGGATAATTATTAGTAACACCTCCATCTACCAAGAGTTTTCCGTCAAGAATTACGGGCGAAAAAACCGATGGCAATGCTGAACTGGCAAATAAAGCTTGCGCCAAAACTCCTTTGTCTAAAATCACTTGTTTTCCTAGTTCAATATCAGTTGCCATACACAAAAAAGGGATTGGCAATTGATTAAAATCCCTCACATGTCTGGCATGCAAAGTAAGTCGGTTAAACAAATTGTAATTAAACATTCCTTTTGATAGCGATTGAGGCGCTCCTATTTTGAATTTATTAAACGGGAGAATTAGGGCATACAACTCATCATTTCTTTTTTCGTAAAAACTTTTGGAGGAACGTGGAATATAATCAATTAGCAAATTATCGAAATTGGTTACCCTAACAATTGAATCTAATTGTGTGGCATTATACCCCGAAGCATAAAGTCCTCCAATTACGGCTCCCATACTGGTTCCACCAATGAAATCTATTTTTACACCCGCTTGTTCTAGCACCTTCAAAACTCCTACGTGAGCAAATCCTTTGGCTCCACCTCCGCTCAAAACCAATCCAATTTTTGGTCTTTTGATAGTGTCTTGCGAAAAAGACAATTGAAAAGCGAAAAGAAGTAAAAGGAATGGGGCAAATTTTTTCATTGTGATTTGCTAATTGGTTTTGTAAAAGTCGGTAATTTTTTTGGCTTTTGATACACCTACAACGTCCGAAATTTCTTTTTCTGTTGCCAATTTCAATCTTTTAACACTTTTGAAATGTTGAATCAAGGCTAACATGGTCTTTTCGCCAATTCCTGGAATGCTTTCTATCGAAGAATTCAATGCCGATTTGCTTCTTTTGTCCCGATGATGGGTGATTCCGAAACGGTGTGCTTCGTTCCGTAATTGCTGAATTACTTTCAACGTTTCTGATTTTTTGTCTAAATACAACGGAATGGAATCACCTGGATAAAACAATTCTTCCAATCGTTTGGCAATCCCAATTATCGTAATTTTTCCTCGCAATCCCAATTCGTCAATACTCTTCAATGCCGAAGACAATTGTCCTTTTCCTCCGTCAATAATAATAAGTTGTGGCAAAGGTTCGTTTTCGTCTAATAATCGTTTGTATCTTCTATACACTACTTCGGTCATCGAAGCAAAATCATCTGGGCCTTCGACGGTTTTTATGTTGAAATGGCGGTAGTCTTTTTTGCTCGGTTTACCGTCTTTAAAAACCACACAAGCCGCAACAGGATTAGTTCCTTGAATGTTCGAATTATCAAAACATTCGATGTGTCGCGGCTCTACTGGCAATCGCAAATCTTTTTGCATCTGCGCCATAATTCGGTTGGCGTGACGGTCTGGATCTACGATTTGCAATTGTTTCAATTGTTCAATGCGATAAAACTTGGCATTGCGAATGGACAAATCCAAAATTTGTTTTTTATCGCCCAATTGCGGAACGCTCACTTTTATTTTTTCGCCCAAATCTACTTCAAACGGGACAATAATTTCTTTGGATAATAACTGAAAACGCTCCCGAAGTTCGATAATCGCCAATTCTAATAATTCTTCGTCGGTTTCGTCTAGTTTCTTTTTGATTTCCATTGTATGCGAACGAATAATCGACCCGTGGGAAATTTGCAAGAAGTTGACAAAAGCAGCACTTTCGTCCGAAATTATCGAAAACACATCAATATTCGTTATTTTTGGATTGATAATCGTCGAACGGGATTGGTAATTTTCGAGAATTTCAATTTTTTCTTTTATTTTTTGGGCCTCTTCAAAGTGCATTTTGCTAGCCAAATCCATCATCAATTTCTTGAAATCCTTCATTGATTCCTTGAAATTTCCTTTCAAAATTTCCCGAATGGCATCAACTTGTTTTTGATAATTTTCTAAAGATTCATAACCTTCACAAGACCCTTTGCAATTGCCAATATGATATTCTAAACAAACTTTAAACTTGCCGCTTTCGATATTCGATTTACTTAAGTCGTAATTGCAAGTGCGCAACGGATACAATTCTTTTATTAAATCCAGAATAGTGCTTACCGTTTTGAAACTCGTATAAGGCCCAAAATATTCTGAGCCGTCTTTTATCAATCGTCTAGTCGAAAATATTCTGGAGAAAGGTTCTTTTTTGATACAAATCCAAGGATAACTTTTGTCATCACGCAACAACACATTATAACGGGGTTGCAAGGTTTTTATAAGGTTGTTTTCTAATAAAAGTGCATCAGTTTCCGTAGGAACCACAATGTGTTTGATGGTTACAATTTTCTTGACCAAGACATTAGTTTTGGCCGTGTCGTGAATTTTATTGAAATAGGAAGAAACTCTTTTTTTAAGGTTTTTGGCTTTGCCTACATACAAAATCTTCCCTTCTTTGTCGTAATATTGATACACGCCAGGACCATCAGGCAAGGTTTGAATTTGAAGTTCGAGAGTTGGGTTGTTCATATAACAAAGTTAACCTGAAAAATATGAAGTTCCAAATTAGAGCAACTAGCTAATTTTCTCAAAAGTTATAGTAACTTTATCAAAAATATCACAACAATGCAATACTGGAAAAAACTCTCGCAAGAAGAAAGAAAACAAAGAATACAAAGCGCTTTGAAAGAAAATGTAAATTTTTCTAACGATGCTTCTTTAGGTTATCCCGCTTCAAAACTGGATGGAAAAGTATTTTATGACGATGCGCCTTTTTTGAAAGATGCACCCACTTTGCAAACCTATGTTGCCAATCCGAATCACATTGGGTGTCATACTTTAGGAACTTCTGAAAGTGCTTTCAAAGGAACACAAGAAATAGAACGTGAGGTTTTAAACGTCATTGCTGTTGATATTTTCAAGGCTCAACCCAATTCGATAGATGGCTATATTTCGCCTGGAGGAACCGAAGCCAACATTCAAGCCATTTGGATGTATCGCAACTTTTTTATGTATCAAAAAAAGGCAAAACTAGACGAAATTGTCATTTTAGCTTCAGAAGACACCCATTATTCCATCCCGAAAGGAGCCAATCTTTTGATGTTAGATTTAATCAAAATTCCAGTTGCTTTCGAAAACAGAGAAATCGACAAAACAGCTCTAGAAAATGAAATTATCAAAGCCAAACAAAATGATAAAAAATATTTTATCGCTATTGCCAATATGGGAACAACAATGTTTGGTTCTGTTGACAATACCGACGATTATACTTCGATTTTAGAGAAACACAATGCCGAATACAAACTGCATATTGACGGGGCTTATGGCGGTTTTGTATATCCGTTTAGCAATCAAAAATCGACTATGAATTTCAGTAATCCAAAGATTAGTTCCATCACCATTGACGCTCACAAAATGCTGCAATCTCCTTATGGAACTGGTGTTTTTGTTTGTCGAAAAGGGCTAATAGAAAATGTTCTGACCAAAGAAGCCCAATATGTCGAAGGAATGGATTTGACCCTTTGCGGAAGTCGTTCAGGTGCTAATGCGGTGGCAGTTTGGATGATTTTATTTACTTACGGCCCGTTTGGTTGGTTCGAAAAAGTAAGTATTTTGCAAATGCGAACTCAGTTTTTGTGTCACGAATTAGACGAATTGAACATCCAATATTTCAGAGAGCCTTTTATGAATATTGTCACTATTCATTCGCAATATATTAGTGAGGAAATTGCCAAAAAATATGATTTGGTGCCTGAACAACACAATCAAGATAATAAATGGTACAAAGTTGTATTGATGGATCACGTAGAAGTGCAACATTTGACTTCCTTTATAAACGATTTGAAAACGATGATTCATGCTTAAAAAAGAATTAAGACAAAAATACAAAGCCTTACGCAACCAACTTTCAGAAGAAGATTTGGAAGAAATGAGTTTGGCTATAGCCAATAAAATACTAAAGTTGCCTATTTGGGAGAAAACCTATTTCCATATTTTCTTGCCCATCATAGAACACAAAGAAGTCAACACCGAATGTATTTTGCATTTACTTTCTGGAAAAGATAAGGAAATTATCATTTCGAAAAGTGATTTTGAAACAAGAGTAATGACTCATTTTCTTTTGACGGATAATACCAAAATCAAGAAAAACCAATACAACATTCCAGAACCTGTTGACGGTCTAGAAGTTCCTTCTAAAAAAATAGAGGTGGTCTTTGTGCCGCTTCTGGCTTTTGACAAAAATGGACATCGAGCAGGTTATGGCAAAGGATTTTATGATAAATTCTTGAGCGAATGCAAAGTAGAAACCATCAAAATTGGGCTATCCTTCTTTGATGCCGAAGAAACTATTGATGATGTTTTTGAGAATGATATAAAGTTGGATTATTGTGTAACGCCAAATGAAGTTTTCAAATTTTAATTCAAAATAAATACAATTTAAACCTTTTGAATTAGAACAAAATAAAAAGGCGCCCTCAAAACCTTTAAGAACGCCTTTTGCAAAATACTAAAACAAAACTAACTAATTCAACCTCAATAATTTAAAAACAACCAATTCTTAAACAACCATAACGCATAAAAATTTTAAATATTGTGTTGGAATAAAAAAAAGTTGAAAATTATTCTTTTGATTTTAAAATTCCTTTTCTCTGGCTTACTTTTGCTTCATAAGTATATTTTTAAGTACTTTTGATTAAATTTAATAAATAAAATGACCGAAAATTTAAAATTTGCCGTAATTGGTGGAGGAAGTTGGGCAACAGCAATTGCTAAAATGTTATGCGTAAACCTACCTGAAATTGCTTGGTATATGCGAAATGAAGATGCAATTGAACACATCAAAAAACACCATCACAACCCAAATTATCTAAGTTCAGTCGAATTTGATATTAAAAAACTAAAACTAACGAGCGACATCAATGAAGCCGTGGGCTATGCTGATTATATTATTTTTGCAATTCCTTCTGCTTTTTTGAATGGAGAACTAGAAAAGCTTACTGAAAGTTTGGAAAGCAAAGTTATATTCTCAGCCATCAAAGGAATTGTACCTGAAACTAGTTTGATTGTTGGCGAACATTTCAATAAAACTTATAACATTCCATTCGAAAATATTGGTGTAATTACGGGACCTTGCCACGCCGAGGAAGTTGCGCTAGAACGTTTGTCCTATCTTACAATAGCTTGTGGCGATGCCAAAAAAGCCAAAATAATGGCCAAGAATTTATCTGGAAATTACATCAAAACCAAAATCTCTGACGATATTATTGGCACCGAATATGCCGCAATGCTCAAGAATATTTATGCCATTGCAGCAGGAATTGCCCACGGATTGGGCTATGGCGACAATTTTCAATCGGTTTTGATGAGTAACGGTATTCGTGAGATGAAAAAATTCATCAAAAAAGTACACAAAATGAAACGAAACATCAATGATTCGGCCTATTTGGGCGATTTATTGGTAACCGGATATTCCATTTTCTCTAGAAATAGAATGTTCGGAAATATGATTGGAAAAGGCTATACCGTAAAATCAGCTATGATGGAAATGAGTATGGTTGCCGAAGGCTATTATGCTGCCAAAAGCGCCTACAATCTCAATTTAGATTATGGTGCTCAAACACCTATTATCAATGCCGTTTACAGCATTTTATACGAAGGAAAATCGGCAAAATCAGTTTTTAAAAAACTAACTGATAAGTTAGATTAATAACTAATGTGGTCAAAATACTTTTGAAGTAAAACAGACAATTCTTTCTTTTTAATTGGTTTAGAAATATAGCCGTTGCAGCCCGCATCAATTGTTTTTAATTTATCGCCTTCTAAAGCAAATGCGGTTTGTGCCAAAATAATTACCTCTTTGTTAAATTTTCTAATTTCTTTAGTGGCTTCATATCCATTCATAAGTGGCATTTGCATGTCCATCAAAACTAAGTCTAAATCAGGATTGTTGCTACAAATTTCTACCGCTTCTAGACCTGTTTGTGCCGTTAGTATTTCGCTACTAAATTCTTCAAGTACTTTCAAAATTAATATTCTGGAAATATTGTCGTCTTCAGTAACTAGAATTTTTAAATTTTTCACTTCAATTGGAGCCGAATTTACTTCTAACCCATTAGTAGAATTCTCGATTTCTTGATTACTGATGGTATAGGGAAGCGTAAAATAAAATGTAGAGCCTTTATCGGGTTCACTTTCTACCCAAATTTTGCCACCCATTAAATCTACATAAGCTTTGGCTATGGCCAAACCTAAGCCAGCACCTTGACGAGCCATTTTATCATTAAAATCGGCTTGAATAAAGCGTTCGAATACGGCTTTTTGTCTGTCTTTCGATATTCCGATTCCGGTATCTTTTACAAAAAACAGAATATTTTCACCTTGTATTTCATACCCAAATTCTATTGTTCCTTTGACTGTATATTTGATGGCGTTTTTAACTAAATTGATTAGAATGGCATAGAGTTTTTCTCGATCGGTAGTAATTGTTGATGCCTTTTCGCCAGTATTTTTTTTCAAAATAAGTTGTAATCCTTTGTCTTGTGCTTCGGGATTGAAAAACGTGTTGATGTACTGCAATTGCTCGTCAATATTCGTATTCGAAAAGCTAACGTTCATTTGTCCAGCTTCAATTTTTGAAACATCAACTATGTCATTGATAATACTAAGAAGTCGGAGACCACTTTTTTCAATGATTTCGATATACTTTTTTTGTTCCTCTAAACTTAGATTTCCTTGTTTCAGCAATTCGGCAAAGCCCATTATTCCATTCATTGGTGTTCTAATTTCGTGGCTCATATTGGCCAAAAAAGCCGATTTTAGTTTGTCGCTTTCTTCAGCTTTTATCTTTGCTTTTTCTAATTCTATATTGATTGCTTTTAATTTTTCTTTTGATGTAATTAGCCTTTTATAGTTTTTATTCAGCGATTTATTCATTAGCTCATACTCCAAATTTTTATTTAACAAATCTGCACTTAATTGCTCGGACATAATTTTTGCCTTTTTTTTGGTAATAAGTAAAGAATAGGACAATGCAAACATCAAAAGGCTTATTGTTGTACCGCCAATTAATATAAACAGTGTTTGAGATGAAAAAAAGAACATTCCTTCTGTAGGTCTTGAAAACACTAAAGTCCATTTTTTATTATTAAAAACTACAGGAAGAATTCGAGTTCTACTTTCTTCATTAGCGTTGTTTCTTGTCAAGTTTTTTTGACTGTCAAACAAGAGTGCTTTTTGAGAAATTATGCCTTCATCATAAATTTGTAAACGAATATGGGTTTGCTCATTAAAATACTTGGATGCCAAAAAACTATTCATTAAATCATCCATTCTAAAAGCACAAAAAACCCAGCCAATAATAGCTTTCCTTCGAGCTTCGACATTATTATTGAGCAGATTTTTGTAAACGGGAACAAATAGTATTGTTCCTGCCTGCCAATTTTTCTTAGTTTCTATGCGAAGCTTGACTTTTCCGGTTAGTGTTGGTTTATCATTGTCTCTAGCCATTTGCATTGCATCTCGTCTAACGGACTCGGAAAACATATCGTATCCCAAAACAGAGGCATTTTTTTTGGTAAAAGGCTCTAAGTAAATTATACTGGTAAAAAGATCTCTTGCTTGATTAGGAAAAACATTATATTCTGAAAATCCTTCTTTCCGAATAGTTGAAATGTGTGCTTTGAGCTGGTTTTTTTTAATTATTGTAGCAAATCCTAAACTTTGAACTCCCATAAATTTTACATTTTCACTAGAAAATTTATTGAAATTTTTCCACTCTTCTCGCGTTACGCTTTCAGAAACTTCAAACAGTGACGAACCACTGATTAAGAACTCTGAATGCATATTGATTTGGGTAATTATTTTTGATTTAATCTCATTACATACTTGATCAAATTCTTTTTTCGATTGAGTTTCCTCTTCTTGTTTAACATAATTGAAAACCAAAAAAGTGGCTAGTAGTCCTCCCATTAGAATTAATAAAGATATCCAAACATGCTTATAATTTCTTAAGGCACTTGCACTAAAATATCTTGTATTTGACTTCTTCATTATTTGCTAAATTGTAAAACCTTTTGAAGACGCGGTTTTTTATGAGATAAATTTATGTTTTTTTTAAACACTTCATTAAATGTGAAAGCCAATAAAACAGCACAAATTAAGGAAAAAAAGCCAATAAAACAATCTATTAGATGACTTTATCTTATTTGCAAAAAGTATTTATAAGCCTCTAAAATTAAAAATCTTAGTTTTTTGATTAATTAATGATGCGTATAACTTGAAGGTGCCAAATACATAAGCATCAAAATTCAACAGTAAGCAAAGACAAATATAAAACTCCATTTTCGTATTTTTGCAGCAAATAATTTTTATGAAACCCTTTTTCTATAGATATCGAAAATTCTTTGGAGTATTGATGGTCTTTTCTATCATTGTGATTTCCTTGTTTTATTCAGCATTGAAACCCAAAAAATCATTACCTATATACAATCCATCGGATGTAAATCCAGAATTGGTAGATACAACTGTTCAATACATTAGCAAATACCACAAAATTGCCGATTTTTCGTTTACCAACCAAAACGGCAAAACCATTACCCAAAAAGATTATGAAGGCAAGATTTATGTGGCCGATTTTTTCTTCACCACCTGCAAATCTATTTGCCCGAAAATGACAACTAATTTGGTCGATGTTCAAAAAGCATTTTTAGACAATCCAAAAGTAAAATTGCTGTCGTTTACGGTAATGCCGGACATTGACAGCGTTTCGGTTTTGAAAGACTACGCACAAATAAATGGTGTGATTGACACAAAATGGAACTTAGTAACTGGCGACAAAAAAGCGATTTATACCATGGCTCGAAAATCCTATTTGGTCGTAAAACAAGGAAAACCTGAAGAGCTTTATGATATGGTTCATACCGAAAATTTTGTGCTTGTTGACTCCAAAAAACGTGTTCGTGGCTTTTATGACGGAACCAAAAAAGAGGAAATTCAAAAACTAATTGAAGATATAAATTGGCTTTTGGAAGACGAAAAAAAGTAGTTTTTTATGATTTAAATTTTAGTAAGAAGTACATTTCCAAAATTTGAAATTACTATTTAATACAGTTTCTTTTTTGATAGTGATTGTATTTAAATTCGAGTTGTCATAGAAATTCTTTGGCATTACTACATAAGTATTTACGGGTAATTCAATCGCCAATACTCCATTTTTCACATTTGAATGAATACTATTTAATTTTAGTTGTTCGAAATTGCCAGTACCTAAATTATCTAAATCAGCTTTAATTATAAAATAAATTTCTCCATTATAATTGGTATATATTCTAGCACTTTCATTAATTACTGGCATACAATCCCCCTCACCATATTTAATAGTTCCATAAACACCTGTAGTTATATTGGGTTTTGGATTCTCGTTGTTTTCGCAACTTGTGATAGAAAATGAAGTAATTATTACTAAAATAAAAATTAGTGGTTTCATATTGTAATTGTTTGAAATTTTAATTTGTAAAATATAATTTCTGACTTAAAACTAAGTAAATTTACAAAAAAACATTACAAAATGTTATCTAAACAATTATCTTTTTTGAATTATTGTCCTTTTAAAGAACTCAAATCAGTAAACTAAAACTAACCCTTTGTGCTTGGCAAGTATTTCTGAGGCGGCTAAAACGGGGTTTATTGCGTTAAAAACACTAGCAAAAATTCAAACCTGACAATTATCATTAAATATTCTTTTTTTTACTGTACTTTTGTAATCTAAAATCAATCTAAATAAGAGTTTGAAAACTACGATTGCCAACTTACGAAAAGGAGAAAAAGCCATCATCAAAGATTTTGACGCTGATATTATTCCGTTAAAATTATTAGAGATGGGTTGTTTGCCTGGAAACACGGTTCAATTACTTCAAATTGCTCCTTTTGGCGATCCTTTGTATTTAAATGTTAATGGCTCACATCTTGCCATTCGCATCGAAACTGCTCGTGAAATTGAAGTAGATTGTATTACAAAATAACTTTAAATGACCAAGCAAAATATCAATGTCGCTTTAATTGGAAACCCAAATACTGGAAAAACTTCGGTTTTTAACCAACTTACGGGCTTGAATCAACAAGTAGGAAATTATCCTGGAATTACAGTCGAAAAGAAAGTTGGTTTTTGCAAATTAGCTCATAATATCAATGCAAATGTAATCGATTTGCCAGGAACCTATAGTCTTAATGCCAGCTCAGCTGATGAAAGTGTGGTGATTGAACTTTTGCTCAACAAAAACGACAAACTCTTTCCCGATGTGATTGTGGTAGTTTCGGAAGTAGAGAATTTGAAACGAAATTTACTGCTTTTTACCCAAATAAAAGACCTTGAGATTCCAACTATTCTTGTCATAAATATGATAGATCGAATGGAACTCAAAGGAATTTCGCTAGACATTCCATTTCTTGAAGAACATCTAAAAACCAAAATTGTATTAGTTAGTTCTCGAAAAAACATTGGAATTGAAGAACTAAAAACTGCAATCACAACCTACAAAACCATTACAACAGAAGCTTGTTTGAATGCGTCTTCTATTGATGATGACTATTTCAATACACTTCGAAAAACGTTCCCTAATCAGTCTTTGTACAAACTTTGGCTAGTGATTACACAAGATGTAAATTTTGCAGATTTAAACAGAAAAACACTTGAAAACGAATCGTTTACAAAAAGTAAATCCGAACTCAAAAAATTACAGCAAAAAGAAACCATCAAGCGTTACCAATTTATAAATGACACTTTAAAAACAGGTCTAAATATAGATTCTTCAATAGCCACCGATTTCAGAAGCAAACTAGATCGCATTCTCACCCATAAAGTTTGGGGTTATCTGATATTCTTTGTCATTTTATTTGGAATTTTTCAATCCATATTCGAATGGTCAAAAATTCCAATGGATTTCATTGATAGTAGTTTTGCCAGTTTAAGCGCTGCAGCAAGCGAAAATTTACCTCCAGGAGCTTTTACAAGTTTAATTGCTCAAGGAATTATCCCCGGAATTGGCGGAATTTTGATGTTTATTCCACAAATTACCTTTCTATTTTTGTTCATATCCATCCTCGAAGAAAGTGGCTATATGAGCCGAGTAGTGTTTTTGATGGACAAAATTATGCGCCGATTTGGACTTTCAGGCAAAAGTGTAGTGCCCTTAATTTCAGGAACTGCCTGTGCGATTCCAGCCATTATGGCAACACGAAATATAGAAAACTGGAAAGAACGATTAATCACTATTCTAGTAACACCACTAACTACTTGTTCGGCACGATTACCTGTTTATGCTATAATAATTGGATTGGTTATCCCCGACAAATATCTATTAGGCATATTGAATTTACAAGGATTGACCTTAATGTTGTTGTATCTTATTGGTTTTGGAATGGCAATTCTTTCGGCTTATATTCTTAATAAAGTACTACAACTCAATTGCAAAACTTTTTTTGTAGTCGAAATGCCCAATTACAAATTGCCAATGTTCAAAAACGTGATGATAACCGTGGTCGAAAAAACCAAAGCTTTTGTGTTTGGAGCGGGAAAAATTATCTTGGCAATATCAGTAGTTTTATGGTTTTTGGCTTCCAATGGGCCAAGTAAAGATTTCAGAAATGCCGAAACTATTATTGCATCAAAAACTGAAAATAAAACCCTTTCTAAAGTTGAAATAGAAAACAAAATTGCCGCTTACAAACTCGAAAAATCATACATTGGATTAATGGGAAAAACCATCGAACCAGCCATTTCGCCTTTGGGTTACGATTGGAAAATTGGTGTTGCTATCATTAGTTCATTTGCTGCAAGAGAGGTTTTTGTGGGAACATTAGCCACGATTTATAGTGTTGGTGGTAGCGATAATGACAACACCATTCGAAACCGAATGAAAGAAGAAATTAATCCCGAAACGGGTCAGAAAATATTTAATTTTGCCTCTGGAATCTCGTTATTGCTTTTTTATGCTTTTGCGATGCAATGTATCAGTACTTTAGCCGTTACAAAAAAAGAAACCAACAGTTGGAAATGGCCTTTAGGACAATTGGTTTTCATGAGTAGTTTTGCTTATATTGTAGCTTTGATTGCTTATCAATTATTAAAATAATCGCAATGATTCAAGATGTTTTAACATACTTCACCTTGGCATTTGCTGTTGCTTTTTTGGTTAAAAAATTCTTTTTCAAAAAGAAAAAAACCAACAAAAACTGTGGCGAAGACTGTAATTGTCAGTAATCTACTTTCACAAAAAGATTATTAGCTATTTTATTCGAAATCGTTAATTCTGTTGTTTCGTTTACTCTTATTTTTGTAGATAAATCGAAGCTTTCCTTAGCCATAATTTCAATTTTTGAACCCAAAGCTATGGCTTGTTTGTCTAAATATTTCAAAAATTCGGCCGAAGAATCTTTTACTCCCACACAAATTCCGATTTGATTTATAGCCAAATCCGAAAGCAATTGTTTATCCGTTTTGGCCATTCTTCCCTGAGCATCTGGAATGGGATCGCCGTGTGGATCTTCGGTTGGATTGCCCAAAAAATCATCCAATTTATTGATGAGTTGCTCAGATTTGATGTGTTCTAATTGTTCGGCAATATCATGAACCTCATCCCAAGCAAAATTTAATTTATCTACTAAAAATACTTCCCACAAACGGTGTTTCCTTACAATCATTTTGGCCGAAAGTAATCCTTTATTTGTCAAAGAAACTCCTTGGTATTTTTTGTAATTCACTAAATCTTTTTCGGCCAATTTCTTGAGCATGTCTGTCACTGAGGAAGCTTTAGTTTCCATCATTTCGGCAATAGCATTTGTGCTCACATCGGCATCAGTAACTGTTGTAAGATGATAAATAGCCTTTAAATAATTTTCTTCTGATAAAGTCATTTGATTTTAGATTACAGATTTTTAAAATCTTAATACTTGATTCTTTTTTACTTAATATTTCTTTCTAATTTTTTACAATAAACAAAGGAATCGAAATTTTGTGTCTTAATTTATCTACGGTGGTTCCAAAAATCAAATCCTTGAATCCAGTGTGACCGTGAGTTCCCATTACTAAAACATCAAAATTGCCTTTGTTAATGATTTCAGGAATCACTTTATTGGGCTTGCCATAGCCTAATTTTGTCTTTACTGTAAAGCCTTTATGCGAAAGCATTGCCTTGTATTCTGCCAATAATTTTGCATCAATTAGGGTTTCGTGATCTTCAATATTTTTACCATAAACCATTGCCCCCACTGTTTCTACCACGTGAATTAAGGTATATTTTGCCTCTATACCACCCAATTCAAAAGCACTATTTATGGCAATAGTATCGGCTGAGGAGAAATCTACAGCAATTGCGATTTTCTTTGTATTGTAGGTTCCAATTTTAGAAAATTGAAGATTTAAATTGTGTGGTGAATGATTTTGAAATTCCTGTTTTGCTTTGGTTATAAACGGTTTGAAAACGATATACAATAACAAAATCAAAAATCCAAAAGCTAATGGAACGACCGTAAGCCACAACACGATTGGGTTTTCTGAAGTTTCGAGCCAGCCAACAATTTCGTTAAAAACCAATTTAGCATTCAAGGAAACAATGATTGTTGCAATAATCCAAGCGGCAACTTGAGTGATTTTAGAAATATGAAATCCTTTCATTTTGGTTTTATCACTCACAAAATGAATGAGTGGAATAATGGCAAAACCGAGTTGCAAACTCAAAATTACCTGACTTAAAATCAATAATTTCCCCGTTACACTTTCTCCATAAATTAAAATCACAACAACTGCTGGCACAATGGCAATCAATCTTGTAATGATTCTCCGCACCCAAGGTTGCATTCTAAAGTTCAGGTAGCCTTCCATCACAATTTGTCCAGCCAAAGTTCCTGTAATGGTAGAACTTTGTCCAGCCGCAATCAAGGCAACTGCGAATAAAATAGGTGCCCATTTTGTTCCTAAAAGTGGCTGCAAGAACTGATGTGCATCCTGAATTTCGGCTACTTCGAACATTCCGTTTCTGTAAAATGTGGCTGCTGCCAAAATCAAAATGGCTGCATTTACAAAAAATGCCAAATTCAGGGCAATAGTCGAATCGATAAAATTATATTTCAAAGCTTGTTTAATTCCATCTGGAGTTCTGTCAAATTTTCGGGTTTGTACCAATGAAGAATGCAAGTATAAATTGTGTGGCATAACCGTTGCACCTATGATTCCGATGGCTATATACAAAGCAGTTTCCGTTGGAATGGATGGAATCAAACCGTAAACGACTTTATCTAATTCGGGCTGGGCAAAAATCATTTCGAAAACGAACGAAAACCCAATAATAGCTACCAATACAATAATAAAAGCTTCCATTTTTCGGATACCTTTATTAATCAAAAAAAGCAATAAAAAAGTATCTAAAACAGTAATTAAAACGCCTTCGATAAGCGGAATATCAAACAATAAATTAATTCCGATTGCCATTCCTAGAACTTCAGCCAGATCGCAGGCGGCAATAGCAATTTCGGCAAGAAAATATAAAATATAATTAATAGGTTTCGAATAAGTTTCTCTTGAAGCTTGCGCCAAATCGCGCTGAGTCACGATTCCCAATCTGGCACTTAAACTTTGCAAAAGCAATGCCATCATATTACTCATCAACAAAACCCAAAGCAAAGAATAACCAAACTGACTTCCTCCCGCAATATCAGTAGCCCAGTTTCCGGGATCCATATAGCCTACACTGACCAAATAAGCAGGGCCAAAAAAGGCTAATATTTTTCTGAAAATGGAAGTTTTATTTTGTGTCTGAACCGATTGATTGACCTCTTCTAACGATTTGCTCATAGCTGAAATTGAATTGTTAAGGCAAATATATACAAATAAATTTTGTTTGGGTAATTATTTTTTTAGATTTGTCTAAAATTTAATTTAATGAAAACCAAAACGAATAAAGCATTACTCATTATTCTCTTTTTTATGTCTGTCAACGTCAAGGTATTTGCACAAGATTTACCTTCTATTCAAACCGATAGACCAGACCAAACAGAATGCCCGTTTATAACTCCACGGCATTATTTTCAGCTTGAAAATGGGTTTTCCTATGAAAAAAACACGGCTAATTCCGAATTAATTGTGGCTCCAACAGTATTAACACGTTTTGGAATCAACAACTATTTTGAGTTAAGATTAATAACCGAATATGTTATTTCTAAAGAAAATTCAAGCACTTATCATGGATTCAATCCCGTTTTAATAGGATTTAAAACTAGACTATTAGAAGAAAAAGGAATTATTCCAACCACTTCATTAATTGCACATATTGGATTTCCTGAAGTAGCTTCGACTAACTATAGAGCCAATTATTATTATCCTGAATTTCGATTCACGATGCAACACACCATTAGCGACAAACAATCTATAAGTTATAACTTGGGCGCTGAATGGAACGGAATAGATAAAAAACCCACCTTTATTTACACCTTAACTACAGGATATTCTTTGACCGAAAAAATTGGTGCTTATATTGAATTATATGGTTTTGTCCCACAAATTGGGCAAACCGACCATCGATTTGATCTTGGCTTAACTTACTTATTCAATTCCAATCATCAATTGGATGTATCTGGTGGAATGGGCTTGTCGGCTATTTCTCCTAATTATTATTTTGCACTAGGTTATTCGTTTCGATTCAAAACTTAATTAGAATGATTCTATAAAACTATAACAAAACTTTATAATTGAATTTTATAACTTGATTTGAAACTTCGTAACTTTGCAACTTTCAAACATTAATCTTAAAATATAAAAATATGTATCCACAAGAAATGGTATTGCCAATGCAAGCTGAATTAACTTCAGTAGGTTTTCAAGATTTACATAATGCCGATGCAGTAAATGATGCAATAAAAGCCGAAGGAACAACATTGGTGGTGGTGAATTCAGTTTGCGGTTGTGCTGCTAGAAATGCACGTCCAGGAGCAGCAATGAGTTTAGAAGGTGCCAAAAAACCAGATCATTTAGTGACTGTTTTTGCAGGAGTTGACAAAGAAGCGGTTAATGCTGCAAGAGAACATATGTTTCCTTTTCCTCCATCTTCACCAAGTATTGCCTTGTTCAAAAACGGAGAATTGGTTCACATGTTAGAGCGTCATCATATCGAGGGTCGTCCTGCCGAATTAATTGCTGACAATTTGAAAGACGCTTTCAACGAGTATTGCTAAACTTTTTTGGCTCAAAATTTATCAAAAGCACTATTTATTTAGTGCTTTTTGCGTTTAAATAATTACCATCCATCAATAGCCCCTATTGAACTCATTCTGAGCTCTTCTTGTTCGTTGCAATTTCTAGATAAATTAGCTACTTTTGCAAAAATATTTCTCATCTTAAACCTGTTTATAGCATGCAACTGTACAACACTTTAAGCGCAGAGGAAAGGACTGTTATGATTGACGATGCTGGAAAGCAACGTCTCACCTTGTCTTTTTATGCCTATGCGCAAATTCAAAATCCAACCCAATTTCGTAACGATTTATTTCTAGCTTGGAATCCGCTTGAGGTTTTAGGTCGAATTTATGTAGCTCACGAAGGCATTAATGCTCAATTATCATTGCCCGCAGATAATTTCTATGCGTTCAAAGACACTGTCGAAGCTTATGATTTTATGAAGGGAATGCGATTGAATATTGCCGTAGAGCACGATGATCATTCGTTTTTGAAATTGACCATAAAAGTGCGTGACAAGATTGTTGCCGACGGTTTAAACGACGCTACTTTTGACGTAACCAATATCGGAATTCATTTAAAAGCCAAAGAATTTAATGAAATTTTAGAAAATCCAGACACTATCGTAGTCGATTTTAGAAATCACTATGAAAGCGAAATTGGCTATTTCAAAGGAGCTATCACACCCGATGTAGATACTTTTAGAGAATCTTTGCCCATCATAAACGAGCAGCTAAAGGATTTCAAAGAAGATAAAAACTTAGTGATGTATTGCACAGGAGGAATCCGTTGTGAGAAAGCTTCGGCCTATTTTAAACACCAAGGTTTTAAAAATGTGTACCAACTTGAAGGCGGCATCATCAATTATGCCAAACAAATCAAGGAAGAAAATCTGGAAAGCAAATTCATTGGTAAAAACTTCGTTTTCGATCACCGTCTGGGCGAAAGAATTACAGACGATATCGTTTCGCAATGCCATCAATGTGGTGCACCTTGCGATGTTCATACCAATTGTTTGAACGAAGGTTGTCATTTACTTTTTATTCAATGTGAGTCTTGCAAAGAAAAAATGCACGGCTGCTGTTCAACCGAATGTGTGACTGTAATTCATCTCCCAGAAGAGGAACAAAAAGCCATTCGAAGAGGCGTTAAAAACGGAAACAAAATCTTCAAAAAAGGAAAATCGGATGTTTTGACTTTCAAAAACAACCAAGATCCTTTGGCGAATGTTCCAAATTTAAGCGAACTCATAAAATCAAAACCGTTCCTTAAAAAAGAAGTGAAAATCAAGAAACAATACCTCGGAAAAGGCACTCACTTTTTTCCAAAAACTAATATTGCTCAATTTTTAATCGAAGAAAACGAAATTAATATTGGCGATTCCATTCTAATCAAAGGTGCTACAACTGGCGAAGAAATGTTGATTATCGAAAAAATGTTGGTCAATGATGTCGAATCTCAAAAAGCTGTTTCTGGTGAAATGGTGACTTTTAAAGTTCCTTTTAGAATTCGATTGTCGGATAAATTATATAAAATTTTAAACTAGTTTTTAAAGAAATTCACCCATCATCTTTGTGAAATTTTGAACTTTGACAAAGATTTACATCCTATAAAATGACAACAAATAACAAAATAGAATTAATGGCTCCGGCCGGAAACTTCGAATCCTTGCAAGCAGGTTTAGACAATGGTGCCGATTCCGTGTACTTTGGAGTAGAGCAATTGAATATGCGCGCCCGAGCAACAGTAAATTTCACAATGGATGATTTGCCAGAAATTGCCCGTCGTTGCGAAGAAAAAAACGTTCGAAGTTATTTGACGTTGAACACCATTATTTACGATCATGATTTGTCGGTTGTAAAAACATTGTTAAACAAAGCCAAAGAAGCCAATATTACCGCAGTAATTGCTTCAGACCAAGCTGTGATTGCAATGGCAAGAGGCATTGGAATGGAAGTTCATATTTCAACCCAATTGAATATTACTAATATCGAAACCATTAAATTCTATAGCCTTTTTGCAGATACAATGGTTTTAAGTCGTGAATTGAGCCTTCGTCAAGTAAAAAACATCACCGAACAAATCATAAAAGAAGACATAAAAGGACCTAACGGAAAATTAGTAGAAATAGAGATTTTTGGTCACGGTGCCTTGTGTATGGCCGTTTCGGGGAAATGTTATTTGAGTTTACATTCGGATAATTCATCGGCCAATCGTGGGGCTTGCAAGCAAAATTGTCGCAAGAAATACACCGTTATTGACCAAGAAACAGGTTTTGAAATTGAAGTAGATAACGAATATTTGATGTCGCCAAAAGATTTATGCACCCTAGATTTCCTTGACCAAGTGATTGATTCTGGCATTCAAGTTTTGAAAATTGAAGGTCGTGGTCGTGCACCAGAATATGTGGCAACCGTAGTAAAAACCTACCGCGAAGCTATTGATAGTTACTATGAAGGCACTTTTTCTAAAGAAAAAATAGCGGTTTGGATGGAAGCATTAAGCACAGTTTACAATCGCGGATTTTGGTCAGGCTATTATTTAGGCCAAGAATTGGGCGAATGGAGTAATGTGTCTGGATCGATGGCAACACAAAAAAAAGTGTATGTGGGCAAAGGAACTCACTTTTTCCCAAAAGCAGAAATTGGACAGTTTAAAATTGAAGCCTATGACATTAAAATTGGAGACAAGATATTAGTCACAGGGCCAAGCACAGGAGCACAAGAAATGATTATAAAGGAAATGTTTGTAAATGATGTTACGGCAGAGAAAGCAACAAAAGGTGATGATTGCACCTTAAAATTACCTTTCAGAATCCGAATGTCTGACAAATTATATAAAATCGTGGAAGCCTAATGGTTATTGTAACGCTACAAAGAGCCAAATGCATTGGATGCAATTATTGTGTAGAAATGGCACCCGTTCAATTTCAAATGTCTAAAAAAGACGGGAAATCGGTATTGATTAAAAGTGTCAATGCCAAAGGTTTTTTTACCTTAAAATCGCCCGACCACACTATAACCGAAAGCTGCGAATTGGCTGCCAAAGCTTGTCCTGTGAAGATAATTTCGGTGAAGGAAACGTAATAAAAAAACTCTAATTTATTGTGTTAAAAAAAACCTCTAATTTCTTTTTTACAGAATTAGAGGTTTTTTGTTTTCAAAAACTTGAAACCTTAAACTTTAAACTTTAAACTAAAAATAATATCTTTACCGATTAAAACGTTTAAGAACTTAAATTGCGTCTATCGCAATACTACATATAAAATTATGGCATGTACAAGTTGTTCAACCTCTGATGGCGGTGCACCAAAGGGTTGTAAAAATAATGGGACTTGCGGCACCGATAGCTGCAACAAATTGACGGTTTTTGACTGGCTTTCTAATATGAGTTTACCTAACGGAGAAGCGCCTTTTGACTGTGTAGAAGTCCGTTTTAAAAACGGAAGAAAAGAATTTTTTCGCAATACAGAAAAATTAACGCTAAGCATAGGAGACATTGTCGCTACCGAAGCATCTCCTGGACATGACATCGGAATTGTTACCCTAACAGGCGAATTGGTTCGCATTCAAATGAAGAAAAAAGGAGTCAATTCTTCTAATACAGATGTTCCTAAAGTATATAGAAAAGCATCACAAAGAGACATCGATATTTGGTCTATTGCTCGCGATAGAGAAGAACCGATGAAAGTTCGTGCTCGTGAATTGGCCATTTCTCAAAAACTAGAAATGAAAATTTCTGATATCGAATTTCAAGGCGATGGTTCTAAAGCTACTTTTTATTACACAGCCAACGACAGAGTCGATTTCAGACTTTTAATCAAAGACTTTGCGAAAGAATTTAGCACCAGAGTCGAGATGAAACAAGTAGGTTTGCGTCAAGAAGCAGCTCGTTTGGGCGGCATTGGTTCTTGCGGAAGAGAACTGTGTTGTTCTACTTGGCTAACCGATTTTAGAAGCGTAAACACCTCTGCGGCACGCTACCAACAATTGTCCTTGAATCCACAAAAACTGGCTGGACAATGCGGAAAATTAAAATGCTGTCTAAACTATGAACTTGATACTTATATGGATGCTCTAAAAGGGTTTCCAGACTTTGACACCAAATTAGTAACTGAAAAAGGCGATGCCATTTGCCAAAAACAAGATATTTTCAAAGGATTGATGTGGTTTGCTTATACCAATGATTTTGCCAATTGGCATGTTTTAAAAATAGATCAAGTAAAAGAAATTGTTGCCGAAAACAAACTCAAAAACAAAGTAGCTTCACTCGAAGACTTTGCCATAGTAATTGTTCAAGAGCCTGAAAAACATTTTAATAACGCAATGGGTCAGGAAAGTTTAACCCGTTTTGATCAGCCTAAGAAAAAGAAAAAACCAAATAAAAAACGTAAAAACGGCGAAAATTTAATTGTTGCTAATAATAACAATGTTAATGCTAATACAAATAGTAATACTACTAGCAAACCTAACAACAATAACAAACCTAATAACAACAAACCTAATAACAACAGGCCTAATAACAACAACAGACCCAATAACAACAAGCCTAAACCCAATAACAACAATAACACTAACGAGAAAAAACCTGTAGTTGCGAGAAAACCTATAATTATTACTAAAAATGAGAATAAGGAATAGCGCAATATTGCTTTTAGTTGTAATTCTCTTTTTTTCGTGCGACAAAAAAAGAGTTTTCGACGAATACAAATCCGTAGGAACAGCTTGGCACAAAGACAGTATTGTTTCATTTAATTTACCCGAATTAGATTCGACAAAACGATACAATCTTTTTGTAACTTTGAGAGACAACAACGATTATAAATTCAACAATCTGTTTTTGATTGTGGGTCTCGAAATGCCCAACGGATTTACAAAAGTAGATACACTTGAGTACGAAATGGCCAATCCAGACGGATCTCTTATGGGAGAAGGATTTTCAGACATCAAGGAAAACAAACTTTTTTATAAAGAAAAAGTTCGCTTTAGAGGAAAATACAAAATCAACATCAAACAAGCAGTTCGCGAAAACGGAAAAGTTCCAGGTGTAACCGCTTTAGAAGGAATCACAGAAGTAGGTTTTAGAATAGAAAAAATAGATTAAAAAAATATGGCTACTCAAAAGAAAAATATTCAGACAAAAAATATTGAAAAAGACATTACCTACTATAAAAAGAAATTTTGGAAAGTTTTCTTTTATGGCCTTGGAGGATTATTATTATTTTTCTTGTTTGCCTCATGGGGACTTTTTGGGTCTATGCCTTCGTTTGAGGATTTAGAAAACCCAGATTCAAATTTAGCCACCGAAATCATCTCGTCTGATGGAGTGATTTTAGGTAAATATTTCGAAAAAAACAGGTCGCAATTAAAATATTCTGACTTACCTAAAAATCTGGTAGATGCACTGGTAGCAACCGAAGACGAACGTTTTTATGAACATTCAGGAATTGATGGACGAGGAACATTAAGAGCCATTGCCAGTTTAGGAACAAGTGGCGGAGCGAGTACGCTAACTCAACAATTAGCCAAACAATTATTCCACGGCGAAGGTTCAAAATTCTTGCCTTTTCGAATTGTTCAAAAAATCAAAGAATGGATTATCGCCATCAGATTAGAAAGACAATACACCAAAAACGAAATCATTGCCATGTATTGCAATGTCTATGATTTTGGAAACTATTCTGTTGGAGTAAGTTCGGCAGCCCAAACCTATTTTTCAAAAGCACCCAAAGATTTAACCATAGACGAATCGGCAATCTTGGTCGGAATGTTCAAAAATTCAGGTTTATACAACCCTGTAAAAAATCCACAAGGAGTTAAAAACCGAAGAAATGTAGTGCTTTCGCAAATGGAAAAAGGAGGTATCATTACCCAAGGTCAAAAAGAAAAACTTCAAGCATTACCAATCACTCTGCATTTCAAACTAGAAAGTCACCGCGAAGGAACAGCTACTTATTTCAGAGAATATTTGCGTGAATACATGAAAAAATGGATGGAAACCAACAAAAAAGCCGATGGATCCGATTATAACATCTACAAAGACGGTTTAAAAATCTACACCACCATCGATTCTAGAATGCAATTACATGCCGAAGAAGCCGTTGCCAAACATATGGAAAACCTGCAAGAACAGTTTTTTGAAGAAGCTAAAACCAATAAGAATGCACCATTCGTAAACATTACCGAGGCCGAAACCCAACGCATACTCAAACAAGCCATGAAAGCTTCCTACAGATGGACAGTGATGTCCGAAATGGAAAAATCCGAAGAAGATATAATAGCCTCGTTCAGCAAAAAAACAAAAATGAAAGTCTTCACTTGGAAAGGCGAAAGAGACACCATTATGACTCCTTTAGACTCCATCCGATATTACAAACACTTTTTGCAATCAGGTTTAATGGCTATGGAACCACAAACGGGTAACATCAAAGCTTGGGTGGGTGGAATCAATTATAAATATTTTCAATACGATCACGTAGGTCAAGGTGCAAGACAAGTAGGCTCTACATTCAAACCATTTGTGTATGCAACCGCAATCGAACAACTAGGAATGTCTCCCTGCGATACCATCCTCGACGGACCCTTTATGATTCGAAAAGGACGTCATCACGTAACCGAAGATTGGGAACCAAGAAATTCCAACAATTCATATCGAGGAATGGTGACTTTGAAACAAGGATTGGCCAATTCTATCAACACCATTTCGGCAAAATTAATAGATAAAACGGGTCCAGAAGCCGTTATCGAATTGACCCATAAATTAGGCGTAAAATCCGAAATTCCAGCTCAACCTTCTATTGCTTTGGGTGCGGTTGATATTACTGTAGAAGATATGGTTGCTGCCTACGGAACCTTTGCCAACCAAGGTGTTTATGTAAAACCTCAATTCATTTCTCGAATTGAAGACAAAAGTGGCGTTGTAATATACGAACCCATTCCAGAATCGCACGATGTATTGAACAAAGACATTGCTTTTGCTGTGATTAAACTGCTCGAAGGAGTTACTGAAAGTGGCTCTGGTGCTAGATTAAGAACACAAGGTGGCGGAAGCGGAGACAATCGTTGGACAGGTTATCCGTATATGTTTACCAATCCAATAGCAGGTAAAACAGGAACAACTCAAAACCAGTCGGACGGTTGGTTTATGGGAATGGTTCCCAATCTTGTAACTGGAGTTTGGGTAGGTTGCGAAGACCGTTCGGCACGTTTCAAAAGCTTGACTTATGGACAAGGAGCAACAGCCGCATTACCCGTTTGGGGCTATTTTATGAAACTTTGTTACGAAGATGAAAACCTAAAAGTTTCTAAAGAAGAATTCGATAGACCTGCCAATCTTTCTATAAAGGTAGATTGTTACACCCGCCCAAAAGTTGTAAAAGACACCACAGCCGTTGAACAAGAAACCGAAGAATTCGATTTATAGTTTCTAGGAGCTGTTTCCTGCTGTACACTGTATCTTTTGTGGCGAACCCCGCCACAAAAGGATGCCGTTCCCATCAGGGCTAGGGCATTTGGTTTCAAAATAACCAATATTGAAACCAAACTACTTTGAAAACTTAATTTTAATGGTTTAAAAAATCATTGTATAATTATGATCAACAAAAAAGTAAACAACGTACAAGAAGCACTCGAAGGAATCGAAAACGGAATGACCCTAATGCTGGGCGGTTTCGGATTGTGTGGCATTCCCGAAAACTCCATTGCCGAACTCGTCAAAAAAGAAACTACCAATCTGACCTGTATTTCTAACAATGCTGGCGTCGATGATTTTGGATTGGGATTGCTTTTGCAAAAACACCAAATCAAAAAAATGATTTCTTCCTACGTGGGAGAAAATGCCGAATTCGAACGCCAAATGCTTTCCGGCGAACTCGAAGTAGAACTCATTCCGCAAGGAACTTTAGCCGAACGTTGTCGAGCAGCACAAACCGGAATTCCTGCTTTTTTCACGCCAGCCGGTTTCGGAACCGAAGTAGCCATTGGCAAAGAAACCCGAGAATTCAACGGAAAAATGCACGTGATGGAATTGGCATTCAAAGCCGATTTTGCCATTGTAAAAGCTTGGAAAGGCGACACAGCAGGGAACCTCATCTTCAAAGGAACTGCCCGCAATTTCAACCCCTGTATGGCTGGCGCAGCAAAAATTACCATCGCCGAAGTCGAAGAATTAGTCGAAGCTGGAACCCTCGATCCCAACCAGATCCACATTCCTGGAATCTTCGTGCAACGCATTTTTCAAGGCGAGAAATATGAAAAGAGAATTGAGAAGAGAACGGTGAGGGAAAAATAGTGATCAGTATTCAGTTTTTAATGATCAGTTCGAGAAAGAAAATAAATGCCTGAAGGTTAAATTAAAATTGTTAAAAATGAAATTTCTATTACTATTTGTTCCTCTCTTATTTTTTTCTTGTAATAGTAAAAACGACGAGCAATATAAAGATTTCAATGAAAAAATTGTTGATTTTACAATTAAGAACTCTGACGGTAACTTTATTGAACTTCCAAATTTATACGATTCTTTATCCAAAAATATTAAAGATGATAAAACTGAAAAATTGATTCTAGTTCAAATACTAAAGAAGAAAGGTTTTGAAGTAATAAATTGGGAGCGTGGAAATCATCCGTTGGGATCACGAATTGTATCGCTAACTTTAAAAAAGGATAGCTGCGAATGCGAAGTCGACAAAATATATTATTCAGATAATGATTCTGTTGCCAATGTGAGTGAGAGAATTAAATGTTATAAAGCAATAAATAAAGATTAATATAAAAGATTGTTCCGTTCGAAAACAAAACCTTAAATGATCTTTAATTTCTTATATGGTTCAAAAAACATCCAATGCTCAGTTTGAAAAGAAAACTTATATGACTTATATGGTTCAAAAAACA